>Ga0208375_1002497_pt1 | contig 17269 bp, 18 predicted proteins | sample RifOxyD1_FD_184038 | JGI IMG/M metagenome (GOLD analysis project Ga0208375, IMG submission 184038) | Soil microbial communities from Rifle, Colorado - Rifle Oxygen_injection D1 (SPAdes) | ecosystem: Environmental > Terrestrial > Deep subsurface > Rock core/Sediment | place: Rifle, Colorado... | reverse complement strand
AAAAAAGAACCGCGTGTATTGCATCATGAGCGATGGCGAGCAGGAAGCAGGACAGACATGGGAGGCAGCGATGTTTGCCGGGAAAAATAAGCTGCGGAACATCACGGCCATCATGGATCGCAACAATATCCAGATCGACGGGCATACGGAAGAGATCATGCCTCTGGAACCGATTGCGGATAAATACAGATCATTTAACTGGCACGTGATTGAAATTGATGCAAATAATATCCAGACAGTGATCGATGCCTGCAATGAAGCAAAAACGATCTACGAGAAACCGACGATGATTATCGGCCACAACATCCCTGGAAAAGGAGTTTCGTTCATGGAAAATGATTTTGAATGGCACGGGAAGCCGCCGACACCGGAGCAGGCGAAAGTGGCGTTAGCAGAATTACGCGTGTGGCATGAAAAAATTATGAAAGGTATTGATTGAGGGCAGGAAAGAATCTCTGCAAGCAACAATACGAAGGTAGCATACAATGGGATCGATAAACTCAAAAGCATATTTAATCCAGAACTTGTTTGCCAAGGATATTAAGAAGGTGAAAACAAGGGACGGCTATGGGAAAGGATTAGTGAAAGCAGGAGAAAAAAATCCGCAGGTGGTTGTGCTTTGTGCAGATTTGTCGGAATCCACACGATCGCTGTGGTTTCAGGAAAAATTTCCTGCTCGTTTCATTGAGATCGGCGTGGCAGAACAAAACATGGCGTCGCTTGCTGCGGGCCTGGCCGCAATGGGGAAAATTCCATTCATTTCATCATATGCAGTGTTCAGCCCGGGACGAAATAATGAGCAAATTCGGACAACGATCAGCTACAACAGTTGGGGAAGCAAGCCAGGCCATGAGTTAAATGTGAAAATTGGCGGAGCTCATGCGGGAATTTCTGTTGGTCCTGATGGGGCGACGCATCAAGCGTTAGAAGATGTGGCGTTAATGCGCCTGCAGCCGGGAATGACGGTTCTTGTTCCCTGTGATGAGCAGGAAGCGGAGAAAGCAACGATTGCTGCGGCAGAAACTCCCGGGCCGGTGTATATCCGCTTTGGACGGGCTTCATATCCCTCGTTTACATCAGCAAAAACGCCGTTTAAAGTTGGTAGAATTGAAGAATTCCGTTCCGGGAAGGATTGCACCATTGTTGCCAATGGGCCGTTGTTGTATGAGGCGTTAGTTGCCGCAGAGAAATTGAAAAAAGAGATTGATTGTCAAGTATTAAATTGCCATACGGTAAAACCTCTCGATGAAAAAACGTTGCTCAACGCTGTGAAAAAAACCGGCTGCCTGGTAACGGCTGAAGAGCATCAATGGCATGGTGGATTAGCTGGTGCCGTGTGCGAATTTGTCTCCAGCGCGTATCCTGTCCCTATAAAACGAGTCGGCGTGAAAGACAGGTTTGGTGAAAGCGGCGAACCCGATGAATTGTTTAAAGCTTTTGGGTTAACGGCAGATGATATTGTGAAAGCAGTTCGTGCTGCGGTGAAGATGAAAAAGAGTACGTATTAAGTTTATGGGTGAGGAGCACCACTATGCGAGCGATACAAACGAGGATCACAGCAATTGTGGAAGGGGATGCTCCATCCGGGAAGGTGCCACACATCAAAAACAGAAGCCAAAGAGCGAGCTGGATGCTCCTCACGAAAGAGTGAACTTAATACGTACGAAAAAAAGATGAAAAATAAACAAATGAAAAAATGACCACTACGATAAAAAAGAAAACAATAAAATCGAAAAGGAATACGGGGAAAAAAGAGTTTGTTTGCCTTACCTGCGGCTATGAGGCTTATAAGATGGCCAAGTTGTCAAGCTGTCCTCTCTGTGTTATCTGCAAAAGCTGCGAACAACGCGTCAAGAAGTGTCGTTGTATTGAAGGAGAATGATTCTGGAGGTGAGTGCCAGTGCTGGAATGTCCTCATTGTGGGGAGCGAATGAAAAAGCGTGAATCGTGTTCAGCATGCAAATTTTGCCAGACCTGTTGCGCATGCTAAAGAAGAAATAATAAAAATATACTTCTTTTCTTTTTTTTTAATCTTTATTTGATGTTTGCACATTCCACGCCGCCCTCTGCACTATTTCACTCATGGCGGGATGCACATGAACTGTGTTTCTGATGATCTCCAATGCTTTTTTCTTGTTTGCTTTCATGGCTACACACACTTCGTGTAATAAAATAGAGGCTTCCGGTCCGAGAATGTGACAGCCAAGAATTTCTCTTGATTTTGTGTCAACAATAAATTTGACGAAGCCGTCTTTTTCTTCAAGGGCTGCTCCCATGCCGGTATGCTTGTAGAAGTATTTTCCGACACCGTAATTCAGTTTCTTTTCCTGCGCTTCTTGTTCTGTCAATCCAACACCAGCGATCTGCGGATTGGTGAAGATCGCATGGGGCATGGGATAGTAGTCAATCGCTTGCTTTTTGTTTTTAAGAATATTGTGAAGAACGTATTCTGCTTCCAGATTGGCGCTGTGTTTGAATAAATATACTCCGGCAATATCTCCCAGCGCCCAAATGTTTTTGACATTTGTTTCCATGAATTTGTTTACGGTGATGAATCCATACTTGTTTGTTTTCACGCCTGTTTTGTCCACTTGTAACGTGTCTGTATTTGGTTTTACTCCTGTTGCGACAAGGAGTTTTTCTGCGATAATTTTTCCTGTCTTGTTTCCTGTTTGGATGGTGACAATTACATTGCTGCCTTTTTTTTCCACTTTCGTGGCATCCGTGTTGGTTAGAATTGTATATTTCTTTTTCCAGATATTGGTGAATATGTCAGCAACATCCTTGTCTTCTCGGGGAATAAGAAGCGGTCCGCGCTGCACAATCGTGATGTTGCATCCTAATGAGGCATAGAAATGTCCCATCTCCACGCCGATATATCCACCGCCGAGAATGATCATGCTTTTTGGCAATTTGGTCTGTCGTAGCGCTTCCGTGCTGGTCATGTACGGAACGGTATCGAGTCCTTCAATGGGCGGGAGGGATGAACGTGCGCCGGCAGCGATAACGATTTTTTTTCCTTGTATTTTCTGGCCGTTGACTTCCAGGGTGTAAGGGGCAATAAATCTTCCCCGTCCTTTGAATAACGTTTCATTTTTAGCTGCTTTCACTCCTTGTTCGATAGCTCTGGCATCAGCATCAACTTCTTTATTCGCTCTATCGGTAACTTGTTTAAAATTAATGTTTTTCAGAGAAGCAGTTATGCCAAACAATTTCGCTTGGGCAATAGTATCAGCGACATCGGCGGAATGGATCACCATTTTGGAAGGGATGCAGCCCCGATTGAGACAGGTTCCGCCGAGAGGACCTTCTTCAACTATGGCTACGTTTAATCCCTGTTCCGCAGCGCCGGCAGCAACATCCAGCCCTGAACCAGCTCCGATAACGATCAGATCAAATGTTTTCATGATGCCTCTTTTATGATTTTAGGATAAAACAAAAGACTTATTTAAACTTTGTCAACTTCCCCATAGTAAACAATCTTTAAATATTCTAAAAATAATTGCTAACTATGCCTAAACCAAAAGTGTTCATCACCAGAAAAATTCCCGGTCCAGCAATATCCCTGTTGCAGAAACATTTTCAGGTTCGCGTCTATCCCAAGGATCAGGTCATCCCACGGAAAGAATTGCTCAAAGGTGTGAAATGGTGCGATGCTCTCCTTTGTTTATTAACGGATAAAATTGATAAGGACGTTATTGATGCAAATCCGCATCTGAAAGTCATTTCTAATTATGCAGTTGGATATGACAATATTGATGTTCCGTATGCGACCAAGAAAGGCATCCCTGTATGCAACACGCCAAGCGATGTTATCTCTGATGCGGTGGCCGAACATACGTTTGCTCTGGTGTTAGGCCTGGCAAAACGTCTTCATGAAGATGAAGAATATGTCCGTGAGCATAAATGGAAGACATGGGCTCCACGTTTATTATTAGGCATCCAACTCAAAGGAAAAACGGTGGGGGTTGTGGGTCTGGGAAGAATCGGTTCCGGGGTTGTGGAACGAACATCCTGCATGGGAATTAAAACGATCTATTATGATACAAAGCGGAATCCGCAATTTGAAAAAAAATTTCACGCAAAATTTGTTTCGTTCGATACCCTCCTCAAGACCGCTGATTTTGTAACCTTGCACGTCCCTTTGCTTCCCTCCACACGGCATCTCATAAGCACCAAACAACTGCACATGATGAAAAAGACCGCGTATGTAATTAATACTTCCCGTGGTCCGGTTGTTGATGAGAAAGCCTTAATCCAAGCCCTGAAACGAAGGCAGATCGCCGGTGCTGGTCTTGATGTGTACGAATCTGAACCGCAGGTCAATCCTCAATTGACAGCACTTGATAATGTTATGTTAACGCCGCACACCGCCTCAGCAACGGTAGAATGCCGTATTCAGATGTCCAAAGATGCGGGGGAAAATATTCTGGCCATTCTTCGAGGAAAAAAAGCTCCCAAGACGGTTAATCCTGAAGTGTATGAGAACAGAGCGTAGGAGAAATGAAACAATTTGCGATTGCCTTGGCAAAAAAAGCAGGAACTTTCCTTTTACGACACTTTCAAAAAGATCATTCTCTTGTATCGAAAAGAACTGTGGCCAAAGGATTACATACCAGATACGACCAGAAAAGTGACCAGATTATTGTTTCTGCGATTAAGAAAAGATATCCAACACACAACATCCTGACGGAAGAAAGCGGATATCGTAATAAGAACAGTGAATATACGTGGATTATCGACCCTCTTGACGGGAGCACTAATTTTGCCCGCGGAATTCCCTTCTTTGCCGTTTCCATTGCCGTGATGAAAGGAAAAGATCTTGTGATCGGAGTGGTGTATGCTCCTTTCCTGAAAGAACTCTATGTTGCAGAAAAAGGAAAAGGAGCTTTCCTTAACAACAAAAAACTTCACGTTTCTAAAACAACTACTTTTCATAACAGTTATTTTCTCAGCTGTGAAGGGGGCGATGCAACGAATAAACGCCTTGCCAAAATTAATGCTTTGTTTCATCCAAAAGTAAAAGATCTGCGCAAGTTGGGATCGGCGGCGTTGGAATCATCATCGGTTGCGTCAGAAAGAGCAGATGCGTACATCGTTCCAAATATAGCGCCGTGGGATGTCGCTGCTGGAGTTTTAATTGTGGAAGAAGCCGGCGGGAAAGTGACTGATTTCACCGGCAAACCGTGGAAACCGCAACAGGGGAATTACGTGTTTTCCAATGGAAGAATGCACCAGAAAATACTCTCTTTACTTCGCTAATGTTGAGAACGGCACATCGCAGAGTGAACTAAACACAAAATCGGCCTCCAGATCTTCTTTTAACTGTTCATAGGTGTGTTTCTTGCCAAGTAAAATGGCTTTTACCCTCAATTTCTTACTGGCAAGAACATCGGAATGCGCATCGCCGATATAAATGGTTTCGCTTGGCTTAACGTGATGTTTTCGAAGAACATGTTCAAGGTTGTCAACTTTTGGTGTAGGTCCTCCCAAGATTTCATCAAAGTATTGTGCAACGCCGCAATGTTGAGCAACTTTCATCACTTCTTTTTTGTTTTCTAATGATAGAAGAAAAAGAAAGCGTACTTGTTTGCGCAATTCTTTCAGCATATTGACACATTCAAACAGGGGGCATTGTGAAAGACTTTGCGCATAATGCTGCCCAAAATGGTCTGCGACTACCTTTAATTCTTTTTTGGTGGGTTTTCTCTTTACGTATTTCTTAAATAAGTAGGTGACTTTCGCATCCCGGGTATATCCTTTCTCAAGTAAAGCATTATAGGTGCGGGAGATATTTTGTTTCACTCCAAATTTTTCCCTGAATACCGCGGCCATCTCTTTCTTTTTTTTATCTTCTGACATGATTAACGTCCCATCGAAATCAAAACCGATCGCTTTAATCATTTTATCGGGGAGGATGTGTTTAAGACTTAATAAGATTTTGCTCTGTTTGGCACTATCCTTTTTACGAGTGATTTTAGAAAAAACGGGGACTTGCCAGAGCTCGCCGCAGCGAACTCGGCTCGCTCACGTCCCCGCCAGTACCAAAGTGTGAGCGAAGAACAACTATTGCTTGCACGTAATTATTGGTTTGCGTTATCAATAAAATTTAGTTTATATCTCCTCGGAAGAATCATCGAAACGCAAACTGAGCGAACGGTACAGGCGGCGTTTTTTCGTCAGAATGAGTGCTGACGGGCCGTTCGCCTCGTGCAACCTCGAGGCAATTTTCGCTGAAAGTTTGTCAATAGAGTCGAAAGGTTGCACCTACCAATATAGTAAAAAGCAGTTCTCGGCGAACATTTTGGCCATGTCAGCACTCATTCAAAAATCACTCACTTTTTGGATAGTGCCCTCTGTTCCATAGTAGTCTGCAAAATCAAAAACTATAAATATCACTTCTTCTTTATTTGGTCTATGACGATTAAAGCACAATGTTCAGTGTGCAAGGGTTTTGCTCTTGCGGATCAATTTAAGCTGCATCATACCTATAGAAAAATGGTCTGTCCGAATTGTTTTAGCGGGAAGACGAAGCAGCAGCAAGAAATGAAGAAAGTAGAACCTCAAAAACCTCTCGGATGGGACAAAGATGATGAGTATTTAGAAAAGATTTCCCGGATGCGCAAACAGGAAGATCAGGCTCAATTTGAAAAAATTCCCGGCACGGATCATGTGAAATGCACGTGTCCTCATTGTAAATATACGTTCCGCTATGATCCATTTCGTAAAATACCAAAGACCTGTCCCTATTGCAACAATGATGTTCCTAAGCTGAAAACATTTACTCTCTTATGAAAAAGACGTTCTGGAGCGAATTGGTCTTCTGGCTGCATCTGCCTATTATTCTGGTGTGGTTTGGATTATTTCTTGTTCCAAAATCAATATGGCCGTCCCGGGTGGTGTTTCATTTCTGGTATATCACGGTAATTATGCTCATTCAGTTATTCTGGGGTTTTGTGTTAATGTCATATACGAAAAAGATAGATTTCATCTGTCCGCAGACAACATTAATGCAATGGCTGCGGGGAATACCAGTCAAACGCAAAGAGAATTATCAGCATTCTTTTATTGCGGAATTGTTTCAGAAGTTACGTATTCCGATTAATTACCGGGGTGTGAATATTCTTTTATTGATCACGTTAGGGATCGTGGCTGTGCAGTACGTGTGGTTTCGGTGAATTTTCTCAAAGAATATAATCTAAAATAAATGCCCACGCGAGGATTCGAACCCCGGTTTGAAGCTCCGCAAGCTCCCGTCCTATTTGCCTTCATAATAGATCCAGGCTAGACGACATGGGCATTACAAGCAGTAAATTAACAAATTCTTTAAAAATCTTGTCAGAAACGAGCAGCTGATTTGAGGTCTCGGATTTCAGAAAGAATGTCATACGAATCTTTCGGTCGGAGGGACGTTCTTCTTTCAATGTATAGTCGAAGTAGTCCTATTTCTGTGATAAGATAGTTCATGAGGGATTCCTTGTCTTCCGAATCACGCAATTTATCTAGCGAACAATAGATCACACTAACTTCTTTTAGTAGATCTGGGTTTGGGATGTCATAAATAATAGCGTCCACGACAGTTTTGTAGTGAGATGCGGTTTGGAGAAAATGCTCGCATACCTCAGGATAATAAGGATCTTCACTAGGCGATAGACCAACAGCGAGAACTTTAGATATTAACCTGTGTTCAGAATCACAAAAATCATCAATTGTCTCTTGCGAGATCATACCTGAAGTGTTGAGAGGTTCTTTTATTTAATTCTTTTCATTATTTCTGTATCTCCCCGCCGCCAGCCGGCAGGAATTTGATGATGTCATCAAGATCTCCGCCTTTCAGTTTTGCTTTCATTTTTTTTGCCAAAGTGCTTTTCTTTTCCCGTCCAGAAACAACAATAAGATAATTGTCCGTTTTCTTCTTTACTGCGGCAACAGGGCCGCCAATAATCTGCTCTTCAACAAGACCGATGGCGTATTCCAATTTTGGATGGAGATAGGTTGTTTTTCCGTAAATCATGAAACTTCCTTTCGCCAAGTGTTCCCCCGCTTTGGCTTCCTTGCTCACCTGCTCGGGCTTGACATAAAACACATCCGCAGAGGTATGCCCCAATTTCCAAGCGCGGGAATACACGGCCACGGCCTGGGCAGTTTCTTTGATCGTCTCTTCTCCCGCTTCTTTCCCATTTTTAATGACAAAAAAGGGAGAACCGGCCATGTCCGTATGCAATACTAAATCCTCTTTCTCGGTATGCTTCTTGATCACAAGTTCATTGGACGTGGCATCTTTCCCGCCAATGCACAGAAAGCCTTCCGAAGAAATAAACCAATGGAATTTCTCATACCATTCCCGTTTTCGTTCTTTTTTGGCTTGTTTTTGTTCTTCTTCCTGCCAGAATTTGTCTTCCTCTTTCTGTACTTTCTCCAGTTTCTGTTTGCTTTCAGCTAACGCCTTCCGCGCGCCTTCCAGCTTTTTCTTTGCTTTTTTGGCAAGATCAAAATAGCGTCCGGCGTTCTGGTTCACAGATTTTGTTAGTTCAATCTCGATTTGCATACAGAAAAAGAAAACGTTGTTCTATTTTAATCTTTACCCCGTAGTTCTGATATGGCAACTGTTCTCATCGTACGAGATCGGATTATATAAATGAGTGTAGAAGTTTTATAAAAATCCACTCTTTTTACTCACAAAAAGACACTATTACCATGCAAGACATTCCTTTCCCTAAGCCAAAACTGCACCTCTTTGTTTGTATTAATGACCGAAGCGATATTTCGGGGAATACCACGCCAAGCTGCGGTCCTCGGATAACTCCAGAAGACGTTACAAAAGTCAAACAATGGATTCGAGAGCAAGGATGGACGACACAAGTGTACTGTACGAAAGCAAAATGTTTAGGCTTCTGCAATACAGAAAGCAGTGTTGCCTGCCTTTATCCTGAAGGAAAGTTTGTGAAAGGGATCCAGAACAGGAATGATATTCAGCAGCTCATCAGTGAGGAGATGAAAAAGAGGTGATGATGCAAGAAAGAGGGCACGCTCGGTTGTAAGTCACTACTTCGTGGGGATAATTTTGTAGAAAAGTTTATAAATTAAGTATTTTCTACCTAAACATATCATGGCTAAAAAAAGTTTACAAGAAGTAGTTAAGGAAATGGAACTAGTAGAATTTCCAGAATTTCCAGAATGGGGTATTGTTAGCCATGAGGATACTGAGATGTTTTTCTCTCCAAGCCATCATGTTAAGTATGGATTAGTTGATGAAGAAGTAATAAGAGATTTAAGAGAGAATAGAAAATCCACCCTTACTTTAGGTTGTGGTGGTGCATACTTAGAGCGCTTGTTAGTTAAAAAATTTGGCATTTTACCTACACAAATTGATTTAGTTGACATAAACCAAAAATATATACCTCCAGAATTCAGATCGTATTCTTTTGACATTACCGGAGAATGGCCAAGCTTGGATAAAACTTATGGTTATGTATTTATTCCTGAGAGTTTTACTTGTTTAAATAAATATAAAAGAAATGGAGTGGGAGATTCTCCAGAAATAGCTGCTTGTTATGATTTGTTAGTTCGTTCATTATCCGTTCTGAATATTGATGGACAAATTAGAGGGGATGGCCATTGTTATAGAGAAGAAGAATTAGATGCTTTAAAACATAGAATGCAAAATTGTCCAGTACCTAACTTGTTTCAAGAGACCAGAAAATTATTAATTGTAAAAAAAGTATAACTCTTTATTGCAAAATATCTTCTAACACGGCCCTATACTTTCGCTTACCAACGCCTGCTCGACACAGATCTGTTCAGCATCATACAGCACGACTTTGGGAGAAATTTTCACCTGCCGGATATCGCCGGAAACAGTTGTGTCATACGAAACTTTGCCGAGATGCGTTCCAGCCTTGCCTATTTTGGCATCGTTCAATTCAAATGATGGTGCTTGCTGTGTGCCAATGATATTGACAATGAGGCCGTCCACGTTAATATTAACACCATTCTCAAGAGTGAATGAGATCTCTTTCTTTGCTGCATTGTAGCAGATCTGATCTTTTCCTCCAATATTTGCAAAGCGCAGTCCGATATCAATCGGGCATTGCGCGGCTTCTTCCACTTGCGCGCTTCCTAAATTCATCACCACGACACCGACGGCTACAGCGAAAGAAACTAATAACATCCCCCCCATCAGGGGCGTAATCCCGCGCTTATTGAGCGAATGCTGATTCTGTTTAGCCATGCTTCCAATACACTTCTCCGTTATGCAGAATCTTTGTGACTCGTTTACTTGGGACAAACAATTCTTTTTTTCCTTCCAGGAGAACCAAAAAGCCTTTTTCTATATCTTGAAGCTTATGCGCGGGAAAGGAAATCTCTTTCTTTTTTATTCTGTCATGATAGGAAATGATGAATTCGTGTTTCTTAGGATGAGTATGTACTTTGTGCAGCATGGAATGGCGTTTATCCGCTTTTCCAAACATTCCCGTGTCTCTGAAGAGATACCCTCCCAATGTCAACATCGCAAGACCGACAAATAAACTAATCAAAGGATTTACCAAATAAGAGAGGTTTCCCAATCCATCCCACACCCCGGCCCAGAAGAAAACAATTCCCATGACACCGAAGATGTACCAGAAATATTTTGTGATAATTTGAACTGAAACCATCTACAGCCTCCACTCTCGTTTTCCCTTAAATAAAATTTCTTTGATTCGATGCGTGGGGATGAATATCTCTTTATTTTCTGTTTTCAGTACCAGGGCGCCTTCTTCCACTTTTTCAATATCCGTTGCGGGGATCTTGACATCTTTCTTTTGGAATTTATCTACATAAACAACTTCAAAATGTTGTTTTTGAGGATGTGATTTTACTTCTTGTAATTTTTGGGTAATTGCTTTATCTACCCCGCCGAGAGGGTCAAATTCCTTAAAGATCAACCCGGAGAATGTTAACATGGCAAAGCCAATGAACAGAAAAACAAACGGATCTCCAATATAAGGAAGTTCGTAAAGACCTTCCCATAATCCTTTCCATACAAAAATAATAGAGATTGCCCAGTATAATGAAGATAAAAAGTGTTTGTCTTGTTCTCGTAATGCCATCAGCAACCTCTTTTTGTTGATTAACGGAATAGTGATAGAACTTATAAATGTTTTTGTTAAAAATAAAAAAGAAATAAGACAGATATCTCTCACTTCTTCTTAACACTGTACGTTTTCCTATACTTTTTCCATCCCAGCCAGGCGAGCAAAGCAAGGATTGCGTACGGAATCAATCCCACTGCTAATGTTAGCAGGCTGTTCAGGCTCTGGATAAATCTCGTTACCAGTTCTGAAACTTTTACCAGCACAGCATCGACATACTCGGATTGTTTTTCGCTCATGGTCATGTAGATGGTAGAGTACGTTACTCTCTCCCCGGTTGTTTTCAACTGTTCTTCAAGATAGGTGATCGTTCGTTCTTGGTCAAAGATGCGGTCGCTCAACTGAATCTTGTCTTCAACAGTCGTCGCTTCCTTCAGCATCTGCTGATAGCGGGTTAAGCGTTCTTTTTCTAAAGCCAATTCGCGTTCCAGATCAACAAATTGTTCGGTGATGTCTTCTGCATTTTCGCTGAACCACGTAACTTCGCCTATCTCCTTAAGCTGGGAGATCATCGCTGCATACTTCCCTTCTTCTACTTTAAGTGTATAGGTTCCAGAATAATATGATTTTCTTCCATCACCGTAATCATACTTCTGCACATTTTCATTCAATAACAACGCATCAGCGGCCTTGACGATTCCTTTTAATTTACTTTCTGCGTCCTGGAATGTTTCCCGTTCCACTTCCGTCGTCAGGGAAGCAGTTTTGGTAATTTTCCGATCTGCTTCTTCAGGGGCGAATCCTTCGTCGTAATATACTGGGGGCATGATTCCCGATTTGCTAGATGCTGTGGACGCAGCGTAATCACCTTGTCCGTATCCTTCACCATATCCGCTGGATTGAAAAGTCTCTGTTGTCGGCAGACCTATGAACAGCAGTAATACCACTGCTACCAGTAAGACAATAAGCCAGTTCTCTTTTATTCGTTGAAATTGTTCTTTAATAGTCATGGTTTCTCCCTCTTTTTCATTCTTTCCTTGCTACTTTCTTTCTTCCGCATGGAGCACGACTGATTTCGCTCGGAAAAACTTCTTGCAGAACGCCGCTACTTTTTTTGGGTTATATCTCTTGCAGCTGAAGATATCAATAAATGCTCTTTCTCCTTTTTCATCAAAATGACCGACAATCGTACTTGTTTCAATGAACTGCATTAGCGAATACCCGCGCAGTTTTCCATGACCGAAGCGTTTAATCTCTACCGGCCCGACACGTTTCATGTGAAGTTCTTTTGTAAGAAGCCGAACGAATTTTTCTAGCATAACGGGGTCTTTTATCAATCCAGGATCGCAATCATGAAGGTCGACACTTGCTGACCGTCCCCACCACCACTTTTTGGCCATGGATAAAATAAAATAAAGAAATTATATAAATGTTACTTTGTCCTTCGCTATAATTGAAAACAACAGAAATAGATTTGAACTAACTCATTTTTGTTAAAGTTGCATTTAATTTCGTTGTTTGTCCTTTATAGATCTTTATTGTTCTCGTGTAATTTTTGTATCCGCCAGCTATGACTTTAACAGGATGATATCCCGCACTTAAAAATGGCACGGTTATTGGGGTTAGTCCTTCAAAGACATTGTCTACATAAAGCAGTGCTCCATTTGGAGTTGAAGTAACATACAAATTTCCCGTGGTCTGGTTAGTCGTATTCTGCACCGGTGTTAATGTTGGATTTAATGTCGTTGTTTGTCCTGCGGAAAAGTAGATCGTTTTTGTATAGTTATAGTAGCCTCCTTTTGCAACTTTAACGGTATGGTTTCCAACGCTCAGCCCGGTTAGGGTTAGGGGCGTGTATCCTTTAAAGAAATTATCAAGATACAGGTTTGCTCCGGTCGGATTGGAAGCAACAGATAACGTTGCCGTTGCATTGGTCTGATTCTGCGCAAATGTTAAAGTCACGTTCAATGCTGCCGTTTTGTTAGCATAGATATACTGTGTCGTGGTGTAATCGTAGTATCCGTATTTGGTAACTTTAACGGCATGAATCCCTTCACTTAAACCTTTAACTGTTATCGGCGTTATTCCCTTATAATGGTTGTCTACATACAGGTTTGCTCCCGCTGGATTTGAAGCGACAGACAAATTACCAGTTTTACGAAGCAATTTTGCGTGCAGCGATGTTGTTTGTCCTGTGGATATGAAAACTATTGCGGTGTAGTCATAGTAGTTCGACCTTGTGACATTAACAGTGTGGATTCCTGTGGTTAAATTTGTAACTGTTAGTGGAGTTGTTCCCTTATAGAGATTATCCACGTACAGGTTTGCTCCCAGAGGGTATGAAGTAACATTCAAGTTCCCAGTTTTATTTGTTTGGTTAGTCTGATTTTGTACTGGAGTTAACGTCACATTCAAAACTTCCGTCACTCCAGCATAAATTGATTTTACTATGGAATAATCATTGTAACCAGCTTTTGTAAGTTTAACGGGATGTGTTCCTGCGGTTAAATTTGTAACGGTGATGGGGGTATATCCTTTCAAGATGTTATCTACGTACAAAGATGCTGCTGCTGGAGTTGAAATGACATACAAACTTCCCGTTTGGTTCGTCGCATTTGATTCCGCATACGCTTGATTCAAAGCAACAACTAGCAACAGTAAAAAAAAGAGTCTCCAACGAAATTTCTGTTTCACCATTTCCTGCCCCCTCCGATTACTTTTTTTGTTAAAGCAGGATAAAACCCATTAGTAATATTATATGCATTTTGATTTCCAAAAATATATAACGAAGGACACAAATAAAGAGTCGAGAATATTGTGTCTTTTTTCCCTCTTTTTGTTATCAGAAACACGTATTTTCATGTCCATTCACCTGTTAATTAACCACTATAGAGTAATAATTTAACAAAATATTTATAAATAAAAATGACATTTTGGCATCAAGAGTAAAACAGGTGAACCTATGGACACGTTTGAACTTAAAAAAGAGCAGCTGAAACTAGCGACAAAGGTAGTGCTGCAAGATGGCTTTACGAAACTAAAAACTCTTGGCGGCGCGCAGTGTATTGCCGTAGGGGATGCTCTCTTGGCCAGTGTTGTCATCTGCGAATTTCCTTCTTTTAAAATACTTGAAAATCAAACCTACCTTTTACACAATCCTTTGCCATATAAACCGGGTTACTTGGCATACCGAGAAATGCCTGCTCTCATTGAAGCGTATAATCAATTGGAACAAGAACCGGACGTTCTTCTTGTGCGTGGGAACGGCATCCTCCACCCGCGTCGTCTGGGCATGGCCTCGCATCTTGGATTAGCGTTGAACAAATCAACCATCGGCGTCACGGAGAAATTGCTTATGGGAAAAGTAGAGCAAGGGAAAGTAACGTTCAATGGTGAGATTCTTGGTTTTGAAATTACGACCAAAGAACATGCCAATCCCGTGTATGCCTCTCCCGGTCACTTGGTGACGCTGGGTTCCGTGCTTAATATTGTCTCTAAAACGATCATCTTTCCGCATAAAATGCCGGAACCGCTGCATCTTGCCAGGAAAATGGCGAAGAAGACGCAATAATTTTTTCTAAAGTAATTTAAATAAGAGTGCACTTCTGATGTACCATGGTTTCAATAACTCTGCGTTGCGGCTGTCAGGTAACAGAAGAAGGAACATTTTTGATTAGCGAGAGATGTCGTGCGTGTACGGAATGTAATGTTATTTCTGAATTGCATCCGTTTGGCAAGAAAAGATTGTAAAAAAAAAGCCCCAGGGGAGATTTGAATTCGGGGGTTTTTGCAACCACTCCCGACCTCCTGATTGCTTAATGTGCTTTTTTGATTTTTGTAAACACAAGAGCAAAAGCGCTGTACAAGTCAGGTGCTATACCACTAAGCCACTGGGGCGATACGCTCTTTTCTCAGACTGTTCTTTATTAATTTTACTCCTCCCGCAGGTGGGAAGGCCAGGCTGAGCTGGGAAAGAAGCTCTTCGTTTCTTCATATGGAAGATAGCGTTTCAACTTAAACCATTGCTTGATGAAATTCTGTAGCTCATACATTTCTTGGTATAATTCTTTCTTCCGCTGTTCAGTAATATAAGAATACATTTTATCTGCAAAGATTTCTTTTATGTGCTTGAGGAAGATTTGTTTTTCAAATTCTTGCTTGTATTTCTCTTCAATAAACGCTCTGATGGTGATCTCTACTTCCCCTTTGTTTACTTTCATCTTCCTTCCTTCTTTCATAACTTCTACGTTACTTAATGCTAAGCAGTGAAAATCTATATCTAAATAATAGTATAAGTACTGCGCTTTTGGAGCAGGCTTTTCAAGTCGCCACTGAATCACTATTTCTTTTGATCCGCTGCGATCAATGCGTTCACTATAATAGGTTTCCCAATGGTCTACTTTATCTTCTGGATCATTCCAGTCACGTTCACTAAGCCATTCCTGGAGTGATTCATAGAGACCTTTCATATCAAAAATATCTTTATATTTTATGCGTATGGGGCTGAAATCATCAAAAATCTTGATCAATCTATTTCGAGGAATCTCTTTTTTTGGCATCAACTGAAAAGAAGAAATCGTGTTATATAAATGTTTAGGAATATCTGTTTTAAAATTTGATTCTTTTCCTCCACCACAAATACAAAATCCAGGCCGTCCCCAGAGCCATATCGACAACAGCCAATTTTACTTTCGCTTTAAGGATATCCACACTTCCGCCTAACAAAGATGTTGCGGAATCATACCCGCCAATGCCAAATACAGAAAAATATAATGGGCTGGGCCAGAGTAACGGTACGCCTTGCAGGGAAAAGAAGTCAATGGTAATATGGGTTATCATACCTGCGCCAAAGGCAAGAGCGAATTGACAGTTTTCTTTTTTATGAGACGTCTTGAAGTTATCGTAGAGCGTGAAGAAAACATACATTAAAAGCGCTGAGCCGAGGATGAACAGAAGACTATGTGTTATGGTTCTATGAATCTGCGTTCCCAGCGCCCAATCTAGGATAAAATCAATATCTGGGAAAATGCCACCGAACAATAAAAAAAACCAAGTGTAGTGACTAATATTTTCATTGCGTACACGTTCGTATAGTTTTCCAACAATCCACGCACCAATAATATGGCCAAAAGCAAAGGTCATTGCTGCTCTCGAAGGATTAATATTTAAATAAGTAATGAATTTTGAACTCCATTTGAGGGTAATCTTATGTTAATTGGCATTGTGGGAAAACCTTCCGTAGGGAAAAGCACTTTTTTTAGAGCGGCAACCTTAGCGGAAGCGGAGATTGCCAATTATCCATTCACGACAATCAAGCCAAATTCTGGAGTGGGTTTCGTGCAAGTTGATTGTGTTGATAAAGAGTTTGGCAAACAATGCAATCCTCGCATGGGATATTGCAGCAATGGAAAACGCTTTGTTCCCGTGCCAATGCTTGATGTTGCCGGTCTTGTTCCAGGTGCTCATGAAGGCAAGGGCATGGGCAATCAATTTCTGGATGATTTGAGACAGGCAGATGTTCTTATTCACGTCATTGACGTTTCCGGTTCAACCAATGAGAAGGGGGAATCTGTTCCTGCCGGGAGTTATGATCCCGTGGAAGATGTGAGGTTCTTAGAAGTGGAATTGGATATGTGGTATCTGGCCATTCTCAAAAAAGGCTGGGAGAAATTCGCTCGGACGATCATTCAAGAAAAACAGGAAATTCACATTGCCCTTGCCAAACAATTGTCAGGAGTAAAAGTTACTGAAGAACTGGTTGAGGATGTTATAAAAGGACTGCAGCTCGATAACGAAAGACCGCACTTGTGGCAGGAACGAGAACTCCAGAGCTTGGCAACGCAACTTCGTAAAGCAACAAAACCAATGGTTATCGCTGCAAACAAGATTGATGTTCCGGGATCTGTGCAAAATCTGGAACGGCTGCGCACCCAGTTTCCGGAATACATTTTCATCGGTTGTTCAGCGGAATCAGAGTTAGCGTTGCGCGAGGCCGCAAAAGCAGGATTAATTAACTATATTCCCGGTGATAAAGATTTTGTCATTGTTGCTGAAGATAAGCTGAACGGAAAACAACGCAACGCGCTCCGTTTTATTCAAGAGCAGATCCTCCAAAAACAAGGGTCAACAGGTGTGCAGCAAGTTATGGATACAGCTGTATTTGATGTGCTGAAATACATGGCGATTTACCCTGG
>Ga0208375_1002496_pt1 | contig 17270 bp, 14 predicted proteins | sample RifOxyD1_FD_184038 | JGI IMG/M metagenome (GOLD analysis project Ga0208375, IMG submission 184038) | Soil microbial communities from Rifle, Colorado - Rifle Oxygen_injection D1 (SPAdes) | ecosystem: Environmental > Terrestrial > Deep subsurface > Rock core/Sediment | place: Rifle, Colorado... | reverse complement strand
ATGCAAACACCAAATAGAAAAAATATGGAACCTCATGATTTCGATGCTGTGAAGATCGGAGTCGCTTCTCCTGATAAGATATTGGAATGGTCATATGGAGAAATCACTAAACCTGAGACTATAAACTATAGAACACAAAGATCAGAGAAAAATGGACTCTTCGATGAGAAAATCTTCGGACCAGATAAGGACTTCGAATGTTATTGTGGAAAATACCGTGGAATAAGATACAAAGGAATTGTCTGTGAGAAATGTGGAGTGGAGATCACTCGTTCTATAGTCCGTAGAGATAGAATGGGACATATAGAACTCGCTACACCAGTATCTCATATCTGGTTCTTACGTAATATGCCTTCTCGTATAGGACTAATCATGGGAATGTCTACATCAGATCTAGAGAAAGTAGTATATTTCGCAGGATATATAATAACGAAAGTCTTCGATGAAGAGAAACAGAAATTCTTGAAAGAATTGGACTCAGAGTTCAAGTCGAAAGTTAAAATAGCACAAGATGATAAAACAAAAGAAGCATTGAAAGAGCTTCTAATAAATGCAAGAAAAGAAATAGATAGCCTAGTACCAGGATTCGTAATGGATGAAATACAATTCCACAAGTATTCCATGAAATATGGTGCACTTTTCGAAGCAGGAATAGGAGCGGAAGCGATATTTGAAATATTGAAGAAAGTAGATATGAATAAATTGAAGGAAGAATTAGAGGGAGAATTGGACAAAGCAAGCTCTCTAGAGAAAGATAAATTATCAAAGAGACTTTTCCTAGTGAAGTCTATGATAAAGTCCAAGCTTCGTCCAGAATGGATGTTCCTTACTCGTATACCTGTTATTCCACCTGCATTGCGTCCTATGGTGCCACTAGATGGCGGTAGATATGCAACATCAGATGTCAATGATCTATATAGAAGAGTTATAAATAGGAATAATCGTCTATTGAAACTCCGTGAGATCAATGCTCCAGATGTAATTCTCCGAAATGAAAAAAGAATTCTACAAGAAGCAGTGGATGCACTCATAGACAATTCCATAAGACATGGAAGTAATACTGGTGTAGCTGCAATACAAAGTCAGAAGAGAGCATTGAAATCCCTTTCTGATAATTTGAAAAGTAAAAGAGGACTATTCCGATTGAACCTTCTCGGTAAGCGTGTAGACTATTCTGGACGTTCTGTGATCGTCGTAGGACCAGAGCTATCTCTCGATCAATGTGGATTGCCAAAGCATATGGCATTGGAACTTTTCCGACCATTCGTCATTTCTGGATTATTGAAAAGAGAATTAGCTTATAATATCCGTGGCGCAGGAAGACTAATAGACGATGGAGCGAAGGAAGTCTGGGAAATATTAGAAGAAGTAATAAATGGTAAATATGTATTACTGAACCGTGCTCCTACTCTGCACCGTCTCGGTATACAGGCATTCCGACCAGTACTAATAGAAGGGAATGCAATACAAGTTCATCCATTGGTATGTACCGCCTTCAATGCTGACTTCGATGGAGACCAGATGGCAGTGCACGTTCCTCTCGGTGTAGAAGCTCAATTAGAAGCCAAGGAAATAATGGCATCTGATAAGAATATATTGAAACCAGGAAATGGAGATCCTACTGTTATATCGAAATTACTAGAAATAGTTCTAGGATGTTTCTGGATTACGAAGGCAATCCCACAAGCTGAAGGTGAGATGAAAATATTCGAAAGCCCAGATGCTGTTCTCATAGCACATAATTATGGAAATATAGGATATAGAACATTAATCAAAGTTCTACCTGATAATAGCGAGAAATATTCTCAATACGAAGGTAAGATATTCGAAACAACTATAGGTAGAATATTATTCAATAACATTCTACCTGCTGATTATCCATATATAAATAAAGAAATAGATAGGAAGAAATTAGGTGCGATAATAGATGATCTCATAACTACAAAAGGTGTAGAATCCCTACCTCCAATATTAGATAAAATAAAATCATTCGGATTCAAATATACTACATACTCTGGTACGACATGGGGTATAGATGATATTGTTATTCCAGAAGGTAAAATAGAAATAATAAAAAATGCAAAGGGAAGAAGTGATCTTATTATGCATCAATTCAATGAAGGATTACTCACAGAAGATGAAAGATTCAGAAAGAATATTGAAATTTGGCATAAGACGAAGAATGATGTGGAGAAATTAATACCAGCATCATTGGATAAAATGGGTTCTGTATATGATATGGTCACATCTGGAGCTAGAGGATCTCTATCACAGATAACACAGATGGCAGGAATGAAGGGACTTATATCCTCTACAACAGGTACTATAGAATTTCCAATTCTTTCTTGTTCCAAAGAAGGACTTACTCCTATAGAATACTTCATCACTACTCATGGATCTAGAAAGGGTCTCACAGACACTGCTCTCAATACTGCAAAAGCAGGATATCTCACAAGAAAACTATTCGTAGTTGCTCAGGATGTTATAGTGAAGGAAGATGATTGTGGTACGAAAGAGAGCATAGAAATAAAGAAAATAACAGCTTCTGGAATAGACATTCCAATATCAAAGAATATAAGAGGAAGAGTAATAGCAGAAGATATTGTAGATAAAGATGGCAATGTTATATTCAAGAAAGGACACTTGATAACGAAATTGGAGGCTCTCAAGGTAGAGGAAGCTGGAATAATGTCTGTGAGAGTACGTTCTCCCCTCGTATGTAGGAGTATATCTGGTGTATGTGCACAATGTTATGGAATAGATCTCGGTAAGAATAAACTAATAGAAATAGGCGAGGCAATAGGTACAATAGCAGCACAGGCTATCGGTGAGCCAGGAACACAGCTAACAATGAGAACATTCCATGCCGGTGGTACCGCCTCTGTCGGTGGGGATATCACACAAGGTCTCCCTAGAGTAGAGGAAGTATTCGAGAAAAGAAGTCCGAAGAATCCAGCAGTAGTAGCTACTGTAGATGGTGTTGTGTCTGAAGTGAAGGATCTTATGAAAGAAAAAATAATTAAAATCATTCCTGAAATAGAGGATAGAGCAAAGGGTAAGAAACCATCCGAAGTAGAATATGTATTCAATTATAAAAGAGTACCAATGGTGAAAGTAGGAGACAAGGTGAAGAAAGGAGATATTATAACAGATGGATCTGCTAATATAGATGAAGTATTCGAATACGGAGGTGCAGATAGAGCCAAGGCATATGTTATCAGCGAAGTAAGTAAGATATATGAACTTCAGGGAGAGACTGTATCTAGGAAACACATTGAGATCATAGTAAGACAGATGTTCTCTAGAAGACAGATAATCTCTGCTGGTGATACGAATTTCACTGAAGGTGTAATAGTAGAAGATATACAATTACAGGAAGAGAATGCAAAAACAAAAGAAACTGGTGGTGAAATAGCAAAGGTAAAGTCAGTAGTAATGGGTATTGCAGAAGTATCTCTATCTAGGAAAAGTTTCCTATCCGCAGCTTCATTCCAACATACTACTAAGGTTCTTATCAATAGTGCCATAAGAGGTAGTGAAGATGATCTAGTAGGATTAATGGAAAACACTATAATCGGTAGATTGATACCAGCTGGTACAGGATTCAAGGGTAGCAATAAACAGAAGATGATAGAAGAAGTACAGCCAGTAGACGAATACGATAGACAATAAGAAATAATAAAAAAATAAATTATATGAGCACTCCAGTCGAAAAGATAAAGGAACGATTGGGTATCGAGGAAGTAGTCGGATCATATATAAAACTTGAAAAGGTAGGGAAAAATCTGAAGGCCAGATGCCCATTCCATAATGAGAAGACACCTTCCTTCTATATTTCTCCAGAAAGAGAAAGCTTCTATTGTTTTGGCTGTGGAGCAAAAGGGGATATATTCAACTTCGTAGAGCAATTCGAAGGGCTAGATTTCATGGGAGCGTTGAAAGTTCTTGCTGATAAGGCAGGTGTGTCACTTACATTCGAGAAAATAGAGACAAAGAATGAGAAAGAAAGAATGTATATGATAATGGAGGAAGCGACGAAATTCTATGAAAAAGGATTGGAGAATAATAAAGAAGCGGAAGATTATCTCTATAAAAGAGGTTTGAAAAGTACAACAATAAAAGATTTCCGAATAGGATATATAGTGAATGATTGGAGATTATTATATTTCTATTTGAAAGATAAGAAATACACTGATACTGATATAGAGAAAGTAGGTTTAATTAAAAAGCCAGAAGATAAGAGCAAGGGGTATTATGATAGATTTAGAAATAGAATAATGTTTCCTATTATGGATTCTAGTGGTAGGGTTATCGCTTTCTCTGGGAGGATACTCCATGATGATGGCAAGAGCGCGAAGTATCTCAATAGCCCAGATACATTGCTATATAATAAAAGTACGGTTTTATATGGTATAGATAAGGCTAAATTAGATATACGAAAGAAGAATTATAGTATTCTCGTAGAGGGTCAAATGGATCTTGTACTTTCTCATCAAGCGGGAATAAGGAATACTCTTGCTGTATCTGGTACAGCTCTCGCAGATACTCTTATTTCAAAAGAAAATATTGTTAATAATCTGGGAATAGTAAAGAGACTTTCTACGAATATTATTCTTGCATTTGATTCTGATAATGCTGGTAGAAGAGCTTCTAGTAGATCTGCAGAGATTGCTCTATCACTCGGCATGGATGTGAAGATTGCTGATCTTCCAGAGGGGAATGATCCTGCTGATCTAGTATTAAAGGATAAAGAAGGATGGAAGAATGTATTACGTAATGCGAAGCCAGTAGTAGAATTCCAGATAGATAAAGTAATGAAGGAAGTCAAGGATAAGAAATTGGATAATAGGAAAATCCCAGCATTAATAAGGGAAGATGTATTGCCATTCATACTTGCTGTGCAGGGTGCAATGGAGAGATCTGGCTTCGTGAAGATGATAAAAGAGAGAACAGGAATCTCTGAGGAAGCAATAAATAAGGATCTTGGAAACTTTGATAAAAAAAAGGCATATGATACAATACCAAGTAATGTACGGGAACGCCTCCTTGACCCGATTTTAAGGAAATTTGGCCTTCTTATAAACATTGAACGTGAACATTCAGCTATAAAACGTATTACGGGCAATGAACGCTATAATAATTTAATAAAAGAAGTTGAGCCCTTTAAAGACGCGCTTCAATTGGAAGCGGAAGTACTATTTACTAATAATTCCAAAGGTCATGTAGAGGAATTACTCCTGCGATTGGAGGAAGATATTATAAGGGAAGAATTATCGAGAATTATGGAAATTAGCGATAAGAAAACATTAGAAGAGAAGTATAAAAATTTGAATAATCGTAAGAAAGAAATAGAAGATAAATTAAACAATATAAAAAAATAAATAATAAATTAAAAATATGGCTGTAAAAAAATTAAAGAAAAATATTAAGACTAAGTCTAATAAGAGTAGTACAAAGAAAAATAAAGATATTAAAAAGAAAAAGTTAATTATAAAGAAGAATAATAGTAAGAATCAGAATAAAAAAGCTGGTAAAAAGGCAAATAAAGCAAAGGAATTCGATGTGAAAGCAGATAAGCTTATAGCGAAAGGTAAAGAGCGTGGCTTCGTCACCTATGATGAAATATTGAAGGAATTCCCTAATATTGAACAGGATCTAATGTTTCTAGATAGTCTATATGTGAAATTTTCTTCATTCGGTATCGATGTTCTAGAAGGTGGTGGGCTACTTGAGGTAGAACCAGAGATAGTACATCCGAAGAAATACGCCTATGGTATGAAGAGTAGTGATTCTAATTATGATTCTATACAGATGTATCTGAAGGAAATAGGACAATATCCATTGATTTCTGCATTGAATGAAAAGGAGCTTGCAAAGCGGATTCAGGCAGGAGATACAGAGGCGAAGAATCTCCTAGCTCGGGCAAACTTGCGTCTCGTAGTCTCTATTGCAAAGAAATATGTAGGTAGAAGTCCAGATCTTACTCTACTCGATCTTATACAGGAAGGTAATCTCGGACTTTTCAAAGCAGTTGATAAATTCGATTGGACAAAAGGTTATAAATTCTCAACTTATGCTACATGGTGGATACGCCAGGCTATTACGCGTGCATTGGCAGATCAGAGTAGAACTATACGTGTACCAGTACATATGGTAGAGACTATTGCGAAGTATAAGCAAGTAGTACGTAGACTCACTCAAGATCTCGGCAGAGATCCATTGGCTGATGAGATTGCTACAGAGATGGGTATTGATGTTGAGAAAATATATAATATAGAGAAGATTGATCAGGCTGTACTTTCTCTTGAGAATCCTGTAGGAGATGATAGTGATGATGGCAAGTCTACACTCGGAGACTTCCTCTCCGATGATAAGATACTTTCACCAGATCAGGAATCATCTAGGAGAATTCTCAGAGATCAAGTTAATAGTATATTAGATGATCTTTCAGAGAAAGAAAGAAGGATACTCGAAATGCGCCATGGTCTGAATGATGGCATAACTCATACATTGGAGGAAGTAGGGAAAGAATTCGGTGTTACTAGAGAGAGAATCCGTCAGATAGAGGCTAAGGCACATGAGAAGATCCGTCAACATGAGAATATAAATAGATTAAGGAATTATTAATAATTATGTTTTATAAGAATTTATTAAAGCCTATACTTTTCAGATTTAATCCAGAGAAAGTACATGATTTCTTCGTTATGAATGGAGAATTCTTAGGTAGATATGAATTCACAAGAGAAATAATATCATTGATCTATGGTTATAAAGGTAATGATATTTCGAAAACTATCGATGGTGTGAAGTATCGCACACCTGTGATTCTCTCTGCTGGTTTTGATTACAATGGTCAATTAACAGAGATACTGCCTTCACTCGGCTTCGGTGGCGAGGAGATCGGCTCTGTTACTGCACGTTCCTGTGAAGGCAATGCTAAACCTAGACTTACTAGACTTCCAAGATCGAGAAGTATATTAGTTAATAAAGGACTTAGAAATGATGGAGTAGATACTATTATTAGGAGAATAAAGTCTAAATCTCGTATTCCAGACTTTGTCATTGGAATTAGTATCGCAAGGACAAATGATGAGAAATCTGTTCCTATACAAGCAGGAATAGAGGATTATATGTATTCATTCAGAAGACTAAATGAAGAAAATATTGGCGATTATTATACTATAAATATTTCTTGTCCAAATTCCTTCGGTGGGGAAGCCTTCACTACATCAGATCTTCTAGATAGACTTATTTCTTCTATTTCTACTATACCTTGTAATAAGCCGATATACATAAAGATGCCAATAAATCTGTCTTGGGAAGATTTCCGATCCCTTTTAGATATAATTAAGAAATATAAAATTATAAAGGGAGTAATTATTGGAAACCTTAATAAAGATTATTCTAGTTTAGATATGCAGAAAGAGGCCCCATATAATTTCAAAGGTGGACTTTCTGGTAAACCATGTGCTCATCCATCGACTTTACTAATAGATAAAACAAGAGAATATTGCGGTAAAGATTTCACAATTATTGGTTGTGGAGGTATTATGTCTCCAGATTCTGCTATGGAGAAATTCCATGCTGGAGCAAATCTTATACATCTTATAACTGGTATGATATATGAGGGACCGGGGCTTGTGAAGAGGATATTGAAAAAATATCAATGCGAAAAGAATGCCTCTGTATAGATAGCATCTTCTTTCACACCTGCATCACATAATTTCTTCCAGAAATCTCTGACGAATGCTATACCACCGCAAATAAAGAATTCTTTATTCTTTATTGTCTTTATATTTCCTAATACATCCTTTATTTCTATACGCCTATTCACTATTTTCTTATCCTTTGCTTTATCTCTAGTGACGAAATACTTTACTTTTATATTTTTATTTATCTTTACTATTTCATCCAATTCTTTCTTAAAGATAATATCTTCTACAGTTCTATTGCTATAATATAAATCAATATTTCTATTAGGATTGGACAATATAATAGATCGGAATGGTGCAATACCAATACCGCCGACAATTATTATCAAATGTGAATCTTTCGATTCGCTATAGAAATATCCATAGGGAAGGGAAGCGACTATCCTATCTCCAACTTTCATGGAATTCAGTTTATGAGAGAATTCTCCCATTACCTTTACTGTAATACTCACAGTATTATCATCTGGTGAACTAGATATACTATAAGACTTACCTTCTGGTGTAGTCTCACTCAGATATAATGTCAGGAATTGACCGGGTATAAATGATGGCATAGTACCATCTTCCATTGCGATTCGTAATGTAGAGACGTCTCTTGTCTCCTTTATCATATCCTTCACTATATAAATAACTTTTTTAGATTCTACTTTTTTCATAATCTTCTATTGCTTCTCGGAGTGCCTGATGCCCTAGAACAGAACAATGATATTTCCTATCTGGTAATCCACCGAGTCGCTCTATTATACCTTCTGGTGTCATCCTCTTTGCTTTTCCAATTTCCATACCTCCATTCTCTGTAGCCATGAGTGACATCATAGATGTAGAAGCAATAGCAGAAGCACAGCCGAATGTTCTCCATCTACATTCCTTTATTTTTTGTGATTTCTTATCTATCTTTACCCAGACAGCCATCATATCTCCACAGGCTGGAGAACCGACTATACCTACACCATCTGCCTTATAGTCTTCCTCATTGAACAATATATTCCTAGGGTGGAAGAAATGATCTTTCACCGTCTCACTATATATCCATTCTTCTACATCAGAACATACATGTTTACTCTTTATTATTTTCTTTTTTGTACTTTTTGTTTTATTTATTTTTTTCATCTTTTTATTGCCGAAAGGCTTTTCAATCTATTGACAATGGGTGGGAAGACCTTTATAACATAGCTCAGATCTTTCTTTGTAGTATACCTACCTAGTGTAAATCTGACACTTCCATGTATTATTTCTTCATCTTGATGTATGGCTATGAGTACATGGGAAGGCTTCAGATCAAATGCAGAGCAAGCTGAACCTGTAGAGACCTCTACACCATATTTATCTAGCATAAGTAACATAGATTCTCCTTCTACACTCGGTATTGATACATGTATATTATTCGGTAATCTTTTCTTTAAATGGCCATTTATTTTCAAATCTGGTATTTTATCTTTTAATCCTTTTATGAAATATTCACGTAGTTCTATTAATCTTTTTGATTCCTTCTCCATTTTCCCACAAGCCTTTTCCAGCGCCACGCTGAATCCATGTATCAGAGCGATATTCTCCGTTCCCGCCCGTAAATTCCTTTCTTGTTCACCTCCTGAGATAATAGGGGATATCTTAATTCCTAATTTCTTATATAGCATACCTACACCCTTTGGACCATATATCTTGGAACTATTGAGAGACATGAGATCTACACCGAGCTTATCTATATCTATAGATATAGCTCCTAGAGCCTGACATGCATCTGTATGGAGAAGGGGAAAGGTATTGACTCCACGATGATTCTTTATTGCTAATGCAAGATCTTTTATTGGTTCTATTGTTCCAATTTCATTATTAGCATACATGACAGATACGAGTATTGTTTCTTTCTTTATATATGATATACATTGCTTCACATCTATCATGCCATATTTATCTACTGGTAATATTGTCACTTCGAACCCTTCTTTTTCTAATTGCTTTGCTGGTTCCAATATTGCCTTATGCTCTATTGCAGAGATGATTATATGATTACCTTCTTTCTTATATTCTCTTGCTATACCCTTTATTGCTAGATTATCTGCTTCTGTACCAGAGCCAGTAAATATTATTTCTTCTGGTTTGCAATTAATATATTTTGCTATTCTTTTTCTACTATCATCTATTACACTTTTTGCTAGTCTACCACTATCATACATAGAAGATGGATTGCTGTATTTAATATTGAAATATTGAAGCATATCCTCTAGAACATCTCTGTCTATAGGTGTAGTCGAGGCATAGTCTAGATAGATTTTATCTGATTTCACATTCTTTAACATATTTTTTAAATTTTTCTTTAAATTTTTTGAATTCATCATCGGTGTATGTTACTTTATTTTTAAATTGGGGATTTAATATTCTTTTATCATTGAATTTCTGTAAATAATACCTTTTCGCTCCCTTTATTTCCTTTACAATATTTTCCATATCCTTTGGAGTGAGTAGGGACTTCACTACTGTAGTACGGAATTCATAATCAATACCTGAAGACATAATTATCTTTATACTTTGCCGTATTGCTTCTCCGAATACAGGCCTAGATACTATATCACTATATTTATCTATTGGAGATTTGATATCCATAGCTATATAATCCACCAGTTTCTTATCAATAAGATTCTTTATCATTGCTGGTCTGGTACCATTCGTATCTAGTTTCACTAGATATTTCATTTTCTTTATTCTATAGCAGACCTTCGGTAGATCATCATGCATTGTCGGTTCTCCACCAGTAATAACAATACCATCTAGAAGATCAGTGCGTTTCCTGAGGAATCTCATTATACTATCGAGTGTTACTTCTGGAGCTGTCTCATCTACTAATTCTGGATTATGACAATATGGGCAACGGAAATTACAACCGACAGTATATATTATACACGCGATCTTATCGGGATAATCGATAAGTGTGCTTTTTTCAAATCCGCCTATTTTCATACGTACTCTACATAATAGCAGAGTATGTAATATATAATCAAGGCCTTATTTTATGGCTACTTTATAACTATATCTTTCTCTTTTACTTTCGTCTCTAGGGCTTTCGGAGATACGCCTACGCTTTCTATTTCATACATTTTACGTATATCAAATTCACTCTGTTTACCTGCATTCCAATGACTTACAGGGCGGAGATAGCCTACTATTCTGGAATAAATTTCACATTCTCTTTTACATGAACCACATGATATATGTTCACCAGATATATAGCCGTGCTCTGGACATACACTGAATGTAGGAGTAAGTGTGAAATATGGTAAATGGAAATTTTGACAAATCTTCTTCACCAGAGAAGGGACAATATTGGCATCATTTATTTTCTCTCCAAGGAAGAGATGTACTACTGTTCCACCTGTGTATTTCGTCTGTAGGGAATCCTGTAGACTGAGACTTTCGAATATATCATGAGTATAGTTCACTGGTAATTGAGAGGAATTGGTATAGAATGGTTCTGCTCCCTTTATATAATTCTCTTCATTTGCAACTATTATATCTGGATATTTCTTCTTATCTGTTAGTGCCATCCTATATGCTGTACCTTCTGCTGGGGATGCTTCTAGATTGAATAGATTATCTGTATCCTTTTGATATTTCACTAATCTCTTTCTCATGAATACTAATATTTCTTCTGCTAGAGCTTTACCTTTATCACTACCTACATTTTCTCCTATGAGATTTATCATCGCTTCATTCATACCGACAAGACCTATTGTAGAGAAATGATTCTTCCAATATGTCCCATAGGATTGTTTTATATTTCTCAAATAGAATTTCGTATATGGGTATAGATTGGCATCTGTGAATTTCTCCAATAATTTCCTCTTAATTTCTAGGCTTTCCTTTGCAATATCCATTTGTTTCGCTAGTCTATCCATGAAATCTTTCTTGGGGTTCTTCGCATTTCTCGATAGATATCCTAGTCTAGGAAGATTGATAGTTACTACTCCCACAGAACCTGTGAGAGCATTGGCACCGAATAGTCCTCCTCCTCGCTTATCTAGCTCTCCTAGGTCTAGCCTTAGACGACAACACATAGATCTAGTATCTTCTGGCTTCATATCGGAATTAATGAAATTACTGAAATATGGAATGCCATATTTTGCTGTTATTTCCCATAATCCTGCGAGATTCTTATCATTCCAATCGAAACTTTTCGTAATATTCACTGTAGGGATAGGAAAGGTGAATACTCTGCCTTGTGCATCACCAGCAGCCATAACTTCGAAGAATGCATTATTGAACATATACATTTCTTTCTGGAAATCAGAATACTTTTCTTTCTGTGCTTTACCACCTATTATTACTTTTTGATTCTTGAAATTGGGGGAAGGATTCAGATCTAGAGTAATATTGGAGAATGGGGTTTGGAATCCTACTCTTGTAGGTGTATTCATATTGAATACGAATTCTTGTATGCATTGTTTGACTCCCTTATAATCTAATTTATCATATCTTATGAATGGAGCGAGTAATGTATCGAAATTGGAGAAGGCAATAGCACCAGCTGCCTCACCTTGCAGTGTATACATGAAGTTTACTATTTGGCCTAGAGCGGTACGGAAATGTTTCGGTGGAGCACTCTGTACCTTACCAGCTACACCCTTGAAGCCTTCTGTGAGTAGATCCATAAGATCCCAGCCTACACAATATACAGAGAGTGTCCCTAGATCATGTAGATGTAGATCACCACTCTCATAAGCTTGTCTTACTTCCTTGGGATAGATTTTATTCAACCAATACGTCTTGCTTACTTCTGAGAATATATAGTTATTGAGCCCTTGTAGGGAATATCCCATATTGCTATTCTCCTTCACTTGCCAATCCATCTTATTCAGATAGTCATCGACAAGACCAATAGAAGCAGATGTAGCGAATGCTCGTAATTCTGCATGCTGTTCACGATAGAGAATATATGCTTTTGCAGTTCTCTTGTATCTAGACTGCATGAGTATGTATTCCACGGAATCTTGTATTATTTCTACAGTAGGTATTTCCTTGGCAATTTTCTTCTTTACATTCAATAGAATTTTCTTTGTAAGCTTTCCTGCTTCATTATCTCGGAACTCTCCTGTTGCTTTACCTGCTTTTGCTACTGCATTCACTATCTTGTCTTTATCGAAGGGAACCTTGGAGCCGTTTCTTTTGATGATTTCTTTAAACATAATATATATAAAAAGTTACTATTAATAATTAGGACTATATATTATCTGGAAATTACACATAATAAGCAATTAAAATATGTGGATAGTGAAGTTCAGACATCATTATCTCTATATGTAAAGGAAAATAATATCTTTTTCTATTGTAATAATAATATTTTCATGTTACTATCCTTAATAGATTCTGCGACATTGTGTCGTGGAAAAAGACAAAAAACAAACAAAACAAGAAGATGAGAAAACAAAAAACGGCCAGCCTTATGGTGGCCACTCTGTTTGGGGCATCCACGGCATTTGCTGTTGGATTCACGGATAGCTTCGGTGGGCCAGGAATCAATCCTGGATGGATCACTGATAGATACGAACCCGCAGGGTTCAGTTCGGTTGGTGGGCGTTTGGAAATCGACATTTCAGACGCTGACAGTGCGGCTAATCGACCAGCGGGATACTCCAGTATCTTCTACAATACTCAAGGTCGCCAAAGGGAGGCTTTGGTGAGCGGTCTCTGGACTCTCTCAGGGGAAATCGAGGTGGGATCAGATGTTACGGGGAATAATCTCCGTCGCGCAGATCTCTGGGGACGGACCGGAGCTGTGGGGACTGAGACTGATGCCGAGTATTTCATTCTCGGCTACAGGAATTTCGATCCTCTGGATCCCTTCAATTCCTCTTCTGCCAGCATTGGTAGTGCTTGGCGAGTATGGGATGGGGATACCGTGAATGGTTGGGTGGACATCGGCACGTCAGTTACGGCTGGTTGGCATGATGTGTCCATATCGTACACTGGATCATCGATCCTGTATCAGCTCGATGGTGTGCCGGTTTATACCGATACTACATTGGGAACACTTACAGCGGACTTCACTACGGCCTATGCTCAGGCGTACAATTTCGACGCTGGGGACTATACGGCACGCTTCGACAATATCAATGTTTCTGTGCCGGAAGCTGGCGCCACATCACCTCTGCTTGCTACAGGGCTTGGATTCATCGGTCTTCTCGGTTTCTTCAAGAACCGTCGGGAATAACTTGTCTTTTTCCTAGTTCATCTGTTGGTACACCCGCTGGGTCACGCTCTGTGATCTGGCGGTTTTCTTTATATTATTTCTTACCTTTTAATGTATAATTGTAATATGGTGAAAAACACTTTTGATACTGAATATTCTCGATTAAACTCTTCACAGAAGAAGGCTGTAGATGCTATAGAAGGCCCTATAATGGTCATAGCTGGCCCTGGAACAGGGAAAACGACTATACTCACATTGCGTATTGCGAATATATTAAAGAGTACAGATACACCTGCACATGGAATACTCGCTATCACATACACAGATGCAGGAGTCAAGGCTATGCGGGTAAGGACAATGTGTATTTAAGCCGTGTAATGGCAAAGAAATCGGTTGTAATCGTTGCTGTAGAAATGGGTGGTCGTGCTAAAGCTGAGATTGTATTGGATTCAAGTTCAAGAACCATGACATCATTCATTGAGAAAAATATTCAAAGTAAAACAACTAGTATCTTAACTGACAGTAGTAAGACATATTTAAAATCAGATAAGATATATGACCGACATGCAGTAGATCATCATAGGGGTGAATATACTCGTGGTGATATACATATCAATACTGTGGAAACATTTTTTTCGCATTTAAAAAGAAGTATTACTGGTACCTACAAAGTCATTTCGAGGCAACATTTACAGTCTTACCTTGATGGCTTTGTTTTCCATTACAACAACCGATACAACGACAAGGAACGTTTCTCTTTACTTTTTCGAATGTTACTACCTTCTTTAAAACCTCAAGAAATTGTGATTTAGTCATGAATATATCATAACCCATGATTGTATATTTACACCAAAATCATGCAATTACCCCGTCAGGGGATACGCGTGGATAACTTTTTTCTACAGGAATTTTGTCTTATTACATTTTTATGGTAAATTGATACCCATGGATTCAAAAATCTCATCATTTACCATTTTAAACGGCTTGACTATAGTGCATATTCAGCGACCGGATAGTCTAAATGTTTCAATGAGTCTTATGGTAATTGCGGGGAGCATGTATGAGACTTCAGAAGAAATAGGTGTAGCGCATTTCCTTGAACATATTGTTTCCGATGGAACAGAAAAATATCCGACTGAAAAAAAACTTTCTGAGCTTATTGATGAACGTGGTGGCGCGCGAAACGCAATGACTAATAAGGAAACTATTGAATATGTCGTTAAAGTCTTAAGAGAGGACTCGGAAATTGCTTTTGAATATCTTTCGGAAATATCCACACGCCCACTTATTAGAGAAGAAGATGTGGTGAAACAAAAGAAAATTATTGAGCAAGAAATATATAGATTCAAATTAGATCCTGAGAAATTCGCCCAAAGGTTAATATATTCTGTAGTCTTTCCTGAAACCAGAATTGGTAGGCTGACTACTGGTGAAATGGATGATGTAAAAAAAATATCTCGATCTAGTATTTTATCGTACCATCAAAAAACTCATTGCGCCAAGAACATGGTTCTATCGGTGTGTGGGAACATATCTGAGGAAAAAGTTTTAGCGTTAGCCGAGAAATACTTAGGAAGCCTTAGAACTGGTGAGAAACTGCCTCCAATAGATTCGTATGTTGTGCCTAGATATGAACCTGTATTACAGATCATACCAGATGCAAAACAAGCAGTACTAGCTGTTGGCTATCAAGGTTTCAAGTTTGATGACAAAAATCATTATGTGGCAGATATATTGTCGGTACTTTTAACTAGAGGGAAATCGTCACGTCTTTTTTATGAAATTCGCGAAAAACGGGCACTGGCATATATCGTAAATAGTAATAATTTTAATGGCAGAAATATTGGTATATTTACCATTCAGGTTGGTTTGGCAAATGATAAGGTATCAGAATGCCTTGAGATCATCAAAACTGAATTAAAAAAAGTTACTTCCGGCGATATGTTAGAGTATGAATTGAATAAGACATTGGCTTTTATTAAATCAAATATAGCTTTTTCCTTCGAGAATTCACTTTTTGAAGCATCGTACTATTCAAAATTATGGTGTTTTACGGGAACAGTTCAACCTGTAGCGCGAGAGCTGGATATTTACGAGTCAATTGTTCGTAATCCCAACCTTATTCATGAGACGGCAAGGAAAATGTTTTCTGTGAATCCAGCGATTCTTATATTAGGACAGGGTATGGCTCAATAAAGCCAGATTATAATCAACCCTTGACAAATATTAATATAGTCTGGTAGGGTGTAGGCAGAATGACTTGCACATTGAGGTCATTTAAACTGAGTAATACGGAGGTTCATATGCCAGCGACGAACACGATTGGTGACCCTATGTCGACGATTGATGTCGATACCCGTGAAATGCCTGAGAGGGCTGAAGACGGTATCGATGATTTCGATGACAGGGTTCCAAATTGACTTTACCTCAGTGGAGGGAGAACCGACTCAAGTATGAGTGGCTCGACATAACGAAAAACTGTAACCATAAGTATCCTTATGATTAATGTTATTCAACGCGAAAGCGACGACGAGGGTTGCCCATCCTACGAAGGCGATTCCGACTCTTCCGGTGGCGGCGATGGAAGCACGGGAGAAAGCGTCTAAGCGCAAAACTACTTGTAACAAGGTAGTTAGACACATGGGGAGCTTAGTGGCATTGTCCACTTGGCTCCTCTTTTTTGTGAAATAAATATAGATTGATTTTAAATATAAGTTAGATTTCCACAATGTTTTTCAAACTTTTGTAAACCATGGTTTTTTTAGGTTGATTCTTGGTTTTCGTCGGTAAATTAGATGGGGAGTTATTCGTTAAGTCTGAAGTGTTGTTTTGGCTCTCTTTAATATTATCTTTTAATATAATCTCAAGGAGAGATTTATGTATCCAACCATTTATTATTGTCTTTAGTGTTTGCGGGATTTATTCCTTGTATTTGATACCAACTATCATTTTTATATTTGCCAATAATTGGAACAACTGAATCTTTGGGATAGTATCCTATTATTTCGCATTTTGTTGATGGGCATTTTCTAAAATTAGATTTATCTGTAAGCTTTCCGTCTGCTTTATATTGTATTGTCTCGTTTTCAGCAACTGTAAAATTCATAAATAGTAATGTATCTTTTATACATCTCTTTCCTGATAAAGTATATCCAGTATCACAACCACATAAATTAGTTCCTGCTGATATTCCACCAACACCGAGATCTTTACAGATTTCTACACTATTAACACAACCACGATTAGATGATTGGCATGATGTGTCCATATCGTACACTGGATCATCGATCCTGTATCAGCTCGATGGTGTGCCGGTTTATACCGATACTACATTGGGAACACTTACAGCGGACTTCACTACGGCCTATGCTCAGGCG
>Ga0208375_1002495_pt1 | contig 17271 bp, 21 predicted proteins | sample RifOxyD1_FD_184038 | JGI IMG/M metagenome (GOLD analysis project Ga0208375, IMG submission 184038) | Soil microbial communities from Rifle, Colorado - Rifle Oxygen_injection D1 (SPAdes) | ecosystem: Environmental > Terrestrial > Deep subsurface > Rock core/Sediment | place: Rifle, Colorado... | reverse complement strand
TAGAAGGAGACCTAATAAAAACTATTTTTGTTTCACTCTGTACTTCGCTGGCAATATTGAGCGTTTTGTATTTTTTAAAGTTAAAATATATAGAAAACTTTATTCCTAAATATGGATTTTATTTGTTATTTGCAATATTAAGCTATTCTTTAATCATTCTTTCTGTAAGACACGTAAGAGTATATAGAGAATTTCCTTGCATGACTGGTATGATGATTGGAATGACTTTGGGAATGATTGCGGGATTTTTATCTGGATTTTATATAGCGTCTACAAATGGAATGTTTTGGGGAAGTCTTTTTGGAATGGCGATAGGAATATTATTTGGCGTATGGACTGGAAAATGCTGCGGTATAATGGGTGTTATGGAAGGTACGATGGCGGGATTTATGGGTGGGTTAATGGGCGCTATGACTGCATTTATGTTATTGAATGACCATCTAAAAGAAACAGCAGTTATTGTCTTCGCTATTTCTGGTTTTACTATGATAGGTCTAAACTATATGATTTACAAAGAAACACGCGAAATGGAAAGGAAACATAAAGACAGCGAACTGTTCACTGTTATTTTAAGTTTTATATTAACAATAGCTACAACTTGGATTATGGTTTTTGGATGGAGGAGTGCATTATTCCAATGAGCGAAATAAAAATTAAAAAGACAACCTTGTATGCGTTAGGAATTGTTCTTTTAGTTGTAATTGCTGGATATTTTATTGTCGTGGAAAGTAATTCTCTAACGGGCGGCGTTATTGGAAATGTTGTTCAAGGCGATTCAAACGAGGATGTTCAAAAGGTGGTTTTGGGTATCAAGAATTATAATTATTATCCCAATATAATCACCGTGAAGGCTAATAAGCCAGTCAGAATTTATCTTGATTCAAGTGTTGTAGGGTGTTTCCGATCTTTTACAATAAGAGATTTAGGCATTATTAAATATCTCCCTACCCCAAATGATTACGTTGAATTTACACCAGCCAAAACAGGAACGTACAGATTTGCCTGTGGCATGGGTATGGGAACAGGAACTTTAATCGTAGAATGAAAAAAATAAAAGTAACAATTGAAGGAATGCATTGCGCTTCGTGCTCATCCAATGTAGAAAGAAGTCTAAAAAAAGTAAGAGGTGTAAAAGATGCTTCTGTAAGTCTTATGCTTAAGAAAGGTATTGTAGAGACTGAAGATTTTGTTTCAGAAGAAGAACTAAAGAAAGCCGTCTCTAGAGCAGGCTATAAAGTTTCAAAGGTGGAATATGGATAACGACCATCATCATGAGCAACCAATAGAAGATGCAGAGATACTAAGTTGGAAAAATAAACTTATTCGCAGCTGGATATTAACTATACCTATAGCCATTCTGATGTTATCAGAAAGAATTTTTGACTTCTCAATAATTGGAAGACCTTATTCCAACATAATAATACTCGTTCTCGCTTTCCCAGTAATCTTTATTTTTGGATGGGATACTATAAGGAGCGGTATTCGCGGCCTGCTAACTTTTTACTTTAATATGGATTCTTTAATTGCTTTAGGAACATTTGTTGCATATGCAACAGGGATTTTTTATTTTACAGGAATAGTGCAGGATTATTCTGGAGTTGCTGCTATGATAATGGCTTTTTTTACAACAGGCAAATATGCTGAAGCAGAAGCAAGAGGCAGGGCAAGTCAAGAGATCAAAAAGCTTCTTGAATTTGGAGCAAAAAAAGCAAGAGTTCTAAGAGACGATAAAGAGCTGGAGATTTCTGCTGAAGATATTAGAATTGGAGATATAATGGTTATCAAACCTGGCGAAAAAATTCCCACAGATGGAATTGTTATGAGAGGTGAAAGCGCTGTTGATGAATCAATGATTACTGGAGAGAGCCTGCCTAGTGATAAAATAAAAGGAAGTAATGTAATTGGAGCAACTATAAATCAAGATGGTATATTATATGCAAAAGCAACAAAAATAGGAAAAGACACATTCTTAGCTCACATTATAGACTTAGTTGAGAGTGCGCAAAGCTCAAAAGTTCCAATACAGAAACTAGCAGATAAAATAACTTCTATTTTTGTACCAATAATTTTAGTATTAGCTCTTTTAACATTTTCAGGCTGGTGGTATTTTTCAGGAGATTTGAGCAAAGCAATTGGCATAAGTGTTGCAGTATTAGTTATAGCCTGTCCGTGCGCATTAGGTTTAGCTACGCCCACTGCACTTATGGTTGGCTCTGGTATTGGTGCAAAACTAGGAATATTAATCCGAAAAGGAGAGGCCATTCAAACTATGAAGGAAGTTAAAATTATAGTTCTTGATAAAACAGGAACAATTACAAAAGGAAAGCCAGAAGTTACAGATGTTAAAACAACAGGACAAATATCAGAGAGAGAATTACTCGATATATCGGCGAGTTTAGAAAATTTATCTGAACATCCAATCGCTAAAGCAATCGTAAACAAAGCAAATCTAAAAAGTTACAAGAAAATTACTGGATTTAAAGTGCTGAGAGGCAGAGGTGTAGCAGGTAAACTGGGGCAAGATATAATTGTTATTGGTAATAGAACCCTTATGAAAGAAAGAAAAATTGATTTGCAGTTGTTAACTAATTCGATAGAAGAATTTGAAGAGGAAGGAAAAACTACAATGGTTGTAATCAAGAATGAGAAAATTATCGGTGTGATCGCTGTTGCAGATTCACTAAAAGACGATTCTAGGGATGCAATTAGAGTATTAAATATGCAGGGATACAGAACAGTTATGATTACGGGAGATAATGAAAGAACCGCACAAGCAATAGCCAAACAAGTTGGAATTAAAGATGTAATAGCAAATGTTTTGCCGGAAGACAAAGCTAAGAAAGTAAAAGAATTACAAAGAGATGGAATGGTGGCTTTCGTTGGTGATGGTATAAATGATGCTCCGGCTCTAAAGCAAAGTAACGTAGGAATTGCTATGGGAACTGGTACAGATATTGCTATTGAAGCAGGAGATATAGTCTTAGTTAAGGGATCTCTTGTTGGTGTTGTTCAGGCTATTAATCTCTCAAAAGCAACATTTAGTAAAATTCAGCAAAACTTATTTTGGGCTTTTGCATATAATGTTATAGCTATACCGCTTGCAGTTTCAGGCATTATGCCTCCAGTTGCCGCGGAAATTGCAATGGCCTTATCATCTGTTACGGTTGTTATGAATGCTAATTTACTAAGGAAATCCAAAATTTAATTTTGATACAGCACTAGTAAATCGGCGATATGTTTTTAAAGCCACGATAGACGAGCTTACTATTACTTAACCCGCGAGCCTAAAGCATTAGTGGGTTGTTATGCTGACGCATAACGGAAAAAATATTTGATGGCAGAAAACGCAGTCGCAGAACAAAAGCAAGAACAGGTTAAATCAGAACCAAATACAGCTAAGCCTAGCCGAAAAGCTTCTTCAAATCCAGACTTTAGAAACTTAGTTAGAATTATAGATGTTGATGTACCTGGTGAGGTATCTATTTTTATGGCTCTTACAAGAGTCAAGGGTGTTAGTTTTATGCTTGCAAATGCAGTTTCAAATGTTTTGAAAATAAACAGAGTAGAACAATGCGGAAATTTTTCACAGCAGGAAATTGAAAAGATTGAAGACGTGATGAAACATCCTGATAAATACAACTTACCAAAATGGCTTTTTAACAGAAGAAAGGACAGGGACACAGGAGAAGATTTGCATTTAGTCGGTTCAGATTTAGATTTCGCGAAAAATATGGATATAAGATTCCTAAAGAAAATCAGAGTTTACAGAGGCTCAAGACACTCAAAGGGCTCAAAGAAAGTAAGAGGACAAAAGACAAGAAGCTCAGGTAGAAAGGGAAGCTCTATGGGTGTAGCAAAGAAAAAGGAGGTAAAGAGTAAGTAAATAACTAAAAATGAGACGAGCAAAACCACGATATAAAGCACCTAGAAAACCTTGGGAGTCAAAGAGAATCAAGGAAGAGAATGTTATAGTTAAAGGCTATGGTCTCGTTAACAAGAGAGAGATATGGAAGACTGCAGACAAACTTAGAAACTGGAGAGAGCAGGCAAAGAATGTAGCTTCTTTAATTGGCGAAGCAAAAGATAAACGAAAGAAAATACTCATTGATTCATTAGCAAAATTTGGAGTAATTGATGCAAACGCAGATACAGATTTAGTTTTAGCATTAACACTGAAAGATTTGCTTGAGCGAAGATTACAAACTATTATTTACAGAAAAGGTCTTGCAATAACGGTCAAACAGGCAAGACAATTCATAGTCCATAACAAAGTTTTGGTAAACGGCAGAAAAATTAATGCGCCGTCATATATGGTAAGAGTGAATGACGATGTAAAATTCGTTGAAGGTTTCAATCCTAAATTAAGCGTTGAGAAATTTGTCGGCGCAGCTGAAAGCAAAGCTTTCATCGCGCCACAGGGCAAGCCTTCTGTTGGCACAGCTGAAAGCGAAACTAAGGAAGATAAATCTCAAGAAGCAGAAGCCGTGGAGGTAACGGAGTAAAATGGCCGAACAAACAGGAATAGCATACATATACGCATCATACAATAACATAATCATACATATTACAGATTTAACTGGCGCTGAAACTTTGGCAATAAGTTCTGGCGGACAGGTCGTAAAGGCGGACAGATTAAGACCAACTCCAACTGCTGCAATGCAGGCAGCCAAAAAAGTTGCGGCAGATGCAAAAGATAAAGGCATTTCAAAATTATATGTTAAAGTAAGAGCGCAAGGCGGACACAATGGTGCAAAATATCCAGGTCCGGGCGCACAGCCGGCAATCAGAGCACTGACAAGAGCAGGAATGAAAATAGTCGGCATTGAAGATGTTACTCCGATTCCACACGGCGGTTGCAGAAAGAAAGGCGGAAAGCGGGGTAGAAGAGTATAAGATGGAATTAAAAATAATTAATCAAACAGAAAACGAAGTTACAATTGTAGTTGACAAAACATCTCCCGCAATTATGAATGCATTGAGACGTGCAGCTTCATTTGAAGTACCAGTTTTAGCAATAGAAGATGTTGATTTCAAGCAGAACTCTTCTGCACTCTGGGATGAAATGGTTGCATTGCGATTAGGATTAATTCCATTAGTTTCGGATTTGAAGAGCTATACAACAGTTGACAATTATGATTCAGAAACTTTCAGCGCAAAAAATTCCGTTAAAGGAACTTTGAAAGCAAAAGGACCAGTAGTAGTTTATGCAAGCGACATAAAATTCAAAGATCCAAGTGTCAAAGCAGTTTTCCCAGATATGCCGATTGTTGAACTTCTTGATGGACAGGAAATAGAATTGGAAGTTACAGCAGTAATGGGAAAGGGAACAGAACACTCAAAGTGGAGCGCAGGACACTTCTTTTACAGAGGCTATCCTGAATTTGATGCTTCTGCTGGAAACATCGCAAAAGTTTTGGAATTAGTTCCGCAGTTGGAAAAATCTGGCAATTCTATCAAAATAAAAAACGAAAGTAAATGGAATGAAAGCTTTGAAAACATCTGCGAAAAAAATGGAATAAAAGTAACAAACAGAACTGATAAATTTATATTTACATTTGAAAGCTGGGGTCAATTGACTCCTAAAGAAGTGCTTAACGAGGCGGTAAATGTACTACATGAAAAGCTCAAGGAGGCGAAACTCTAAGGCTTGATGCGAAGCCCTGCGCATTCTAAATGAATGCGTTTACACTCCGGATTTGTGAATCCGCGGGAGTGGCGGAGCGGTCAAACGTGCTTGGCTAAGGACCAAGTGGCTTAGTGCCTTCGAAGGTTCGAATCCTTCCTCCCGCACTTTAATACTAAAATGAGAACAGGACCAACAAATAATACGACACAGATGCTCATTGCAGAGCTGAATAAACAGAATGCTCCAATTTGGAAGCGAACAGCATTTGAGTTAAGCAGATCTACAAGACAAAGACGAGTTGTAAATTTGTCACGACTGCAAAGATTTGCAGACGACGGCGAAATAATTCTTGTTCCAGGAAAATTATTGTCAGCCGGAGAGCTAGATAAAAAATTAACCGTAGCTGCTTGGAATTTCTCGCAAAAAGCTGCAGAGAAAGTTGTAAAGGCTGGCGGAAAAGTTATGACAATCTCAGAATTAGTTGAGAAAAATCCAAAGGGAGAAAAAGTTAGAATACTTGGTTAGTTAAAATGAAAGTAATAGACGCAACAAATTTGGTTTTGGGAAGAATGGCAACAAGAGTTGCAAAGTTAGCGTTAACTGGCGAGGAAGTCGCAATTATTAACTGCGAAAAAGCAGTAATTTCGGGCAGCCAGAATGCAATTGTTGCGAGATACAAGGCAAGAGAAGTTCGAGCAACTCCTTTCAAAGGTCCAAGACGAAGACGACATCCGGAAAGAATAGTTAAGCGTGCTGTCAGAGGTATGCTACCAACTGGTAAATGGACAGAACAAAGCAGAGGTAGACTTGCACTGGGAAGAGTAAAATGTTATGTTGGCGTTCCAAAAGAATTTGAAGGCAAAGCAGAAACAATAGAAGGCGCATCATTTATGAAAGTCAAAACTCCATATCGTTTGACAGTTCAGAAGTTATCAGAGTTGCTAAAAGGTGGAGAAGAATAATGGCAAAAAAACAAAAACAAAAAAGTGATGTTGTCTTAACATCAGGAAAAAGAAAGACAGCAATAGCCAGAGCTTTTGCAAGACCCGGTAAAGGGATAGTTTTAGTTAACAATAAACCAATTGCTATTTACACTCCCGAATTTGCAAGATTAAGATTGGAAGAGCCAATTTTAATAGCAGGTGAACTTGCAAAAGGATTTGATATTAATGTTGATGTAAGAGGCGGAGGCTGGTCAGCTCAAGCCGAAGCAGCGAGACTCGCAATTGCAAAAGCAATCGTGCAGTTAACAAATTCAAAAGAGCTAAAAAAGACATATCTTGATTACGACAGACATTTGCTTGTAGCAGATACTAGATATAAGGAACCAAGAAAGTTTGGTACTCACAGTAGAGCAAGAGCAAAGAGGCAGAAGTCGTACAGATGAGGTTCGCAAAATAATACTATGATAATTCCAATAAGATGTACAAGTTGTGGAAAGCCAGTAGCTCACTTATGGGCAAAATACAAAGAAGCAATTGCCCGCGGAGAAGAGCCAAAAGAAGTAATGGACAAACTTGACTTGAAACGTTACTGTTGCAGAGCACTTTTCCTTGGACACATAGATTTATTAAAGACTGTTGCACGCTATAAAAAAGATTAGTAATGGCCACCATAGATCCATTTGTGTTCAGTCTTATAGCAGTTGCAATTATTTATGGTGCAATCGGCGCTTTTTTGTGGAAAAATAAAAAGAATGTTAAGATTGAGTGGATGGCTTTTATTCCAGTTATACTTTACAGATCTAAAAGAACAATAGAACACGTGAGAAAGTTAGGAAGAACTTACGAAAAGTTTTGGCAGATTTATGGAACAATTGCAATTCCTGTGGCGTTTATTGCAATGGCCTTCATTGTTTACTTTTTAATTCAGCAAGTTTTAGCAACAATTACAAAAGTTCTTAACGGAGAAACTTTGCAGTCCGCTGTCCAGTTTATTCTGCCAGGAGCAAGCGCATCCAGTTCTGGTATTGTGCAGTTCGTTCCAATTTGGTATTTCTTAGGTTCACTTGCAATAATTTTAGTCGTGCACGAATTGATGCACGGCGTTGTTGCAGAAGCCTTCAAACTTAAATTAAAATCCGTTGGCTTCGGTTTACTCGCAATAATTCCATTGGCTTTTGTTGAGCCAGATGAAAAGCAATTCAACAAAGCTCCATTAAGGGCTAGAGAAGCAATTCTTGCAAGTGGCGCATTTACAAATTTCGTTGTAGCAATAATTGTTTTGGGCTTGACAACTTTCTTAGTTGCTCCAGCAATCGCTGGAACATTTGACTTCACTGGTGCAAAAATCGTATCCATAACTCCCGGAGAGCCTGCAGAACTTGCAGGATTGGAAGCTGGAGATATAATTACGGCTGCAAACGGAATAGAGCTAAAATCAACTAAACATTTTGTTAACATCTTGAGCGCAAACAAGCCAGGAGACAGTATCACACTCGCAACAAACAACGGCGATAAAACCGCAATTTTTGGAGAGAATCCAAAGCAGGAAGGATTGGCGTATCTCGGTATACAATTTCAGAGCGAATCTGCAGTCAAGCCAACTATAGCAGATAGATATGGACAACTTCCTTGGGCGCTTCAATATATAGCTCAATTTTTCTATTGGCTTTTTGTGCTAAATATCGGAATTGGCTTGTTTAATTTGCTTCCAATTGGACCTCTGGACGGCGGAAAAATGGCTAATTCTTTAATAGATTATGTAATAAAGAACAAGACAAACGCCCAAAAAGTTTTTATGCTAATCAGTTACCTTTCTCTCGCATTGTTGCTATTCAACTTGTTCGGTCCAGCAATTTTGGGCGGCTTTCAGTGAGAGACGTAAGAAAATGAATGTAGAATTTAATAGCAAAATGGAATGTATAGTGGTTAACTCTCAGAGAAATATATCAAAAGCTATTAAGCTAAAAGTTAATATTTTTGGGGGTATTGCATAGATGGCAGCACCAAAAATTATTACAATGCTCCGTGAAATCGGAGTTGAAGTAGATGACGTAACATTAAAAATTCTTAATATGTTAGAAAGAAAGGAAAACATTTCTGAAAATATTGTTGCACAGAAATTGAAACTCAAAATCAATGGAGCTAGAAAATTATTATATAAATTAAGTTCACTTGGTCTTGTTACTTATACAAAGCAAAAAGATCCGGATAAGAAATGGTGGTATCTATATTACTGGTCACTCGACAAAGATAAACTTAAGGATATTTATCTGCAATATAAAAAAGCCCAATTAGTCAAAAAAGAACAGCTACTACAAGAGGAGAGGAAATATACTTTTGAATGCGAGCATTGTGGCAAGAAATATGTCTATGAAGATGCATTGGAGAATGATTTCAGCTGCCCAGACTGCGGAAATATTCTTGTTGAAGTAAAGCCTACCGAAACTATATTGCGGCTTGAATCAGAAATAAATAATTTGAAGGAAGAAATTGGAAGAAGAGAAAAAGTGGAACATAGACTTAAGACGATTAAAGACAACAAAAGAAAAATAGAAGATGAGAAAGAGGAACTGAAACTTGAGAGAAAGAAAAAGCGCGAGACTAAAAAGCGCGCGGAAGAGAGAGCTATCGCAAGGAAAAAAGCAGCAAGTCTTTTACCTCCCAACAAAGATAAATCTGGATCTAAAACCAAAAGATAATTTTATTTGACAAATATGGCAATGGGTACAAAAAATATAACTTTGGATGATATAGTAATATCAGAAAATTATTTGTTTAGAATAAAAAGCACAATTTCTAAACACGCATCAAAAATACATAAAGTAAATAGTTTAGCATATTTATCGCTTGTATCTCTGCCATTTACCCAAACTCTTACTGGTAGTTTTTTTATTCCCGATTATGCAGTTCATATGGCTGCTTTCGCTGGTTTGGCGACCACCACTGAACGAGCATTGGCAACATCTAAGTTAGAAATTCTAAAACAAAACAGCTCTTATATTGCATATTTAACTTCTTACGCAATAAGCTTAGGATTTGAATTATACCAGGGATTTGTACCAAACAGAAGCGTAAGTTTCTATGACGAACTAATGAATATTGGCGGAGCTTTCGCTGGAGCTAACACTCTGAAGTTTTACGAATTCAAAACTAATTTGGGACGAGTAAGAAGAACTATTGCAAGAGAGCTTTTGTTTAACCACCAGCATTATTCAAAAGATATCAATAATGGCGTTGCTGAAGCCAAAACTTCTTTTTGAAACAGTGGCCAGTCAACCTTAAAAAAGCACAAATAACGAAATTAGTATATGGCTAAGAAGATCGAAATTATAGAAGAAGAAAATATAGCTTTTCTTGATTTATCATTAGATGGCATACTTGTTAGAATTGATAACGAACTTATGAATAATAAAAATATTGATATCGGACACTGCATAAGTCTTGTAGCAACAACATTTCAAGCATTGAGAAAAAGTGATATCGGTTTTGGTAGTGAACCGCTTCTAGAGTACTATGAACCTGAAACACGCATGAAATATTCTCTAAGGAACACTCAAGATATAGAGCGTTACGTTGAGAGATGGGCTAAGGTATATGGTGCTAGAGATCTTTTAGTTACGTTGAAGGGGAAGCTGTATTATCTACGTGGTAATACTGGTTCATTTGCTTCGCATAAACGTAAGCGTAATATGTTTAATCTTAAAAATAAATAACTGGATATTCACAATCTTTTGGTTTTAATCCCATATCATCAATTAAATCAGCAAGCGTACAATTTCTATTTTTCATTCTATCGGCAAGTAAATCTGCAGCTGGTCTGCAAAACTCATTTGGATGCAACGAATCGTAAGCATCTCTAAAAGCCGTCCTGCTATGCAAAACAAATGCCTGCTCTATGTAACTTTCAATTGAGTATTTTGTATCGTTTTGTATTTGTGCATTATCTTTATCATTCGGAATTCTAACGAGTTTATATTTTGGATTTCTATAATTTCCTTGGTCAGCTTCAAATGGTCTATTTGTTGTAAAGCCGCATAAATATTTTGGCTCTATGTTTAGCATTTGCGCAGCAGCTCTCGCGTAAACTAATTTTTGTCTTACGTGACTGCGCCTTTCGTAAGGTATGTGATTAGCTCTTTTGAAATCAATAGCACCAACAGCATAACCATCTCTAAACTTGAAAAGCGCATCTGGGTGACCACGTATTTTTATTACATCCGGAAGTCCGCTCATTTTTAAGTTTGTTTCAATTTCAAGCTGTACAGGCATTTCACAATAAAGTTTTCTTGATATTGGTTTAATTCCAATATCTTCAAGTCTAGCATTATGGAGTAGATATTCATCGCCTTGATAATTTTGTAATAAATGTGCAGTTGTGCCTGCACGAGAAAGTTTATTTTCTAAATCAACATCATATTCATTTTTCAGTTTTTCTCTGTCAAGCTTAGCAATAATTCTTGCAAGTACATCTCCGTGCTCACTGACTCTTAGATGATATTTGCCTGTAACTTTTTTTGTGAGAGGCAGAGGAACAATTCCTCCGTGCTCCTTCACAGTATCGCGCCAAGATTTTCTGTAATGATCTTTTTCTCCGCTATCTTTAGTTTTTATTATATCAATTTCAACGTCGTGCGAATTGAGAATCACAAAATGAGCTTCAACTGGAATTAAAGCATAGCCTTGTTCAAAGCAGTCTTCTTTCAAATCTCTGATGTTTTGTTTTGGAATTATTCCAGAAGTGAAAATTGTATTAGCGCATTTAGCAGTGATGCCTCCGGCTTCGCATTCTTTTTGTACATCACATCTAAATAACTCACCTAGGTGTTTGTGACATCCATTCAGTTCCATAAGAGCGCAACCATCCTCCTAATTTCCTCTGTGCAGAGGGATCAGACTCGCCTTGGTTCGTCATTCCAGCATATTCCAAAGGAGAATCTATATCGTAAATACCAAATTCATTTATGAGGTCGTCATCTATTATTTGCCTCGCATAAGAAGTCTTTTTCGCAAAAAATGTTGCCGGCTGGTTAAAGTTTTTTAATATAGTTTCAAGACTTCTGCGCATTATCTGTCTGTTAATATGAGTAACATATTTTAGTTCGTACATATCAAATTCCATCTGTTCTTTAGTCATTTTTTTGTATCGCGCCTGCTTAGCTTTTACTGCAGAATTATACGAGAATAATAAATCTGAAAATTCAGTCATACCTTTAGTTTCTTTAGTTTGCCTGAGATATTTTATTCTGTGAGTTGATTTCAAAGGTTTCTTCTGTGTGTCAGATAATATGCTATTTATTTCTAAATGCATATATGGAAAAGCATACTGCAGTGCTAATTTTCCTTCATACTTTATTATTTCGCCAGGAAAGAAAAAAGGACTTACTGGAATTATTAGTAGATTTTCCAAAAAATCCTGTAAATCGTGTTCCTCATTTACTTTGTTAATCGTTTCTAAAATTTTAGTGGTAAGTATAAATCTGTCAGAGAAAATATCATGTCCTACATAGTTGGCTTTCCACTCGCTGCCGTCTACAGAAATTCCAGGTATAAGCAAAACATTTTTGTCCCTTAGAGTTCCTAATCGCCCTAAACTTAATCTGTGTTGCAGCTGATATGAATCAAGCATTCTTATTGCAACAGGATGCACCTCAGTGAACGCTTTCGCTAATGCAAAATAATTGTTAATCTCGTTTGTTTTCAAACCACCTACAGCTTGGGGCTCCCAGTTATCTAGTATAAACGGCTTCAAAACGTGAAGAAGCCTACCTATTTTTTTAGGATCTGAAAGTTTCTTGCACGTATCAACATAAACCATATTTTATGTGCTGATAAAAGACTTTTAAGACTTTCACAATTGCAAAATATGTGGCAAAAATTATAACGGATTTTGTTGTTAAAGATGCACAAAAAGGTCAGGCAGTAAGACTATTTTATAGAGAAGACGGTGCAACTAAGTTCGTGGATGTTAATATACCTAGATTATTTGTGTCTTCCAGATCCACTTATGCTGATGCTCAAAAAAGATTAGATTATTTGCTTAAGGACGATAAGATTGCATCTTTAGGAGTTACTGCAGAAATTAAAGCATCTGGAAAACAAAGTGTTATCCATCTGAGAGGACCAAGAGAAATAAAGAAATTTTTACCGAAACATATTTTTGGCAGTCCAGGAACGGCAGAGCAAATTATCGAGTATGTTGATGTGCCATTATACTCAGAAGTAGAAATCCAAGATAACAAAGTAAAAATTTTAGGAGCGCCAGATCCGCACAGATTGAAAGATGAACGAATATTATGTTTTGATTTGGAAACTGATCAGGAAGGACGGCGGGACGGAAATTATACAAGAATAAATACGGCTGCGGTAAAAAGCGGTGATTTGGAAAGTATAATTTCTATAATGACCAACGTTAAAGACCAAAGAGAACTTGCATTTCAGTTATCTGAGTTGATTTTAGAAAATGATCCAGCCATTATAGGAAATCATAATTTGTTTTATGATATTTCAAAATCTGGAGAACTTGGAAGAAAAACTAAAACTGAAGAAATCTTTCCAATTGGTGCTGATGAAACAAAGCCGTATATCCACGCTTTTTTAGGATTTTTTAAAATGCCGCGTGTTAACGGCAGAATTTTGTTAGACAGCATGAATTTTGCACAAAACTGGGGCTGGTCAAGAAATAATAAACTTGAAACGGTATGTAATTTTTTAGGCATTGATTTTGAAAAAAGTCTCAATTACAGCGAACTTGAAGATTTAGTTGAGAAATGGGAAAGAGAAGGAGATTCAGATGCTATACGAATAATACATACATATGCAAAGCAGGATGTTGAAAGCACTCTCGAGCTTCTAGAAAAACTTAGAGAAGATATTTTTGATCTTGCGTGGCTGTTTGAGACAAGAATTGACAATATATCGTATGTTTCAAAGTTGAGCCTTGCGATGGGGCTGCGAACAAGGAGAAGATTCGAAAAACTAAACGACATAAGGCGAAGCATACGCCACGAACTTGAAGATTTTGATATAGATAAAGTTAAAATAAATTTGCTAAAAGGCAATGGATTTAGTTTAGCCAGTGAAAGAGGTTATTTTTCAACAAGAGATATTTATGCAGTCTATACATCATTTTTATCTAATGCACTTAAACCCATAATAAAAAATGATAAAACTTTTAAGTTTGTTTATGATATAATTTTATCTAAAAAAACACCAGAAAGCAAAATTATTTTCCAGCAAGCTGTAGACGCATTTTGCGAGGAATTAATTTTTGATTTGTCATCAAAAAGAACTGAAGGTCAAGTTTTCAAAGCTATTTATGGTGCAACTAAAGATGAAGTTAGGCGCGATTTGTTTGACACAATTACAAGAATGCATCAGTTTATAGATAAAAATGATCTCGAAATTGTAAATTATACTTCTAAATTTTTGTTTGTGAGACCAAAGAAACATAAGCAAGGTATTGAAAAATTGCTTGAAAGCCATCCGAATTTCACAATTTATGGGCGCGCGGATAGGGTAATTTCTGGACACTCTGGAAATATGATTGCACTAATGGAGAATGGTGTTTTGATTACTCCGGGAACAATTAATATGGATGCGAATACGAAAAAGGGCCACAGAACTCCATTTGAACGGCAAACTATTGAGCAGTTTGGAACCTTATTATTATACAAAGGCTACGAAACGGCATTAAATTATTTAGAAGAAAGATGCAGTGATTTAGCGAACGGAAAAATATCACGAAAAGACTTGCTGTTTGAGCTTCGTGCCAGAAGAGACTGGCGCAGTTATGTAGATCAAGATTCAGAACGTGGGCAGGCAATACAGCAGTTTAAACTGCAAGATGAAGAAAAAGTTTCTTACGGCAGAATTGCAGAGGGCAGACTCCTCGAAAAAGCATTTCTAGAGTCTAATGCACCAATAGATTTAGAGTGGTATCAGGAAAAATTCTTTGGAGGTTACAGAGAAGCTGGCTCAAGGGAATTTCACAAAGGAACAATTGGTGATATAGCTTATTCAGTTTTGGCGGATAGAGGTAAAGAACAAAAACTCGCGCTGCAAAATATATTAGAAGGAACTTCAGAGGCAACAGATATAGAGTTTCTAATTAGAGGCAATAAAGTTAAAAATGCAAGTCAAAGGGATTTGTGGGAATATGTCTAAGGTATCTAGGATAGCCAAAGCAAATGAAGCAATAAGAGATATGGATCAATCGATAGCTGATTATTTTGTTGATTCTTTTGATGGAAATAAAATCGCGAAAAATATTTTTGAACTGGATTTTTTGGCAGCAAGATTAGCAAGGGTTAGTGCAACAAAAATAGCGCCGGCAACACTATTTTCAGCTATGATAAATATTGGCTATTGTCAAGATGATGCAATTCTTTACGTGCGAGATTTCTATGGCTGGAATCATAATGCGGCGTGGGATTTGTTAAAAAACAGCCAGACGATAAGACTTAGTTGTTTTAATTATTTAGCCAAAAATGTTAAGCTGTAATATAACAATCTTTATTTACTTCCGTTAGTTTTAGTACCTAATGGCCGATACTTGGGAAGATATTAGTTTAGTTACTGTTAATCTTCGTTCAAAACCATATGCAAAAGCTATCGTAAATGATGAGCATATTATTTATATTAACTCAACTAAAGTTGGTTTGATAACTTCTAAAAAAAGTCTTGATGCGCTGCTTGAAGAATATGATGAAAGATTCCAAAATTTAGTACTTGAAGAATCAGTTAAAATATTAGGTAAAGATTATCGTGTACGGAAGATTAGAGTTTTTATTGAAGAAAGAATAACGAAAGAGCAGTATGATATTCTTTTTCCGCCAAAAGAGAAAATACCTGGAAGTAGAGCTTATGTTAAATAGAATAGCCCCAACCGGATTCGAACCGATGCCAAGAGGTCCAAAGCCTCCTATCCTTAACCACTAGACGATGGGGCTGTAAGTGTAATGTGTGAATTGTGTTTAAAAACATATTGAAAAGACCTATGCTTCTACAGATTTTGACATATAATGTCCTTTTGATGTGTAGCCAAGCTTTCTATAATATTCTTTAACACCTACTCCACTCAACACAAGAACTTCATCTCTTCCGGCATCTTTCGCAATCTGTTCGGCTTTTGCTAAAAGCCTTTTACCTAAGCCTTTATGCTGTACTTCTCCAGATTCTCCTAAAGGAATTGCCTGTCCGTATACGTGCAATTCGCGGATGAATGCGTGCTTAGTATCTTCTGGAAGTCTTAGTCTAGCAAATCCTATTATTGAATCAGATTGTTTGTCGTCAAAACTAATGAAATATTCTTTTCCGTTGCTGGCATTATATTCAATTATGTTTAATTCTGGTTTGACGCTCTCAACTTCTTTATGACCTATTTCTCTGCATCTTATACATCTGCATTGCACACCTTTATCTGCAAGCATCTGCCTTATGTTGAGATATTTGTAGCCGGCTTCAATGTGGTCCGAAGGTATATCGCGCATAATTCTTTTTATTCTTACATACGGCGGAATATATTTCGGTTTTATTTTTTCCAAAACGTCCAAAATATAGCCGTCATTTATTGGTTCGTAATCTCCAGCTTTCCAAATATTGTAAAGTTCTGAACCTTTGATTACACCGCACGGATAAATCTTTAATCCATCTGGACGTAAATCCTGGTCTTCAAAAAGAATTCTGAACATATCTATGTCCAATTCTTTGGAGCTTCCAGGGAGACCAAGCATCATATGTAAATCAACTTTGAAACCAGCGTCTTTCAATTCTCTAATTGCTCTCTTCGCTTCGTCTAAATTGTGTCCGCGTTTTATTTTATCAAGAACGTAATCGTAAACTGACTGCAAACCTAATTCGCATCTCGTTGCCCCTAATTCAAGCATCTTTTGGATGTGTTCGTCTTTGCACCAGTCTGGACGTGTTTCTATTACAAGGGCAACAACTCTGTGATCTGCAGTTTCGTTAATTATTTTAGCGTCTTCTAAATCTTTAGCATCAATATTATTGAATGCATCATAAGTTCTCTTTATGAAATTGTATTGATAGTCCCAAGGCATCCACGTAAATGTTCCGCCCTGTATAATTACTTCATTTTTGTCTGTTGGATGACCAACTTTTTTTAACTGCTCTAATCTGTTTTTCACAATTAAATAAGAATCAAAATTATTTCTTCTTGCCCGCATAGAGCTTGGCTCGTGTCCTGTATATGATTTTGGAGCGAGTTCAGAAGTTGGGCAGTAAGTGCACCTTCCAATACATCCAGCAGGTTTAGTCATAATTGCAATAACAGAAACTCCAGATAAAGTTCTTGTAGGTTTAGTTGTAAGTAAATCTCTAAATTTAATTCGTTGTTCAGAAGTCATAGAATTATAAATATCAGAATTAAGCGGCGCTTGTATGTTTTGTTGTTTAGCCCAATTATTCTTTATCAACTCTATTTTATTTCTGTTTAAGCCTTTAGCAGATTCCAGCTGTTGTATCAGTTCTCGCATAACATACAGCCTAAATTTGAATTAAAAAGGCTTATCTTACGTCAGTAAGATTGACTAATATAGATATTAGGCTTTACTTTCGCAACCTTTATATTAGTAGTCTAGAGGATATAAATATGGCCAGAAGACGATTGGAGGTTCAGCCAAAAGCAAGACTTTCGTTGAACAACAGGGCTATGCGCCGTCTGTCAGTACTAAATAAATCTAA
>Ga0208375_1002494_pt1 | contig 17272 bp, 20 predicted proteins | sample RifOxyD1_FD_184038 | JGI IMG/M metagenome (GOLD analysis project Ga0208375, IMG submission 184038) | Soil microbial communities from Rifle, Colorado - Rifle Oxygen_injection D1 (SPAdes) | ecosystem: Environmental > Terrestrial > Deep subsurface > Rock core/Sediment | place: Rifle, Colorado... | reverse complement strand
TTATATAATATGGCAGAAGCAACAATTTTGCATAGTCCAACACTTGAATCTGTATTCATGGTGGAAGAAACTATTCAAAAATACAGTCAGGAATGCGGCAAGTATCAACTTTGGAAAAAACTCCCAAAAAAAATGATGTATCAAACATTCCAGGTTATTTTAGATTATTTAGAAAAATCAGGAAAAATAATTATTGATAAAGCGGGATGCATTATTTGGACTTTTAATCCTGCGAGAATAAAAAAATTAATCAAAGAAAATTTAATTATACGATGAATAAAGCAAAACTGGAAATTTTCTATTATCCCTTTTACAGGAAATAAAATGAATAAACAAATTCATGTAGCTTTTATCACGCAAAAACTTAAAGAACAATTTCAATATCTTAAAGAGGGAAAATTTGAAGACCAGCAGCTTTACAAATCTATTAACAGAGCGCTTGATGATTTGAAAAGGAATCCAATATGTGGCGTAAAAATACCCAAGAAACTTTGGCCAAAAGAATATATTCAAAAATATAATATTACTAATTTATGGAAATATGACTTGCCTGGCGCTTGGCGTTTAGTTTACACTATTGAAAGCGATGAAATAAAAATAGTAAGCATAATTCTGGAATGGTTTGACCACAAAGATTATGAAAAAAGATTTAATTATTAATTATGTTTTTTTAAATCAAGAAAAAATAAAAAAGATTATTAAAAAACTTTTTAATGAATTAGGTTAAAAATTTCTAAATTGAAACAAATATTTATAAACAGCATTTCTCTATTTAATATATGAAAAAGAGTTTGGTGATTTTAAGTATTTCTTTAATATTGTTAATTAGTATAAGTTTTATTTCTGCAGGATGGTTTGGTGGAAAATCTACTGGAACTGCAATTCAAGCCCCTCCCGCACCGGGAGGAAATCCAACAAATGATTATCTAATTGGAGATACATTTGAAACATTAAACGGTGATCAAGCAACAATAAATGACGTAGTTGGTGGAGAAGTACAATTCACGCTAATCGGTTCTAAAGGAACGAGGACATTTTCTTTGGCTGAAACAGAATCAGATAGTCTTTCTGGAATATTAGTTAACCAGATAAATAATCCTTTATTCTTTGGCGCAACGACAATAACAATAACGCTTAGAGAACCAATAGAATCATTATTTTCCGGTGGAGAATTGACTCCCAACGAACCAACTGATGTAAATAATCCTGCTAGTGGAAGTTGTGAATCTTTTGATATAGAAGAGCTATATATTTCTCGAGGGAATGTAGGAAATGAAATTTTAAATAATCGTTTTATTGATTTTGCCGATGACGAAATATTAACGGTTGATGAACTTTTCTCTTACCCGTTGAAAGAAGGAAATAAATATTATGTTCCAATTACAAACCAACAGTGTTATTGGGAAGCTTCTTATGAAGATGGAGAATTATATATGATAACTGTTTGTCCTCCTGCTGAGTAAATTATAAAAGATTCTTGTCAAAAAATATTTTAAATTAATATTGATAACGAAATAATTTCTAAGATTATTTTTTCCCTTCTAAATCAAGATAAGCTTTTGCCTCGCCCAAAAATCCGTCGCAATTTGAAACTAATTTGTTTTCAATTTGTTCTATTGTTGAAGGAATTATCCATTTTTCATAAACTCCTCTAAAGAATCTTAAGGTCGGGCTTGTGTTGTATTTTCCCTCATAATCACTTACAACAATTCCTTTCATGCTGATTTCAATTGATCCTTTGTTGGTTTGTTTTTTCTTGCTTTCTTTTTGAATCTCTACGTTTTTTAGACCTATAACTCTAAAATCAACTTTGATTATATATTTAAAATAATCCGTAATTTTTTTACCGCCTTCCCATTCTATTTGAATTTCTTTTGCGTCGCCTGTTATTTTTTCTGAATATTTTGATTCAGCGATATAAAATCCAAATTCTTCTGTAAGATATTCGTAGCAAAATTTGTAGAACTCCGGAAAAGAGAATATTCCGTCATATTTAACTTTACTTGAGAAAATTTGATTTTTTTCCGTCATTTTATATTAAAGATAATTATGATTTATGTTTTAAATATTTAACTAAATCTTTGGCTGTGCGCAATTTTGGAATTTGGGTTATTTTCGATTATCCTTTAACAAATCTCCTAAATTTATTTTAGTAACTATAAAGTTAAGAATAGAAAGACTTTTATATACTAAACTGCTTGAAAAAACATGGGAGAATATATCCAGTATGAGAAGTATGGAAGTATGGGCGATTATGCAAAAAGTTTAGAAGAGATTGCAGAAAAAGAGAGAACTAAAAAAAATAAAATTTTGCTGACTTCCGGCGTTTTTGATATACTTCATCCGGGGCATGTTACTTTTTTTAAGAAAATTAAAGAAGAATATCTGGGAAGTTTATTTGTAAATATTGCTAATGATGCAAGAGTAAAATATCGTAAGGGGGCGCACAAACCAGTGAATAGTTCTTATAATCGGGCGCTTGTGGTTGCAGGATTAGAAATGGTAAACTATGTTACTGTTCATCCAGAAGAAAAATCAAGTCCTGCTTGGAAACTTGCTTCAATTATTAGACCAGATTATATGATACAATCCTGGCCCTGGACAAAAGAAGAAAGAAAAGAATTAGAGTCTCTTGTGAATCCCTTGCCGAAATTAATACACTCTCCTCAATATTATCCGGGACTTCATTCAAGCAATCAGATAAGAGAAATCCTAAAATCCCAAATCTACAGTGGTGAAGAAAAAAATGTTTTAAGTAAATTCAAGGAATTATTGCCTAGATTTGAAAGTTTATTAGAACAAAAAACCAAAAAATCTGAAATAAAATTAGAAGATTCTGGTTTAATTCAGGAATTTATGGACCTTTATAAAAAATCAGAATCTAATGAAAATCTTTTATCTCTCATTTCTATTACTTGTAAAATAAAAAGCGTATATAATCTTCCTTCCGATGACTTAGATATTTTTTTATGGGATTTAGCAAAAAAAAGTATTCCTCCAAAAGATTCATCTTCTGATTCTAATCAGCCCACTTCACATTAATTATAATTTTATTTTTCTCTGCACTCTTCGCAAACTAATCCTTTTCCAGATTTAGACAAAGGACTATAATTTCCGCATTCTTCGCAATAACCTTGTGAAGTTTTATATCCTATTTCCTTTAGTCTTTTTAGTTTTTCAGATTCTTCTCTTATCTCCGACAATTCTTCAAATTCCGGATAAAATTCCGGATTAAAATTTAAAATATCTTTTGCTGAAAGCAGTCCAACAAGTTCTCCTTTTTGCACTACAGGCAATCTTTTATATTTTTTCATTCTTTTGATAGCTTCTTTTATTGTTAATTTTGGAGGAATTGTCGTTAGTTTTTTCGCAGAAATATCTATTGCTTTTATCCCCTGAAGATTTTTTGGTTTTTTTATTATTGCCCAGAGTATTTCCTTTTGAGCAATATATCCGACTAATTTTTTATTTTTACTAACAATCAGTAAAGCTCCTATTTTATTTTTAAGCATTTTTTTAGCGCAGTCCAATAAACTTGTTTCTGGACTGACAGTTAAAGGATTTCTGGTCATTACGTCTGCTACCATTATCTCGTTTTTCATGATTTTATTAAGCTGTTAAAGATTATAAATCTTACTAAAAACCTAATCTTTTGAGCATAATAATCTTTAAATATTTTAAACGTGAAAAATTTATATGACAAATGTGGAAATCGGAATCTATAAATCGTATAATAAATATTTTGCTTCGGGAATTTCCGGATATAAAATGAAAGAAATCAACAACAAAGACAAATATTGTCTGGCTTTTGAAATCAGAAACAAGTTAAATAATAAAAAAATAAAATCCTGTTCTATCCGCCCATTAGATTTATCTTCTAAGGGATTTCTCAATGTCAGCGACGATGAACTGGAAATAATTCTTCGCGCGATGTCTTTTGATACAAACAATAAAAAATTAGAAATTAAACTAAATAATAAAATTTATGTTAAAAATGACAAATAAACCCGTAATTTTGATGCCCGAAGATATTCAAAGAATGATTGGCAAAGATGCGCAGAGAAATAATATTGCCGCCGCGAAAATGGTTGCAGAAGTTGTTAAGACTACTTTGGGTCCAAAAGGAATGGATAAAATGCTTGTTTCTCCGACAAATGAAATTACTGTAACTAACGACGGCGTGACTATCTTAAATGAAATGCAAATTGAACATCCTGCCGCGAAAATGATTGTAGAAGTCGCCAGAACCCAGGAATCTGAAATTGGCGACGGCACAACAAGCGCGGTCATGATTGCAGGGAAATTACTGGAAAATGCAGAGAAACTTTTAGACATGAAAGTTCATCCGACTGTGATTATTAAAGGATACAAACTTGCCGCTGAAAAATCTCAGGAAATTTTAAAAGAAATTTCATTTAAAGTTGATAGTTCTCAGGATAATCGAGAGCTTTTAAAACAAATTGCAATGACTGCTATGACTGGAAAATGCGCAGAAGATGCAAAAGAAAAACTTGCTGAAATAATTATTGAAGCAGTGAAGCAAATTAAGGGGGAGGATAAATCAGAGAATATTAATTTAGACAATATAAAAATAGTAAAAGTTCGGGGAGAGAGCATTAAAAACAGCGAATTAATTTTTGGAATTGTTTTGGAAAAAGAAAAACTTTCTCATGAAATGCCGTCGGAAATTAGGGGCGCAAGAATTGCTTTAATTGATGTTCCTTTAGAGATGAAAAATCCCGGGATTGATACAAAAATTTCTATTTCATCTTCGGAGCAATTGGAGGGATTTTTGTTTCAGGAAGAGCAGACAATAAAACAAATAGTTAAGAACATTAAAGATTCCGGGGCAAATGTTGTTTTTTGTCAAAAAGGAATCGATGATTTTATGCAGTATTTGTTGACTAAAGAAAAAATTTATGCCTGCAGAAGAGTTGCCAGAAACGATATGGAAAAACTTTCCAAAGCTACAGGAGCAAAAATTATTTCTAATCTGAAAGAGATAACTCCTTTTGAAATTGGCAACAGCGAATATGTTAAAGAAATAAGGCACGGCGGAAATATTTTAACTTATGTTTATGGATGTCAAAATCCAAAAGCCCTGACAATATTAATTCACGGCGGAACAGAGCATGTTATTGACGAGGTTGAGAGGGCAATGAAAGACGGATTAGGAGATGTTTTTTGTGTTTTAAAATCGGGATTAATTGTTTTGGGGGGAGGATGCGTGGAGGTGGAATTATCAAGGAGATTAAAAATTTTTTCACAATCTTTAAGCGGAAGAGAGCAGTTGGCAGTAGAAGAATTTGCAAATGCTCTGGAATTTATCCCGACGACCTTAGCGGAAAACGCAGGTTTAGATCCAATTGATATTCTAACTGAATTAAAATCTTTGCATGATTCCGGACAAATTAATATGGGTTTGAATTTATTTACAAACAAAATTGAAGATGTTTTAAAAGCAAGAATTGTTGAACCGTATAATATTAAAAAACAGGCAATTGATTCTGCGTCAGAAGTTGCTACAATGATTTTAAGGATTGATGATGTTATTGCTTCTGGAGGAAAAAAAGGCATGAAATCTGCGGGCGAGATGCCGGATTATCTTGGGGGATTGAGTTAAATTTATTTTTTTATTTTTTAATTAAATTTATAACTATTAGTTCTTTTATTTTTGTATGAAAAGCGGTGGAGAAGTTGAAAAATTAGCAATAAAAATTATTTCTGAATTAAAACCTTTTTGCAAAAAAATTAAAATTGTCGGAAGCATTGGAAGACATGAAAAAAAACATGTAGATATTGATATTGTTTTAATTCCAAAAGATAGAGAAAAACTTGAAAATTTTATGAAAACTCAAGGAAAATTTTTGCAGGGTGGAGAACATGAGTCAACCTGGAAAGTTGAGGGGGTTCAGATAGAACTTTATTATACTAATAAAAAAGAATGGGGGGCTGAATTGCTGGCTTATTCGTCGTCAAAAGGTTCTGCTATCGGTTTGAGAGTTCTTGCAAAGAAAAAGGGTTTTCATTTAACTCAACATGGGTTATTCAAAAATGGAAAAAGAATTGCAGGAAAAACAGAAAAAGAAATTTATAGAGCTTTGGGAAAATCTTGGAAAAAGCCTGAGGAGAGATGAAAATTAAAATAAAACTTCATCCGAATTCATCGCAGGAAAAAATAGAAAAGATTTCAGACGAAGATTATGAAGTTTGGATTAAAGAAAAGCCAATTGATGGAAAAGCAAACGTTGAACTATGCAAAATATTAAAAAAATATTTTGGAAAATCCATAAAAATAAAAAGCGGTTTTACATCAAGAAATAAAATTGTAGAGATATTAGAATGAAAGCCTTGTCCTTAAAACAGCCTTTTGCAGAATTAATTTTGCAAGGAAGGAAAAAAATTGAATTAAGAAAATGGAACACAAAATTTCGGGGGAAATTTTTAATTCATTCGTCAAAAATTCCCGATAAAAAATCAATGAAGAAATTTGGATTTGATGAATTGCCATGCGGTTTCATCGTTGGCGAAGCTAATTTGGTCGATGTAAAAAAATATAAAAACAAAAAAGAATTAATGAAAGACAAAAATTTGCACCTTGCTGATGAAAGTTGGGGAAAATATGGTTTTGTTTTGAAAAATGTTAAAAGAATAAAACCAATTCCAGCTAAAGGGCAATTAAATTTTTGGGAATTTAAATCAGATGTCCCGGACATAAAATTTTAAAATTTATTTTTTTTAGTTTTTTCAATGATTTTATTAATTCTTTTTCTGAGCCTCCTGGAAAATCTGTTCTTCCAACTCCCCCTTGATGAAAAATTGTGTCTCCTGAAAATAAAATGTCCTGATAAAGAAAACATTTGCTTTCTGGAGTATGGCCAGGTGTTTCAATTATCTTTATTTCTGAAAGTTCTTTAATGATTGAATTTTCATTTAATTCTTCTGCCCGATATATTTTTGCGTTTTTGAATAAATTTAAATTTTCAATATGATCGTAATGATTATGCGTCAAAATAACAACCTCAACTTTTTCCGGAGTGATTTTTAATGTTTTCAAATCATTTAATAATTCTTCTTTAGCTGACGCACTTGAAGTGTCAATTAAAATTATTTTTGAATTTATTTTTAAAACATAAATACATGAACCAAATTCTTTAAAATGTAATTGGAAAATGTTTTGTTTTATTTTTTGAATCATGGTTTTTAATACAGAACAATTTATATAAAGATTCCTTTTTTATTAAATCTATGAGGTATGACCCTGCGCCGGATATTCAAGAAATTGTTGAAGAACTTTCTTTAAGTTTATTTCCGCATGTAAAATTAGACAGAGTTAAATGTTTCAGAAGTTTCGGAACTTCTTCAAGAGGAACTATTGCAAGATGTCATGCTCTTGGAAAATTAATGCAACGGGCTATTGGTATTGACGCTGTTTATGCCTTGGAATTTTTGTGTCCAAGATTTGAAAAGTTGTCGGACGAAGATAAAATAAAAACAATTATTCACGAATTAATGCATATTCCTAAAACTTTTGGGGGAGGATTTAGACAGCATGATTTTGTCTGCGAGAAAAATGTTTCTCTTCATTATGAAACTTATAAAGCAAAAAAAGCAGATAAGGAAAAAATGAAAAGGTGGTTTGGGGTATGAAAAACTTTTATGTTAAATTTCAAAATAATGACCCAAAGGTCACAAGAAAAATTAAAATTCCGAATGTAAAAAAACTTTCAGGGTTTGAAAAAGTAATTGGTTTGATGTTTTCGTCCAGAAAAAAAGCCAAAACGCTTTTATTTGAATTTGAAAAACCAGTAAGAATAAGTTTTACTTCTTTGTTTGTATTCTTTCCTTTTATGATAATCTGGCTTGATAGCAAGAATAAGGTTCTTGATTTTAGAAAAGTAAACCCATTTGAGTTTCATATTCCGTCGAGAAAACCTTTTTGTCGAGTATTGGAAGTGCCATTTAATGATAATTACAAGAAGATAATCAATCAATTCGTCGAGAGAAAACATTTAAAAAGAATATAATCTATAATATAATATCTGAAAGGAGGTAAAAAAAGATGGGAAGTATAATTGCTAAAAATATTGTTAAGAGAAAGACAGGATATCTTTACTATGTAGATGGAAAAGGAAATGTATGTGAAGCTAAAATGTCTAGAGGCGGCAAAAAGAAAAAGAAAAAGAAATAAATCCGCTTAATTTTATTTTTTTTATTTTTTTAATTATTTTTTATTTCATTAGTAAATCTATATATTTCTTGGCGATCTTGAAAAGAACCGCTTCATAATCCGAGTTGTATCCAATATTATGAAAAAGATATCTCATTTTTGAAATATCAAGATCTAAGCCTCCACCAATGTTATTGATGTTTGTTAAACCAAGGTGTTTATCCCATTGAAGAGATTTTATTTCTAAATTAGATTCTTCTTTAATTTTCAATTTAAATTCTTCGACTTCTTTTTCGCCTCCTTTTTTGTAGAAATATTTAACTTTTTCTTTATAACTATTTTCATTTAAATTAATTTTGCATAAAGGCAGTTCAAATGTCATTTAATTATTATTCAAAAACTATTTATATTTATTATTGTAGTTTATTTTATGTCAATAATTTTGGGCATTGAATCAACGGCGCATACTTTTGGAGTCGGAGTTGTAAAAAATAAAAAAATTGTTTCTAATATCAAAAAAAGTTTTACAACTGAAAAAGGCGGATTGATTCCTATGGAAGTTGCAAAACATCATCGAGAAAACAAGGAAAAAATTTATTTTGAAGCGCTGGAAAAAGCAGGAATCAGCGAGGATGAAATTGATGCGATTGCATTTTCTCAAGGGCCGGGGTTAGCTCCCTGTTTATTAGAAGGAATGAAATTTGCAAAAGAACTTTCTTTTAAATTAAAAAAACCAATTATTCCTGTAAATCATTGTGTTGCTCATTTAGAAATTGGAAAAATAACTGGAGCAAAAGACCCCGTCATGCTTTATGCTTCCGGAGCAAATACACAAGTGATTGCTTATGCGTCGGGAAAATACAGAATTTTTGGAGAAACTTTAGATATTGGGGTTGGAAATTTTATTGATAATTTTGCGCGATATTCTGGAATTGGTTTTCCTGGAGGGCCAAAAATTGAAAAACTGGCTTTGGGTAGGACACCCCGGGTGTACACCAAGGAGGTGCGAGAACCTCAAAGAGGAACAAGCTTTCTTCGAGGCCCCGAAAAATCTTCGAAGAAGATTTTTACTAGGGCCAAAAATTTAATTGAACTACCATATACAATTAAAGGGATGGATGTTACGTTCTCTGGAATTTTAACTAGTCTTAAACAAAAATTTGATTCTAAAGATTATAATTTAAGTGATTTATCTTATTCAATGCAGGAAAATGTTTTTGCAATGCTGGTTGAAACAGCAGAAAGAGCTCTTGCTCATGTTGGAAAAAATGAACTTTTGTTAGCTGGAGGAGTTGCTTGTAATTTGCGGCTGCAGGAAATGTGCAAGATAATGTGCAAGGAAAGGGGGGCTAAATTTTTTTGCCCTGAAAAAAATTTGTTGGTTGACAACGGCGCAATGATTGCGTATTTAGGGGAGATTATATATAATTCTGGAATTAAATTTTCCCACAAAGAGCTGGATAAAATTGATATATTGCCGAGACAGAGAACTGATGAAGTTGAAGTGAAGTGGACATCTTTAACAAAGCCCTCTTTTACGAAAGGTTTTTAAACCATTTTTAAGTTTCTTTTATTATTAGTTAGTCATTAAAGCCATTTGTAAATATATTCCAGTATATTCCATAAACCCCTAAAAATGCACATTCTACAGCCAAAACACACAAAAATGAGTGACAAGGAAGCGAATGAACTCCTTGTTAAATTTAATATTTCAAAAGCGCAGTTACCAAAAATATTTTTAACTGATTCTGCTCTGCCTCAAAACTGTCAAATCGGCGACGTCATTAAAATAGAAAGGGAAGATGCTAAAGAAAATAAAACATTTATTTATTACAGAGTTATAATTTAAAATGGCAATAAAAAACGAACACATCATCATCAAGAATTATTTAAAAAATCAATCTCTTGTAGAATCAAATGTTGCTTCATTTAATGATTTTATTGATTACAGAATGCAGGAAATTGTCAATGAAACAAATGAATCAATTGAAAATGAAGATTTTGAAATCATCCTCGGAAAAATAGAAGTGGGAAAACCAAAAGTCATTGAAGCCGACGGAAGTTCTTCTTTTGTTACTCCAAATGAAGCAAGATTAAGAGACTTGACTTATTCTGCGCCGATTACTATTGAATTAACAATTAAAAAAGACGGACAGACTGATTCTGAAGTCGTAGAAATTGGAAAAATTCCGATTATGATAAAAAGTAAAGCGTGCAATACTTTTGGAATGTCTAACGAGGAATTAATTTCAAATTATAATGACCCAAAAGATCCCGGCGGGTATTTTATAATTAAAGGAAATGAAAGAATAATGATTATGGCGGAAGACTTGGCTGAAAATCAATTTATGGTAGAGCGCGCGAAAACAGGGGGATTAATCCTGAAAATGTTTTCTTTGAGAGGAACTTACAGAATTCCAATAACTCTCAGCGAGGGAAAAGATGGGTTGTTTAATCTTTCATTTAGCAGATTCAAAGATTTGCCGGCAATTGTTTTATTAAAAGCTCTTGGACTGACAAAAGAATCAGACATTGCAAAATATATTGGAAAAGAAAATGACAGCGTTATTGTAAATCTGTATGAGTTTGTTAATCTCGCTACAAAAGAAGACGCCATAATGCATATTGCCGAGAAATCAAATTTGCAGGGAACAAAAAAAGAAATTGAGGAAAGAGTAAGATCAAGAATTGATTCATATCTTTTTCCGCATATTGGACAAAAAAAAGAAGACAGAATAAAAAAAGCAATTACTTTATGTAAATTAATCAAACATTATTTAATTGCAAAAGATAATCCTGAATTAAAAACAGATAAGGATCATTATGCAAATAAAAGAGTCAGACTTTCAGGAGATCTTTTAGCGACTTTATTTAAAGTAAATTTAGGAATTTTAATAAGAGATATAAAATATTCTTTGCAAAAATCGGCAAAAAGAAAAAATTATTTTTCAATAAAAGTTTTAGCAAAATCAACGCTGTTCTCGCATAGAATTGAATCTGCTATTGCAACTGGCGCCTGGACTGGAGATAGATCCGGAATAACTCAGAATATGGATAAAACAAATTATTTGGCGACGATTTCTCAGTTGCAGAGGGTTTCAAGTATGCTTCCGTCTGATCAGGAAAATTTCAAAGCAAGAACACTTCACCCAACGCATTATGGAAGATTTTGTCCAATTGAAACTCCTGAAGGTACTGAAATTGGTTTGAGAAAAAATCTTGCTATACTAAGCAGAGTTTCTACAAGAACAAAAATGAATGAAGAAAGTATAATTAAAGTCTTGGAACAGGAGGGACTGAATAAAGAATCAGTTGAAGGAAAAGACGTTTTTTTAAATGGAAAATTTATTGGAACTATAGAAGATAATAATAAATTTGTAAAACTATTAAGAGAAAAAAGGCGTGAGGGTGAGTTCCCAGAACAAATGAGCATAAGAAATAATTTTGGATTTGAAACAGTTATGCTTTCAAGTGAAGCTGGAAGAGTGTTAAGACCCCTAATTATCGTCGATAATAGTGTTCCGAGAATAAATAATAATCATTTAATTCAAATACAGCAGGGAAATTTAAATTGGAAGGACTTGTTTGAAAAAGGATTAATTGAGTATATTGATGCTTCTGAAGAAGAAAACAGCCTCATTGCTCTGTCAGAAGAAGAATTAACTGCAGAGCACACGCATCTTGAAATTGACCCTATTTCTTTATTTGGCGCAGTTACAAGTTTAGTTCCGTATGGAAATCATAATCAAAGTTCACGTTTAAATCGTGGAAGCAAGACGCAAAAACAGGCTTTAGGAATATATGCTGCTAATTATTTATGCAGATTAGATACAGATGTTTCAATTTTACAATATCCCCAAAAACCGATTGTCAGAAGTTTTGTTTATGATGCTCTTGATATTTATCCTGCTGGACAGAATCTAATCGTCGGTATTATGACATATGAAGGGTATAATATGGAAGATGCACTTGTATTAAATAAAGGGGGAGTTGAGAGAGGAGTTGGGCGAAGCTTTTATTTCAGACCATATTCCGCTATTGAAATAAATTATGCCGGCGGTTTAAAAGATGAAATTACAATTCCTGAAAAAGATACGTCTGGATACAAAATGGAAAAATTATACGGCTTTTTGGAGAGCGATGGAATTGTATATCCTGAAGCAGAAATAAGTGAAGGCGGAGTTTTAGTTGGTAAAACTTCACCGCCAAAATTTTTGTCAGAAGCAAGAGATATTTCAATAAGAACAAAAAAAGAATCAAGCGTAACAATGAGGCAGGAAGAAAAAGGAATTGTCGACGCTGTTTTTATAACTGAAGATAATGAAGGAAATAAAATTGTTCAGATTAAAACCCGTGACCAGCGTATTCCAGAAATAGGAGATAAATTTGCAACCTCTCATGGACAAAAAGGAGTTATTGGATTAATTGTTCCCGAAGAAGATATGCCTTTTACTTCAAAAGGAACAAAGCCAGACATAATTTTTAATCCTCACGGTCTGCCGAGCCGTATGACTGTTGGATATTTGCTTGAATTATTAGCAGGAAAAGTCGGCGCATTAAAGGGAAAAATTATAGATGGAACTTCTTTTTTTGGAACAGAAAAAAAAGAATTAGAAGAACAGCTGGAAGAGTTAGGATTTAGATTTGATGGAAAAGAAACAATGTACAATGGAGTTACAGGAAAAAAAATGGTTTCAAAAATATTTTTAGGAAATTTATATTATTTAAAATTAAAATATATGGTTAGCAACAAATTGCACGGAAGAGCGCTTGGTAAAATCGCATTATTAACAAGACAGCCAATTGAAGGAAGATCTCGTGGTGGTGCGTTGAGACTTGGAGAGATGGAACAGCAGGCATTAGTTGCCCACGGCGCTTCGCTATTATTAAAAGAAAGATATGATTCAGATAAAGTAATTCTTCCAATCTGCACTAAATGCGGTTCAGTAGCAATAGAAGATACAATAAGAGGAAAAATAATGTGCTCGAGATGTGAAAGTGAAGAAGTTGAAATGGTTGAAATTGCGTATGCCTTTAAACTTCTCGTTGAAGAATTGCAGGGAATGCACATTAAAACAACATTTGGATTAAAAAATAAATACGAATAATAAAATGACAAAAAATATAGAAACAAACTTTCCGAAGGTGCTTTCATTTAATAGTTTGATTACACACAGAGCAATACCTATCAAAGATATGACTTATTTTAAATTAGAAATCAATGAAAAAGTTGGAATTTATCGTCCTTTAGAAGAAGATGAAGATGGAAAAATTAGATACTACAAATTAAGAAATACTTTTTCTAAACAAAATGTTTCACAATATTCTACAAAAGAAAAAGAAATTGGAGTAAAAAAATAATGAAAATAACAAGAAAAAAAATAGGAGAGATGACTTTTTCTCTGATTAGTCCGGAAGATATTAAAAAATTTTCAGTTGCAAAGGTTATAACTCCTGAACTTTATGATATTGACGGATATCCTGTTGACGGCGGATTAATGGATTTAAGACTTGGAGCAATTGATCCTGGAGTAAGATGTAGAACTTGCGGAGGCAGGCTTAAAGAATGTCTTGGACATTCAGGAAGTATTGATTTAGCTAGACCAATAATGCATTTAAAATATACTGTTACAATTGAATTAATTTTAAAATCTTTTTGTCAAGGATGCGGAAAATTAATGCTCGACGAAAAAGAGATGGAAAAATATCCTGCAAGTAAAAGGGCAAAAAAAGCAAAAGAAAAAAAGAAATGTCCGCACTGTTCAGCTCTTCAGGAAAAAGTTAAATTGGATAAGCCGACAAGTTTTTACAAAGGCAAAAAAAGAATTTTTCCTGCAGAAATAAGAGAACTTCTTGTCAGTATTTCAGATGAAGAATTAAAAAAAATTGGAATTGATTATAAAACATTCAGACCTGAATGGGCTATTTTAACCGCTTTATTAGTTCCTCCAGTAACTGTAAGGCCCAGTATTATTTTAGAAAATGGTGAACGTTCAGAAGATGATTTAACGCATAAATTATCAGACATTATAAGGGCAAACCAAAGACTCTGGGAAAATTTAAACGCGGGCGCTCCGGAAGTTATTATTGAAGATTTATGGGATTTATTGCAGTTTCATATCACGACTTTTTTTGATAATACTGTTTCAAAAATTCCTCCAGCGAGGCATAGGAGCGGTCAGCCATTAAAAACAATCACAGAGAGAATAAAAGGCAAAGAAGGAAGAATTAGAAAAAACATCGCCGGCAAGAGAGTAAATTATGCCGGTAGAACAGTTATCTCTCCTGATCCTTTTCTTAAAATTAATGAAGTTGGAGTTCCGTATGAAATTGCAAAAATTGTTACTGTTGCAGAAACTGTCAACGACATAAATAAGAAAAAATTAATCAAACTTATTGAAAAAGGAGAAGAATATCCAGGGGCAAATTATGTCATAAGACCTGACGGAAAAAGAAAAAAAATTGCTATTGAATTAAAAGAAGAAATAATTGCTGAAATTTCTCCCGGATATATTGTAGAGAGACATTTGCAGGACGGAGATATTGTTTTATTCAACAGACACCCAAGTTTGCACAGAGGAAGTTTAATGGCTCATTTTGTGAAAGTCCTTCCCGGAAAAACATTTAGAATGCATCCTGCTGTCTGCACTCCATATAACGCCGATTTTGACGGCGATGAAATGAATATTCACAGCCCGCAGACTGAAGAAGCGCGCGCAGAAGCAAAAATTTTGCTTGATGTTAAAAAAAATTTAATGTCGCCGAAAAATAATACAAATTTAATTGGTTGCGTTCAGGATTCTATAACTGGAAATTATCTTTTAGGATTAAATAATTTTTCAAAAGAAGAAGCAAATCAATTATTATATCAGTCTGGCTTGGATTTTGAACCTGTGAAAAAAAATATTTCAGGAAATGAATTATTCTCAATGATTCTTCCAAAAATTGATTTCTCAAATGATTCAATTAAAATAAAAGATGGAGAAATTGTTAAGGGAGTTATTGATAAAACAACTTTTGGTGATGAAGATGGTGAATTAATTAAAGAATTAGATAAAAGCGTCGGGAGAGAAGAAACTTTTGATATTATTAATAACGCATTTAATCTTGGAAAAACTTATTTAACTCAGCATGGAATAACTGCGTGTGTTGAAGATTTTGATTTAAAAGAAAGTGTAATTGAAGAAACAGAAGAAATTATAAAAAAAGCGGAAAAAATAACAAAAGAAATTATTGAATCTTATGAAAACAAAAATTTGGAGATTATTCCCGGAAAAACTTTAGAAGAATCAAGAGAAATCAAAATTCTTCAAGTTTTAAATGAAGTAAGAACAAAAATTGGTTCTATTGTAAAAGAAAAATTCCCAAAAGAAAATCCAATAAGCAGTATGATTAAAGCAGGAGGCGGAGGAAATATTTTAAATATTACTCAAATGGCTTGCTGCGTCGGACAACAGGCATTATGGGGCAAAAGAATTGATTTTGGATTTACACAAAGAACACTTTCATTTTTTAATAAAGGGGATTTATCTCCAAAAGCAAGAGGATTTATCAGAAGTTCATTCATAAAAGGATTAAGACCCGACGAATTTTTCTTTGGCGCTATTGCCGGTAGAGATAGTTTAATGGATACTGCATTAAGAACTCCAAAATCAGGTTATTTATACAGAAGACTTGCAAATGCTTTCCAAGATTTAAGAGAAGAATATGATGGAACAGTAAGAGACAGCGGCGATAATATTATAGAATTTAAATATGGCGACGATAATAAAGAGGTTTCAGAATTGCACACCGGCGGAAATGTTTGTCCCGGCGAAGCGCTTGGATTAGTTACTGCTCAATCATTTGGAGAACCTTCGACGCAGATGGCATTAAATGTATTTCACTTTGCAGGTGTTGCAGAAATGCAGGTAACTATGGGGTTGCCAAGATTAATAGAAATATTTGATACAAGAAAAAAACCATCTTCTCCTAAGATGGAGATTTATCTGACTAAAGAATACAATAATGAAAAAGATGCTGAAGTATTTGCTGAAAAAATAAAAGAAGTAACATTAAAAGAAATTGCTTCGGAAATTGGAATAAATTTCAGCAAGAAAATAATTGAAATCAAAATTGACAAAGAGGCTTTAAGAAAAACTCATGCAAGCGCGAAAAAAATAGTAGAAAGATTAAATGATTTAGATTTTAAAGCAAAAGAAAAAGATGATATAATTTTATTGGATTCTAACGCTCTTTCTTTTAAGGAAATTTATCAATTAAAAGAGAAACTTAAAAATACAATAATCTCCGGCGTAAAGGGAATTAAACAAATTTTAATTTTAAAAAAAGAAAATAATTTTGTCATCATAACTCTTGGAACAAATATCAAAGAAATGATAAAATTAAAAGAAGTAAACAAAGATAAAATTATTTCAAATGATTTTTATGAAATTGCTGACGTTTTCGGAATTGAATCTGCAAGACAATTAATTATTAACGAAATAAAATATGTGATAAATACTCAGGGATTGGATATTGACGAACGCCATCTTAAATTAGCTGCAGATGCGATAACAAATACCGGCGAGGTTAAAGGAGTTACAAGAATGGGAATTATTGCGCAGAAATCTTCAATTTTAGCGAGGGCAACTTTTGAAACTCCAATAAAACAATTTGTGAATGCGAGCATTAAAGGAAGCAAAGAAAAATTAAAAAGCGTTATTGAAAATATAATTTTAAATCAGCCGGTTCCAGTCGGAACAGGGTTCCCGGGATTGGTTGTAAAAGTTATCGGTCCGTTGACAAAAAAAGATGAGGAAAAAAAGACTGCTAAAAAAGAAATTGTTGAAAGTGTGAATAAATAGCAGTCTTTTTTTCATGTTCTCGGCGAGCGACTTCGCGAGAGAAACTTGAATTTTTCATATCGAGCGAGGTCGGGAGCAGAGCGACTTCGCGAAACAAACTTATTTTATTTATTTTATTAATGCGAGCGAGGTCGGGAGTATAAATCCTGCGGAACTCAAAATTTCCGAAAGAATTAAAAACTTTGCTTTTTTATGTTAAAGATGGAACAAATAAAAGTAGACGCAAAAGAAATAATGACAAAATTAGCAAGACTTC
>Ga0208375_1002493_pt1 | contig 17275 bp, 20 predicted proteins | sample RifOxyD1_FD_184038 | JGI IMG/M metagenome (GOLD analysis project Ga0208375, IMG submission 184038) | Soil microbial communities from Rifle, Colorado - Rifle Oxygen_injection D1 (SPAdes) | ecosystem: Environmental > Terrestrial > Deep subsurface > Rock core/Sediment | place: Rifle, Colorado... | reverse complement strand
TACGAATGTCCAACAATAAAGAGTTTTCATATGGAGATAACGTTCCATAGGGAAATGCAATGCCTCTTTATTCAAGGTATTTTAGTAGAAGGAAATATCCTTCTACGCTGTTTTAGCGGAGATACTAATTTAGAGTTTAATTATTAATAATATACAATTTACCTTCTCTATTAGTTCTTGTATCTTCACATCTAATGTAAGCATTTCCAGCAATTGTTGCTGTATGCACAATGTTATTTGTAGTTACCATAGCTAAATTTCCATCTTTAAATACAAAATCTTTGTCAGAATATCTGCATCTAGCTTCACTTTCAGTTATGAATGTTAATAAATCTCCTTCTCTTAGAACAGCTTTCATAGCAGCAGCAGCCTCGCTATTTATAGTATATTTAACCTGATAACTATCTTTCTTATAATTATCAGTGCAAGTAATATTTAATGTATAATCCCTATCATCCAAACCTTCTATGCTTCCATTATATACAGTATATTCAGAAGTTTGTTCAATAACTTGTCCTAATTGGCTTCCTGTTCCTAATGCTCCATTGGTTCCAACCTGATTATAACTACAAACAGATTTTCCATTTCTGTCTACTCCGCCAGCAACTTTAGCATTAATATTAAATGAACTAGCATAAACTTTAGAATCAGTTGCAGGAGTAACATCCAATATTTCCATGTCAGGTGTTGTTGTATGGAATTTCACAGAAGTATTTGCCTGGTTTCCAGCTTCATCCTGGCAGAAGATATGCATAGTATAATCTTTTTCATTAGGTAATACAGTTAAAGTTGAATGTTGATTTGAATTAGTATTTGTAAACTTAATTCCATTTAAATCAAAAGCTTTTGTCTGGCTATAGAAACAATTAGATTTTCCATCACTAGCACCATTTGTAGTAGTAGCTTCTAATTCAACAGTTGTATTTTCAACATTTCCAGAAGGACCAGCATTAGATATTTGTAATTGTCTCGTTCCTATTAATTTATACACTTCACTTTGTTGATTAGTATTATTCAAAGGACTTCTATCCATGCATCTAATATAAAATGTATTTTCTTCATCTTTTAAATTTTTGAAACTAAATTCACATGGATAATAACTTGTTCCAGGGAATTTTGTATTTAAGCAAGTAGAATTAATTTCCATTCTTTCATAAGCCTGGTTAATTACAGAAGCCTTGCAGCCATTTAAAGCAGGAGCAGGTTCATTTAGTAAAACCTTGACATTTAACTTGCTTGTATTAAATGGGATTTTAGCATTATTTTTAATACTAAACTCTCTTATTATTGGGGCAGAAATATCCTTTCCTTTTTCAACATTTATTTTAATGTAATATGGAATAGTATTTACTTTGTCATTTGTAGCTTTGCATGTTACAAAAAATTGATTTAATTTAGTTGCATCAGGATCAGTAACTAACTCAATCCTGTCTTCATCATCTTCAATTCCAACTTGTGCAATTGGAATAACCATTGTATGATTTCTGCTTAATCTTCCATTTCCAAAAACTTTCATTTCATCAAACAATTTATTGTTAAACCTGGATATTTTACATTCAGCATATTTATCAGTTGTAACTCCAACTTCAATTGAAGTCAATGCTTTATACAATCCATTAAAACTATAACCTGGTGCTCCACTTGGTTCTCTGTTTTCTATAAAATTATTTCTTTCTAAAGGAGCAACAGCCAATAAACTAATAATAGGTGCATTCATATCATTTGGATTATCCCAATAACATGTTCCATCGCTTCCATCACCAGAATTAAATTTACATTGCTGTCCTAAACTTGCACATTTGTATGCAGTGCATAAAGGATATTTTGATTTGTCCATGCATTTTCCACAATCACTTCCACCAGTAGGTGCTTTGTATGGCATGCATTTAATTTCATAATGAACTTCCCTAGTATCAGAACCCCAACTTAATATCCATTTTCCCAAGAAATATGCAGCAATGCCTATTCCAATAACTGTAATTGCTGTTGATAAAGTTGCCGCAGTACTTGCAGATATAGTCCCCAATGAACCTGCAGCTGCAGTTCCTCCTGTCGCAACACTTCCTCCGGCCGCTGCAGTATTTTGAATAGCTAAGAAACCCAAAAAATTTCCAGAGGATGTAGTTAACAAAGAAGTTAAACCTCCTAATTGAACACCACTTACTGAACTAATACCTAAAAATCCCGTTGTTGTTGCTCCAGTACCACCAACTAAAGTAGTAGCACTAGTTCCCACACTTCCCAAAATTCCAGCACTCATAGCACCAAGACTAATTTGGCTAGTTGCAGCAGCTAAAATTCCAGCAATACCAACATATCCTAAAACAGTAGCACTACCAATACCAGGGCTTACCCAACCAATTCCATCATTATTATCTTGCATATCTCTAATTATAATTTGACTATAAGCATCAAACAAAGCACTTCCATTTAATTGTCCTGTTGCTTTATTTACAGAAGTCCATGCAGGAACTAAATCAGTTACTCTATATATCTTTAATCTGCTGTTTTGTCTACCATCCTCGCCTCTAGTGCCCCAATCAGGACCAGTATGATCAAAACCATCTTTTGTTAATTTTCCTTCAACATTATAATAAGCACCACAATCACCTTGGCTAGCACAAATTGTATTCCATGCATTTGCAAATTCTTTTGTGTTTAATTTGCAATTATATTTGCAGTCCCAATCATATAGATATCCTTCTTTCACCCAGACAGATGTAAATTCCATATCACCAATACTATCACATTGGGAAGCTTCCAATATTCCCTCACTGCCAGCTTTTCCTCCAGGAGGAACAGCAGGAACACATGCTTTAAATCCTGCATTATCTCCTGTTTCAATAGGATTTCCAACATCTGTTTCATCCAGCCATAAACAATCATTTGCTGTTTTACATGCTTGTTCTCTGCAAACTTGTTTTTTACAGCATTCTTCTCTGTTTTCAGCAAACTCACATTCAGCTTTGCAGTTTAAATCCATATCAGCCCATTCAACATCACAAGAAGTTGTATCAACTAAATTTGCTTTAACACATTGTTTATATTGATTTTCTCTTGGACCAGCACTATCAATAAGTTTGCTTCCAACTTGCATTTTTCCAGCAATGCAAATTTTATTTCGAGCATCTCCAACTAATTCTATAGTCTCTTTTCCATTAAAACAAGTAGCTCTATATTGTTCACTTCCAACTAAATCCAAACCTTTTCCAGTCATGCCTTCATAAATACACCATGATTCTCCATTTTCTCTTAATACACCTGTCCATGGGCTTCTATCAAATTTAGTTGTAGTTGGACAAAATAAAGGAGTGCACATGTGTTTTACTTTTTCTTTATTTTCAATATTAGAACTTTTTATAGCTCTTAAAAAATCAGCAGATGCAGTAGTGCATTTGCTTCCCTTTGCAAAATCACAATTTCCATTAGTAATATCAAATTTTTTATCTATAGAAAGAGAAACATTATTCATTGTTTCTTTTTTTACTCTTTCACCATCTTGATTATAAACAGCACCATAAATATTCTCAATATTCCCAGCAGAATCAAACCAATAAACTTCATCTTTATTAGGCAAGCAGCCAGTTGTATATTTAGGTGTAACAGAACATCCTAAATCAGGCCATGAACAAATTTTATTATAATTAAATTCACCTGCTTTTTCATTGCAAGATTTTCTAGAACCAAAAGTACATTCATTTGTTGAAACACAGCATCCTTCTTCTGTTCCCAAACTCTTCTCTAAGCAAGTTTTTTCATCATTAATAGAAGCATCAAAAACTTCTTGTAATTTAACATCTCCTTCAGCTAATAAAGCACACCCAGCTCTTGAAATTAATTTAGCACCAGTAGGTAAATTACAACACCCAGTTTTACACTCCTCAACTTCTTCCTTAGCACCTTGCTTCCAGATTCCACCATCAGAAATACATTGTTGTTTGTAAACATTAGAACTGCATTGTCCATTTACAACACAAGTTCCTAATGTGCAGTAATTAGTTTGTTCACAAGCTACTTGCTCTTTTTGTTTATCAGGAACACAATTACCAATGTCAGTATATATACATGCGTTTATTCCACCTAAATTAGAAGTAGTCTGTTCACAGCAAACATTTGTACTAGCTTCAACTTTAGGAATATAAATAGTAAAGACACTAAATATAATTATAAAAATCATCAAATATGCTTTGCAAATTAGTGTTCTCTTCATTTTCTCTTTTTTATTTCTTCCTCATTTCGCTTTTCTTTTATCGTAGATTTTCTTTTGCAAAAGAAAAGCTACCTTACTAGATTCCTCACTGCAAATTTAAACTTATAATTATTTTGCCATAAATTAATAATGTAAATTCTTGAATCTTCTCTTGTTTGTTTCTCAATTTCTACTTGTCCATGAGTAGCAATCATATAAACTAAATTTTCAAAAGAACCTACATTTATTTCACTTTCAACAATATCATAAACAACTTTTAATATTTCACCCAAAGGAACATTAAACTCTTTCACAAATTTATTCTCCTTAACAACAATATCCCCTTTAGCTATTGTTAAAGGATAATCCAAAGTAATAACAACTTTTTTATTATATATAGAAGTATTAACATTCATTTTTCCTTCTTCAACTTTGTAACCAGCATCTTTAAACAAGCTCAAATCAACACATTCTTTCATTTTCTTAGAAATATAATCATTTAATTCAAGAGTAATAGTTCCTTTCAAATTAGGATACAAATTAGCACATACAGAATTATCAGTTTCAGCATAACATAAGTAATTTACTTTATCATTTTCATATAACCTATAATTAACAGGAGTAATAACTCCTCCCTGTTTTCCAATTAAATTTAGAGCATCATTGCCTGTTTTTTCCAGGCAATCACCAACATAATTTTTTAAAGGCTTAGTTTCAATATTTACTTTTTGCTCACTTTGATTTACTAATGTGTTGCCAGTTAAATAGAATACCAGAACTATTGCAGCTAATATTATTATGCCTAAAATTATGAAAACTGTTACCTGCCCTCTTTTATTCATGAAAATTCTATCAATCTTTAATATATAAATTATTCGTTTGTTTTCCGAAGCTTTCATAAATGTTTTCTTTTGGTGAAACTTTTCTTTTCAAAAAGAAAAGTTCATATAAATTATTCGTTTGTTTTCCCAAGTCTTTTTTTCTTTTTCCGAGTTTCATCAGGTCTTTCTTTTGCTGAAGATTTTCTTTAATAAAGAAAAGCTCATTTAATAAAATTCTATTTTTAAATCCGAAACTCTTTGAAAATGTTTGTCTTTAGTCAATATTGCTTCCTTGTTTGTTTTAACTATTCCTATAATCATACAATCTTCTGGTCCAATAGTTTCACCTTTTTTTTCTAAACTGCCATAAATTATTCCAGCTTCTTTTGCAGATTCAGAATCTAAACTGTATACATTTGTTGAATCAAATAAAAATTTTATTTTTTTGATTTTTTCTTCATTTTGCATGTCTTTTATCCCATTCCAAATTTCAAATACTGATATTGCTGTAAATGAAAATGTCATGTTCTTGCTTTCCATTTCTTTAACTTTTGCAATAATAGTTTTCTCTCCTCTAAGAATATCAATAATCGCAGTTGTATCAAAAATCATAGTTTTCTTTCTCCTATGATTTTTTTGCTTAGCATTCTGTTTTCTTTTATTCTTTTGTTAATGCTTTCGCTTTCGCTCGCATTTAATAATCCTGCAAATTCAAGAAAACTTGTTTTATTGGTAATCCTGTTTATTACTTGACTAAAGCTCTCTCTTCCTAATTTTTTTGTAGAAAGCCTTTCATATGCCTCTTCTGTTATAGATATTGTTTTGGTTGCCATATGTGTATGTATGTGTATGCATTATATAAACTTTTCTATTTGCTTTCAATGCAAATTTAATATAAAAACTTATTAACAAGTAAATCCTATTAACTTCATGCAATGTGAACTATGCGGTAAAAACACTGCTTTATTCAAGGCAGAAATTGAATCAGTTGAAATGTCTGTTTGTTCTGATTGCACAATATTTGGCAATATTTTAAATAAAATCCAGACTTCTGAACCTTCCTTAGTCAAACTAATCCATCCATCCAAAAGAAGATTAGAAATAAGAGAAGAAATAGTTGAAAATTATGGCAAGTTAATAAAACAAGCAAGAGAAAAATTAAACTTAAACCAGGAAGAACTGGCAAAAAAACTAAATGAAAAAGAATCATTAATTACAAAATTAGAAAATAATTCAATCTCGCCTTCAATAGAATTAGCAAGAAAAATAGAAAAGCAATTAAACATAAGTTTAATTTCAGTATCAGAAGAGGAAAATATAATTTCAAAAAATAAAGACGACTTTTTTACAATAGAAGACTATATGAAGAATGGTAACAAAAAAACAATTAGGCATTAGTTTATCTAAATTAAATAAGATTGAACAGCCTAATTTACTTCTAGAGCAATACCAGACAGATTCAGAAATAGCTTCAGAAATTCTATGGACTGCCTTTTTAAATGGAAATATTGAAAACAAAACAATAGCTGATTTTGGCACAGGCAATGGAATCTTTGCATATGGTTCTTTATTATTAAATGCAAAGAAAGTCTACGCAATTGATATTGATAAGATTTCATTAGAAACAGCAAAATCAAATATTAAAGATAAAAATGTTATTTTCTTAAATCAGGACATTAAAGATTTTAATAAAAAAGTAGATACAATAATTCAAAACCCTCCTTTCGGCACAAAAGATATCCATGCAGATAAATTATTCCTAGAAAAAGCATTTACATTAGCAGATAATATATACAGCTTGCATAAAACTATAACATCTCAATTCATTGAAAACTTAGTTGAAAAGAACAATTTTAAAGTAGAAGCAAGATTATCTTTCAATTTTCCTATTAAGCATTCTTTCAAATTCCACAAAAAACCAGTAAAAAAAGTAGAAGTAACTTGTTTTATCTTAAAAAGAATCTAATCTTCTGGAAAATAAAGTAATTTATTATATTTTTGAACAGTAAAATAAGTCCAGTCTCTTATTTCAGGAAACTCATTTCTTAATTTACTCATTAATTCTAAGAATTCTTTTTTTCCATTAATCTCCACATCAAATTCAAAGTCACTTCCACCTATTGTTTCATCAATATAAATTATATTAGGATTAAGATAGCAAAAAGTAATTAAACTTGGTATTCTTTTAATATCTTTCAGATTAAGATCAACTTTAAAATATTCATAATTAAATTTTTCAAAATCAAAAATATGTCTATAAGCCTGGATGATTTTTTTCTTTTCAAGTTGTTTTATTCTAAAAGCAGCTGTTTTAGCAGCAATATTTAATTTTTCAGCAATTTCAATTGTTTCAATCTTAGCATTTTTTGCTAAAAGTTTTAATATTTCAAGGTCTAGGGTATCGTAATCTTCTTCTTTTTCTCTACCAACTGTTTCCGCTTTAATCTCATCCTTTTCCTTTTCTAATAAATAAGCTCTGTGGAAATGATGCGCTTTTGTAAAAATAGAAATGAAATCTTTTCCGATATATTCCTTAAAATTTTTTTTAAATTCTAAATAAAAAGATTCAAACTCATAAATATTTTTTACCCATGTTCCAAAGCCAATATCAATATATCCATCAGCTTTAAACACAAAAAATACTTTCCTGCTTTTTACCAAAAAATCAATAATTTCTCCTTCTTTTTTAGGAGAAGTATCAATCAACTTTAAATAAACCCTTACACTAATATAGCCTAATTTATAAAAATCCAAAACAGTATAATATCCTTTTATGATACCCTCTTTTTCAAGTCTTTTTATCCTGTAATTAACAACCTCTTTACTTAATCCAACTTTTTTAGCAATATCTGAATTTGATTGCCTGGAATTAATATCTAAATAGTACAATATTTTTCTGTCCTTTAAGTCCAGATTTTCCATATTTTATCAAAATATACTTAGATTATATAAATATTTCCCATTTAATAAAAATATGCATAAAACATTTTATTAAAGCTAACTACTGGAAGATAGTAATTAAAAAAGAAAAATGACAAAACTAAACATGCTCCCGGTAATCTTGCCCCATAGAGAGGTTCCTATTTACATTAGTGGAATCTCTCAGGATTTTTTATATCCTCTAATAGGAGAATTAAAATCACAAGATGATTATTTCAGATTTCAGCATGAAACCTCTGCTGTTATTGATTCAATCAAAGAAGAAGAAATAAGAAGATTTTATTCTAATTCAAATTTTCCAGAATATAATCCTTCTCTCCAATTTATCCATGAAAATAGAAAGGATAACGTTCGTATTAGGGGAGTTCATTCACGTGTTTATGCATTAGCTTTAGGAAGCATAGAAGATTCATTCTTGCCAAGTATAGGAGCGGGCATAGAATTTTTGTTAGAATATATGTATTACCTAAATCAGATTTTTGATAGTAAATCTAATCCAAATCCATGTAAAAACTCAGTTGCAGGCGCCCATAGTTTAGATATGGCTTATAGATTAATTACTGGTTCTTCTCAAACAGGGTCTCTTAATCCTTTATTTAATAAAATAGTAAATGGTTTTCTTTATGGAGAACTTTTTGATTGTAACCATAATACATGGCAAAAATTAAGAGAAAGTTCATTAGAGCAAAAAATTAATTCATGTGATAAAAGAACTTATTATATTGATGCTTTATTTTTTCAATTAATTGCAGAAATTGCAGATACATTTGCAAAATCTCAAGGAAGAGAAGTTAATCCTAAAAAAAGAGATGCTTTGTCAGCATATGCTCATTATTATGGAATGGGATTACAAGTTGTTAATGATATTGCAGATTTTGTTCCTCCATCTTTAAACAGAGGTACAAGTGAAAAAACACCTGATGATTCTTATGCGGATATTAAAAATGGAAAAATGACCTATCCAATTATTATGATGTTGGAATTAGCTAATCAAGATGACAGAAAAAAAATAATATCAGCTTTAGAAGGAAATTTGCAAAATGAACAATATGAAGATTTAACTAAAATTTTTGTTAATTCAGGTGCTTATGGAAAATGCAAGGCATTAGCAAGAGATTATCAAAGAAAAGCATTGGACATGGCAAGAGAATTTCCAGAACCAGCAAGTTTCTTATTATCCCGGTTATCTATAATGCTTGCTTCAAATAGATATTATGCTACATTCACCCAAATTAAAGAGATACAGAAATAAAAAATTAGCTCATTCTTTAAAGAAGAAGTTCAACAATTATAATTCCTTCTTTCTCAAATATATTCTTATTAACAAAATTTAGAGGTTCTTTATTTTCAGTTATCCAATTTTTTATAGTTTTGATATTCTTTTCGCCAATACCATGAACATGTATAAAATCTAAACCATACTGTTTAGATAAACTAATTTTTCTCTTTAATTCATCTGTTATTTCATTTTCTTCCATTAAACTATGTACAAAAATAGCCATTGCAGATTTAGAGATAATAACATCATAAACTTTTTTAAAATCTTCTTCTGAAGAATTAAATAAAGGCATTAAAAATTTTTCAAAATATCCAGCACTACATATATTAGCAATATTATTACCTCTATCCCCAAATCTCTTTCTGATATCTTCTTTCAACTTCCTTATGTCGTGTTTTTCTATAAATTTTCTTCTTAAATAAAGAGAAGCTTCAAGTGCCTCTAAATCTTCTTTTGAAATAATCTGAGAAAAGAAATCCAAAACTTTTTTATCATCCCCTTTTAATTTTTGATAGTTATATAAGTCTTCTAATAGGATATGAGTATTTTCTTCTAGAATTTCTCCACCGCTTTCTACCCTATCTTTAAAAATATTTGCAAGATCTTTCTTTTTTTCTTCAGACAATTGGTCCTAGTTTATATATAATCTTTTGTTTTCTTTATCATAAAGATATTCATTATCATTAGTTTTATTATTTGAATTTTTAATGACATTTATTTTTATAATAGGTTCATTTATTTCAAAATTAAATAAAGCTTTAAATTTATCAAACCAACCCATTTCATCGCTTTGAAAGTCTCAAAAGAGAAATAAGGTCATTTTTGATGAAAACCTCAGAGCCTTTCTTAATACCTCCAAACTCTTCTATCTTCACCTCTTGACCATCTACACTTAGTACATGTTGGGAGGGATTTGCTCTTTCTACGATTATCCCCTCTTGATTAACTTCTTTTTCAAAAAAACCCAATACCTCTTTTTTAAGAGAAGAACTAAAAGTTAATATAATTTTTTCTTCCATTTAAGTATAAATATTAGTCTATTTAAATATTTTACGCCTTAATACATTAAAAAGAAAGCTTTAAAAAACACCTGAAAGTAAAGTCTCTATGGAAATTAAAGTAATCAAACAGGAAAAAGACCTATTGGAATTTGAATTAGTGGGCCAGGATAGCACATATTGTAACTTATTAAAAGATGCTTTATGGCAGGATAAAGATGTAGAATTCGCTGCATTCAAAGTAGACCATCCTTTAACAAGTTCTCCAACAGTAATTGTAAAAACAAGAAAAGGCTCTCCAAATAAAGCTGTTTTAGATGCAATTGAATCTTTAAAAAAGAGATTCAGTGAATTAGAAAAAGAAGTTCTTCAAGGTATTAAAAAGTAAGAAAAACTTATAAACAATTTCACCTTTATTTTACATTATGGATGATCAAAAAGAACTTTCTTTTTTAGTATTAGTTTCTTTTATACTTCTCTTTTTTGTATTTGTATTTACAGTCTCTCCCTCAGCAGAAGAATCAAAGATAGAACCAACAGGTTATGTAACTTTAGCAGGATTTTCATTTGATTTTTCAAATTTTTACCTTATCTTGATAAGTGTTTTATTATTAATACTTTTAGCAGTTGTTTTTATAATCTATAAAAAAGTAAAAAACAGAAAAAAAATAATTGTTCAGGAACCAATAATCAAGCAAGAAGAAGCAAATCAAATTGGGTTCGTGAAGAATGATGGCAGGTTCGTAAAGGGTGCAACCCTTACTGATGAAAAAGCAATTGAAGAAGATAAAAAATTATCCAATAAAGACATAGATGAATTATTCTCAATAGATGAAAAAAAACAAGAAGAACAAGTAAAAGAAGGACCAATACAAGTAGAACAAAACAATAGCGGGTTCGTGAAGGGTGCTAAACCCTTACAAGTAGAACAAAACAATAGCGGGTTCGTAAAGGGTGCAAAACCCTTACAAGAAGTAAAAATTGATTTAATGCCATTAAAAAATACAATATTATCATTGTTAAAGCAAGACCATAGCAAGCAGCAAATATTAGTTTACTTAAACTCAAAAGGCTGGAAAACAGAAAATATAAAGCAAGCATTAGAATTAATCAATGAAGATAATTTAAGAGATTATATCAAAAAAGCACTTTCTCAGGGTTTTAAAAAAGAGCAGATAATTGAAGCACTAACAACAAAAGGCTGGAATAAAGAAAAGGTATTAAAACAATTAGAATGAAAATTAAAAAAATCTGGAATTTTATATGGCATGATGATTCATGGTTAGCCTGGTTTGTAAATTTAATATTAGCTTTTATTATTGTAAAATTCATAATTTATCCTTTATTGGGATTTGCCCTGGCTACAAATCTTCCAGTAGTTGCAGTCATTTCAGGAAGCATGGAGCATCCAGGTAGCTTTAATGATTGGTGGCAGTCTCAGGAATCTTGGTATACTCAAAATAACATTTCTTTAGAAACTTTCAAGTTTTTTCCATTAAAAAATGGATTCAACAAAGGCGATGTAATTTTTTTAACAGGCCATGGAACTATTGAAGTAGGAGATGTTATTGTTTTTCAAGGTTATTCAAATAATCCAATTATTCATAGGGTAGTAAAAATAGAAACAGAAAATAATAAGAATTTTTACACAACAAAAGGTGATTTTAATAGAGATTCTTCTTTTGATTTAGGTGAAGTAAATATTCCAGAAGAAAGAATAATAGGTAAAGCAGTGTTCAAAGTACCTTATTTAGGCTGGATTAAAATTTTATTCTCTGATTTAGTAAATAGTATTTTTTAATCAGGTTAGTGAAAGATAGTAATTATTATAAACAATTAAGTTATGCAGAAACTATGGAATTTTGCCCACGCTGTAATGCCCTAATGTTTCCAAATCCTAAGAATCCAAAGGTTTTGGCATGTAATTGTGGCTATAAATCAAGAAAAACATCTGTATTAAAGATTAAAGAGAAGTCAGAAAATTTAATTAATATAGAATTAATTAACAAAAAAATAGAAACAATGCCAAAAACAGAAAAAGAATGTCCACAATGTGGTCATGAAAAAGCTTTTTACTATTTAGCCCAGACAAGAGGAGCAGATGAAGCAGAAACTCAGTTCTTTGAATGTGTTAAATGTTCTTACAAATGGCGTGAAAGCAGATGATACCCTATGTTGAAACTCAAGTAAAAGATATTAAAGCAGAAGATTCAAAAATCTCAGTAACAGGAATGATTGTTGAAAAAGGTCCTGATTATTTAATCTTAGATGATAGTACAGGAACATTATTAATTAGAACATCTTCTTTTATAGAATCAGATAGCGGGTTCGTAAATAGTGACGGGTTCGTAAATAGTGGCGGGTTCGTGAAGGGTGCAACCCTTACTGCTAAACCCTTACTTGTAAAGGTTTTCGGCAATCTCTTAAGGTCTAGTGAAAATCTTGAATTAAACTCTCATTTAATTAAAGACATGTCTGAAATTGACAAAGAACTATTTAAATCAGTTAAAGCTCAATATATCAATTAAATAACCAAAATAGATATAAATAAAACCCTAACTTTAAGTTTATGAAAGTCGTTTTAGCAGAACCAAAATTTCTAAAAGAGCCCTTATTTATTATCGGTGATTTAGTCAATGAAGTAACTTTTAAATTTACAAAGGAAAAATTAGGAATTATAGCAATGGACCCTGCCAATGTAGCAATGATTGTCTTTAATTTGTTAAGCACAAGTTTTGTTGATTATAATGTTGAAAAAGACATAGACTTAGGAGTTAACTTAGATAGTATAAAACAAGTATTAAGAAGAATCAAGCCTTCAGATACCTTAATGATGGAATTAAAAGATAATAGATTAAGAATTACATTAAAATCAGATAATACAAGAACATTTAACATTCCTTTAATAAACTTAGAAGACCAAAAACAAGAAATTCCAAAATTAGAATTTTCATCAAAAATAGAAATGCCTTCTTCTTTGTTTGAAGAAGCAATTTCAGATATAGAAGTTGTTTCAGATGCACTAGATATTAAATTAGATGATAATAAACTAACATTAGAATCAACAGATGCAATAAATCATGCTTTAGTTGAATTAAGCTCAAGTGAAGATATTTTGATAACCTCAAAAGACAAAAAAACCCGTTCAAGATACTCAATAGATTATTTAAAGAAAATAGCAAAAGGCGGAAAACTCTCTGATAATGTTGTTTTAAATTTCTCAAATGACTATCCCTTAAGAGCAGACTATAAAATTACAGATAAGTTAAGTTTATCTATGATTTTAGCACCTCGTGTTATTAATGAATAAAACAATAACTTTAAATTATAATAATTATTAAGTAGTAACAAAAACAAAAAGCTTATAAATACAAATATTCTCTAATTTTTATAATATTTAATCGGAGGCAAATTAAAATGGTATATACAAAACATTACAATCCAGATTTTGCAGTTGCTTTAGAAACTGCACAAAAAGCAAGAAGAGTCTTATTCATGCCTGAAATAGCAGATGCAAAAATAAATGATGATTCATTATGGAGAGAATGGTATTCTTCAGTTAGTTTAAGAGCAACAGGAAGAACTAAACAAGGAACTCCTGTAGTTGTATATGCCCATGTTCCTAATTTTTATTCTAATCCAGAAAACATAAGACAAGCAAAAGCTCAAGGTTTAATTAATGGCGCAGGTGTTTTGCCAGAAGATGAATTTCAAAGATTATTAAGTTTAGAAGGACAAGGTGTTTTTGTTGTTGATTATAAGGCTCTTAAAAATAGTCAATCAGATGTTATTCCAGTAGAAAGAGCATTAAATCATCCTCAAGTAATTCCATTTTTAGGCGGACAAAAAAGAGCAGAAATATATTTAGCTAAACATAAAGAAGTAGTTGGAAATAAAATTGGTGTTTGGCATAATGATGATTTACAAGAGCAACCAGTAGCCCGCCCTTTGTTCTTCGGCGACGGCTACGTCGACGTCCTCGGTGCCAACGGTGGCTTCGATAGCGATGGGCACTTTCTTGGGGTACAGTTAAACGATGCCGAAGGCATCGCAAAAAAAGTTCCTAGGTTAGAGGATATTTTAGCACTTGCACCTGATTTTGTTCCAAAAATAGCAAGAGAAGAATATGAAAAAAGAGTAAGGGATTTATATCAATAAATTTTATATATTCTTTTTTGTTTTATTTTTTGTCTTGACATTTGCTTAAAATTAAAGCAATGTCTGGGCTACATGTCCTTTCATTAAGACTTTTTAAAAAGTCATGAAATTCAGCCTTAACATTCGTGAAGAGGCAGTGCATAAATAAATGAAAGGGCTACACTTGGGGCGCCCTTTGTTCATCGGCAACAACTACAACAACAACCTCAATGCCAACAATGGCTTCAATAACAATGGGCACTTTCTTGGAATAGCTCAGATAATGTCAAGATGTTTAATAATGTTATATTATAATCTTTATAATGAACTTTGCTCTTATGAAAACTTAGAATTAGCATATAAAAAAGCAAGAAAACATAAAACCCTAAAACCTTATGTTATTGAATTTGAAAAAGAGCTTAAAAAGAATCTTTCAATTCTAAGAATAGAGTTATTATTGCATTCTTACAAACCACAGCCATTAGAAACTTTTATCATTAGAGACCCAAAAACAAGAAAGATAAACAAATCAGATTTTAAAGATAGAATTGTGCATCATGCTTTATGTAACATTATAGAACCCATTTTTGAAAGGATTTTTATTTTTGATTCCTATGCTAACAGAAAAGGTAAAGGAACATTAAAAGCAATTCAAAGATTTGATTTTTTCAAAAGAAAAGTCTCAAAGAATAATACAAGAAACTGTTTTATTCTAAAAGCAGATATTAGGCATTATTTTGATGAAGTTTCTCATGAAATTTTAATTAATATCATAAAAAGAAAAATAAAAGACGAAAAAGTTATTTGGTTAATTAAGCAAATTTTAAGCAATTTCAATTCAGAATATAAAGGCAAAGGAATGCCTTTAGGCAATTTAACTTCCCAGTTCTTTGCAAATGTTTATTTAAATGAACTGGATTATTTTGTCAAGCACAAATTAAAAATAAAATACTACATAAGATACGTAGATGATTTTGTTATTTTTAACAGCAATAAAGAAATCTTAGAAAAGAACAAAGAAAAAATAAATTTGTTTCTTAAAGACGAATTAAAATTAGAGCTTCATCCAGATAAGTCAAAAATAATTTTATTAGAGAAAGGAATAACTTTTTTAGGTTACAGAATCTTTTATTATCATAAATTATTAAAAAAGAATAATTTGAGAAGAAGAAAATTTATATTGTTAAACTATAATAATCTTGATTACAATAAAATTTACTCTTCTTTTGAAGGCTGGCTTGCATATGCAAAAAGAGCAAATACTTCCAATTTAAGAAAAAAATTAATAAGAAAATTTGAAAAACTATTCCCAAATGAAATATCGGACATAGAGATTAACAGATGGTTAAAAATAATTTTCTTAAAAAACCTTTAAATAAATAATCACAAGGATTTACACTTATTGATTTATTAGCAGTTAAATATAATGTCTGGTTTAATTCATACAAATAGGTCTTATCTACATTCTCTATTTTCCCGCATCCCTTGCTTAATATTACAAATTTAGAATTATTATAAGCAATATTTAGCGGGTTCGTGAAGGGTGCCAAACCCTTACTAACATAGTCAGGTTCACCTATATGATAAAAAAACAGCATAGTTGCATTTCTCTCTAAATAATAATTAACTAATTGTTCTCTTGGAGAGAATTTACTTTTTAATCCCAAATAATTAACCATAACCCATCCATTAGAATAAATCTGGCAATTGCTCAAATTTAGCTCATTAATCTTATTTACAGCTTCCAAGTAAACTTCTTTATTTTCTCTCCCAGAATTAATTTCATAATTAAAAACAAATACTAAACTTAAAATAAAAATAAACAATAATACTCTTTTTATCTTAAACTTCTCTTCAATATATTTTACTCCATAATATGAGAAATAAACAATAGGTAATGTTAAATTAAACAAGTATCTTATGTCTTTTACAGGTGTTTTGATATATCCATATAAAGTAACTAAAAATATAAAAACCATTATCCAAAATTCCTTGGTTTTTATTTTAAAATTAGAAAATATCCCCAAAAAGAAAAATACCCATAACACATTTCCTACAGCTAATAATTGTATAAACATTACATTCCAATTAATAACATTCTCTCTAAAATGAACATTTAATGCATAAGAATCACCAATGCTTGTAAATGCATTCCCTGTTGTATAGTAATCATAAATCAAAAAAGGCAATATTGTTAAAAAAAGCAGAATAAAATTTATTACAATCTTTTTAACATTCTTATGAAAAAATATCAATGGAAATAAGCTCATTATATTATAACGAGATAAAAAGCTTAAGCCAAAAGGAATTCCTGAATATTTATTGTTAATAATATAAGCAATCCCAAGTTCTAATAAAGCAAACGATAACACTTCTGTTCCATTAATAAATCCATTAATTAAAACATAAATATTCAAAGTTAAAACATAAAAATATAACTTGTTTATCTTCAAAGCATTGCTTATCTTTATAGTTGAATAAAGTAACAATAAAGAGGCAAAGATTATATACAAATATTCTCCCAATATGCCCAGGATTAAAGGCATTAAAATAGGCCGATAATGTTCAAAATAAATACCATTCTCAAATAAATATCTTGCATTTAAGACATAAGCATTAAAATCCCAGGAAAAATCAGTATAATGTTGGTATAATAAATAAATAGTTGATAAAAAGAATAAAATTCCTAAAGTAATTTTTTCCTTATTTTGCATATTTTACAATCTCTGCTTCAGGTGTAAATCCTTCAAATTTCTTGTCAAAATTAACAATAATAGTAGGTCCTTTTGTTACATTATAATGTCTTTTTACAGTGTCCAATAAAGGCTCCTTAAACTCCCTGTCAATTGAAAATACAGTAATATTCTGGTTTCTGTTTACCATGCTATCTAAAACATAACCTTGCCTCAAT
>Ga0208375_1002491_pt1 | contig 17280 bp, 17 predicted proteins | sample RifOxyD1_FD_184038 | JGI IMG/M metagenome (GOLD analysis project Ga0208375, IMG submission 184038) | Soil microbial communities from Rifle, Colorado - Rifle Oxygen_injection D1 (SPAdes) | ecosystem: Environmental > Terrestrial > Deep subsurface > Rock core/Sediment | place: Rifle, Colorado... | reverse complement strand
TTTGTCCTAATTTTAGTTATTTATTTGGTCAGAGGGGCGGCTTTTCTTAAATCCGCCTTTTTTTTTGGGAAAATTGATTTGATATGTTTTTAGATGAAGAAAAAAAAGGAATTGAGGGAAAATTTTACGAACTTTCTAAAGAAGTAATCGCAGGGGTGAACTTGAGTCTTTATGATTTGGAATTTGTCAAATCAAGCAATACCTTGCGCATATATATTTTAAACGAGAGCACTAATACTGCCACTTTAGAGGAATGCGCATCGGTGGATCGCGCCATGGGACCGCTGATTGAAAGTAATAGTTGGATTCCTGAATCACTAGTGCTTGAAGTTTCATCGCCAGGAATTTTTCGTAAATTAACAAGTCATGATCATTTTCTTCGTGCCAAAGGATCAATGGTTGAGCTGATTTTAAATAAGGATTTAAACTTATCCAGCAGTGAAATTGGTAAAAAAATAAAAAACAAGAAAAAGATCAGAGCAATGATTTTAGAAATTAATAAACAAGATATTGAGATTGAATTAGACGGTGAAAAGGTTGCCATTGATTTTAACGACATTAAAAAAGCAAGTTTGTCACCAGACATAAACTTTTAGATTAGATTAGAAAGGAAGGTTTTATGAATTTTTCGGAACTGGGAAGAGTAATTGAGGCGTTAGGGAAAGATCGCGGAGTGCAAAAGGAAGTAGTCGTAAAAGCTATTGAACAAGCATTTTTAGTAACGGCACGAAAAAAATATGGCATCCAAGGTGAATATGAAACCAGATATAATCCTGAAGAAGATGACATCGAAATATTCCAATATAAAAATGTAGTGGATGCAGTTAAGGATCCTATCTTGGAAATTGATTTAAAGAATGCCAGAGAAATGAATGAAGATTCTCAAATTGGAGATCAACTGGGCATACGAATTGAAAATCCTAATTTTACCAGAGTTGATATTCAAACTGCCCGTCAAATCATTTTTCAAAAAGTGAGGGATGCGGAAAGAGAAATTTTATTTTCTGAATTTAAACATCGAGAAGGTGAGTTGATTACAGGTATCGCTAGAAGATATGAAAGAGGCTTTATTGTGGTTGATCTGGGAAAAGCCGATGCGGTTTTACCAAGAAGAGAAATTATTCCTAGCGAAAATTTTAAAACCGGTGATCGAATTCAAGCTTATCTAACTGAAGTTGTGATGACTAATAAAGGCCCTGAAATTAGACTTTCTAGAACCTGTCCACAATTTTTGGTAAAACTTTTTGAAGTGGAAGTTCCAGAGATCCAAGATGGAACCATTGAAATTAAATCTGCCGCTCGAGAACCAGGACAACGTGCCAAAATAGCGGTCTATTCAACCGATAAGGACATTGATCCAGTAGGTGCTTGTGTTGGTATGAAAGGCAGTAGAGTTCAAAATATAGTCAATGAACTTCAAGGCGAAAAAATTGATATTGTAAGATGGAGTGCTGATTTGGAAACCTTTGCTAAAGCGGCTTTGGCACCTTCTGAAATTTCTAATATTATGATGGATAACGAAGAAAAATCGATGGATGTCATTGTGGAAGAAGATCAATTGGCCTTGGCAATTGGCAGAAAAGGTCAAAATGTTAGATTAGCTGCCATGTTGACCGGATATAGAGTTAATATTATTTCTAAAGATAAACTAAAACATAAAATACAAAAAGCTGTTGAAAACCTATTACAAGTGCCAGGTATTACCGAACCAAGGGCACAAGTACTGGTTCAAGAAGGCATTATGAATATTGGGGACCTAGTGGCCATGGAAATAAAAGACTTGGCAAGATCTTTGGCTATCGATGAAAAAGAGGCCACTGATGTCCTTGAAAAAACCAAAGATATGATAGACAAAGCTCAGATTAAACTTGAGCCGGATATGGAAGAAGAGTTGGTATCTGCCTCTGCAGTTCCAGTTTATGATGGAATGATGAAAGCAAGAAATGAAAGTGATAAAGACGGTAAAGGTGATACCGAAAATAAATTTTCAGAAGCAGAAAAACGTCTTCGCGAGGAACTTGCTGCATTTAAGTTGAAATAAGGTTAACTGCTTTTTTGAAGTGTTTAAAAATTAAATGATACGGAGTTAAAGATGCCCAGGAAGATTTTTGAATTGGCGAGTGAATTACAAATTGGTGCGATTGAACTGGTCGAAGTGCTCAGAGCAAAAGGTATGTCAATCAGAAACCATATGGCAACGCTAGAAGATGATGAAGTGGAAAGGGCACTATCTCTTTTAAAAGCAGACTCTAAAGTTGATGAACAATTAGAGAGTGAAAAAAAGAAAGTAGTAAAGAAGAAAAAAGTGGTAGCCAAACCCAGTGACAGCCAAGCTGCTTCTAAAAAAATTGTTACAATAAAAAAAGATAGCAAGACAAAAGATGAAGTCCGGAAAAAAGTTAGAAAAGATGCAAAAGTTGAACAGCCGGAGTTGAAAAAGAAGACTGTTATTATTAGAAGAACCAGCGAAACTGATGAGACTCAAGCAGAAATATCAGAGGAGCAAGATACTCAGGAAGTTTACTTCAACGAAGAAAATGTACAAGATGAAAATGAAGTAAATCTTGAACAGTCGGATACTGACAACGCCGAACCGGAAGTGGTTAAAACTAATAAAAGAGATAGTCTAGGTTTACGAGTGGTATCTAAACCCAAGGTTGAGCAGCTTCAATCTGAAGATGATCTGCAAGATATTGAAACGGAGCTAGAAGACTTACCCGCTGATGTTGAGGATAAAAAGATAATCTACAAAGAAAGAGTACACACCTTTACTCCGGTATATATCCCTCCCAAAAAAGAAGTGGAAAAGCCAGTTAAAAAAGAAATTGCACCGGTTGAGGAAAAAGTAATCGAAGATGAAGATAGTCTAAGCGCAGATAGTAAAAATGCCAGAAAGAGAATGAGTGGTTTGGCTTCCATTATGTCAGGAAAGGCCAAGATCAATATTAGCAAATCTCAAAAGATATTGGATGATAGATCAGAAGAAGAACTCAAGTCATATGCAGCTTTATCATCCACCGGAAAGCCGCTGTATACACAAGTCAAAAGAAAAAAGGTATATATGGGACTATCTGGTAAAACTGAACTTACTGAAACCAAAGAATCCAAGCGAGTGGTTGAGATTCATAAAGTTATTTTAGCAAATGAATTGGCCCATAAACTTGGAATTAAATTTTCTACTATGGCCGATCAAGTGTTAGACATTAACCTTTTAATTAATGAAAACGATTATATTGGTTACACTCTTACAAAAGAAATTGCTGCTCTTTGGAATTATCGAGTTGAAGAGACTTCATTTAAAGAAGAAGAAATTTTAGTTAATAAAGGGCAAAGTAATAAAGATGACAGCCATTTGCCTCTTCGAAATCCTGTCATAACTATCATGGGACACGTAGATCATGGCAAAACGTCCTTGCTTGATTATATTAGAAAAGAAAAAGTGGCCCAGGGTGAAGCTGGTGGTATTACTCAGCATGTTGGTGCTTATCAAGTTGATGTGAAGGGAAGAAAATTAACGTTCTTGGATACTCCAGGCCATGCAGCCTTTACATCAATTCGACAAAGAGGAGCACAAGTAACTGACATCGTGGTTTTAATTGTTGCTGCAGATGATGGTGTTATGCCTCAAACTAAAGAATCGATTAAATTTTGTCGCGAAGCCGATGTTCCAATTATTGTTGCCATTAACAAAATTGATAAAGAATCAGTTAACCCAGATAGAATTAAGCAAGAGCTGGCTGAATTTGATCTAACCCCTGAAGAATGGGGAGGACAAACTCAGTGCGTGTCTATCTCGGCACTTAAGGGTACCGGTGTGGATGAACTCCTTGAGGCCATTCAACTTCAAGCGGAAATATTAGAACTTCGTGGAGATCCTATGGCCCCTGTTAAAGGTGTCGTCATTGAATCTAAAGTTGAACAAGGTCGGGGACCAATGTCTACGATATTGATTCAGGAAGGCACACTTACTAAGGGAGATACAATCGTTGTTGGTGAATCATGTGGAAGGGCCAGAAATCTTATGGACTATGCGGGGAATAATATTGCCTCGGCAGGGCCATCTGTACCGGTACAGGTTTTAGGACTAGATAAAACCCCCAATCCAGGTGAAGAATTATATGTAGTTAAAAACGAAAGAGAGGCCAAGAAAATCGTTGCTAATAGAGTTCAGGAAAGAAAAGATGCTGAGTTCCTAGTAACGAAAAAGGCCGTATCTTTGGAAGACTTCTTTGCAACATATAAAGATGATACTGAATTTAAAGAACTTAAACTCATTGTAAGAACCGATGTGCATGGGTCTTATGAGGCCATTAAAAATTCCGTTGAAGCCTTAGGTAATAAAGAAGTAGGCGTAAAAGTTATCAGCGGTGGGGTTGGGGCAATTAGTGATAACGATGTCATGTTAGCTGCCGAAATCAACGGTTATATTATCGGCTTTAATATGAGACCGATAACCAGTGCCAGAAGAATTGCTGAGCAAAAAGGTGTTGATATAAAAACTTATTCAATTATTTATGAACTCATAAATGATGTAAAACTTGCCCTAGAAGGATTACTGGAACCTGAGTTTGAAGAAAAATATATCGGTAGGGCAGAAGTACGAGATACATTTGTAGTACCTAAAATTGGTATGATCGCAGGTTCAATCGTTATTGACGGAAAAATCCAGCGCGGTTGTAGCATTAGACTTCTTCGTGAAGGTAAAATTATCTTTGATGGAAAAATGGCTTCACTAAAAAGATTCAAAGATGATGTCAAAGAAGTTAATCATGGTTATGAGTGCGGAATAGGTTTGGATGGGTTTAATGATTTAAAATTAAACGATGTCTTTGAAGCTTATGTACGAGAAGAAAAGAGAAGAAAATTAGAAGAAAATAAAGCGGTGTTATAAAATACCAAGTTAGGATTATTATGAGAGCAGGTTCTAAAGGACAAAAAAAACAAATTATAGAAGAAAGAGTCTTGCACGATATTAATTCTTTTTTACGCACTAGTTTTAGTGACCAACGATTAAAATTTGTAAGTATTACCAAAGTTGAAATATCTAATGATTATTCATATGCCAAAGTTTATTGGGATACTTTTGAACAAAAAAGTAGGGGAGATGCTAAAAAAGCATTGGAAGGTGGCCAGAAAAGATTTCGGGCCATGTTATCTGAAACCTTAAACATCAGACATACCCCGCAAATTCAATTTATATATGATTCTCAATTTGAAGATGAAAATAAAATTTCGACTATTCTGGATGAAGAGGCCAAATTAGGTAAATTTCCCAGCAAAGAAGATAATGAGTGATTTTTCAATCCAGTCACCTCTAGTTTTTAATGTCTTTAAGCCGGTCAATATTACCTCTTATGATGTTATCAGACATTTTAAAAAAAATTTACCCAAAGGCTTTGGTAAAATTGGTCATTTCGGAACGCTTGATCCATTTGCTTGTGGGGTACTTTTAATTGGAATTAATCAGGCCACGAAAATTAATAATATTATTCATGATACTTTTTCTAAAACTTATATAGCGGTAGGCAAACTGGGGGTAAAAACACCCACCGGAGATTTAACCGTGGAACCATCTGAAGTTGATGATAGCAAATATTTAAATGAAGAAATTAAAAGATTACCTAGCAACTTTTTGGATACAGAATTTTCTAAAGTGTTCCTTGGTGATTACATGCAATCTCCTCATTCATATTCAGCTTCAAAATATGATGGTAAGGCCTTGCATGAATGGGCAAGGGAAGGTGTGATGATTAAAAAAGATCAAGTCAAACGCAATATTACCCTCCTCCAAATACTAAAATATTCTTTTCCCTGGGTTTCCTTTAGGGTTACGGTAAGTTCGGGAACTTTTGTGCGTTCTTTATTTGAAGATATGGCAAAGCACTTGGGGACTTATGGTAGCTTAAAAGCTTTAGTCAGAGAGTCTATTGGACCAAGTCATATGACCAATGCCTTAAAAAAAAATAACTGGCCAACATTGGGTGAACAAAACATTTTAAAGCATGGAAAGTGTATGAACGAAGTTTTACCTCTTCCTGAAATTGATCTAGATCCTGCAACTGCCAAAAAATACTTAAACGGCATTCCGTTCCTTGTTAAAAATGACCTTCAAAATCAGCAAAAAATATGGGTAAAAAATAATCATCAAATTGTGGGAATGGGGGAAATTTTAGATGGATATTGTAAAGTAGTTTTTAATATAGCTTAAATAAAAAGGCCTCTTTTATAAGAGGCCTTTTCTCGTATCACTTATTTACTTCTTCTTTTTTTCTGGTTTCTTAGTTGCTTTTGCATCTTTAGTGGTTTTAGCTTCAGCTTTGAATTTGTCGTACATTTCTTTTCTTTGTTTCTCAATACCATCTTTGGTTTTGATACTTATTAATTCAACATCAAATACTAAAGTTGCGCCACCAGGAATCTTAGGAGGAGCACCTTGATCGCCATAGGCCAAATCACCAGGAATAACTAATTTGATTTTTCCACCAGGAGCAACAAGTTTTAGACCTTCTTGCCAACCTTTGATAACTCGGTTGAGTGGAAATTCTACCGGCTTACCTCTTTCTTTAGAAGAATCAAACACAGTTCCATCTAAAAGTGTTCCATGATAATGAACTTCTACGGTTGATTCATCATTTGGTTTTTCACCAACACCTGGCTCAAGTATTTTATATGCTAATCCGCTTTCTGTTTTTTGTCCGCCTTCTTTCTTGAGAAAATCTTCTAGATATTTAATGCCTGCATTTTTTTCGGTCTCAGCAACTTTTTTCATTCTATCTCTTATGATATCTTGAATGTTTTTTTGATATTGCATGACTTCTACTTCAGGTTTTTTATTTTTAGCAGTGTCGTATAGACCTTTAATAATCGCATTAATTTCATTTTCAGATAAACTTAGATTGGCCAGTCTTTGTCCAAACATGGCACCCATAGAGTAAAAAGCCTTATCATCATCTGTTTTCAAAGACATTTTAGTGGGATTTCCACAACTGGTCAGTAGCACAATCATACTTGTAAAAACAAAAACTGAAATAATTAATTTCATCTTTTCCTTCCTTTGATATTGAATAAATAATTTCAAATTAATTTTAATCTGGGTCGCTATCAAATAGCAAGAATCAAGTTTATCAAAAAAAGAATAATATTATAATCTTAATTTAGAAAGAAACCTGCTAACAGCCAGCGTCATCTAAAGCTTCGTTGGCCAGTTTATCGCAGTATTCATTTTGGGGGTGACCAGCGTGCCCTTTGACCCAGTTAAAATGGACTGTTTTAAAAATGGAATTTAGGTGATCAAGTGACTGCCAAAGCTCTAAGTTCTCGGGAGTTTTATTATCAGCTTTTTTCCAATTTCTTTTTTTCCAACCGGGCAACCATTTAGACATACCTTCCACTAAATATTTTGAATCACTAAAAATATAAATTTCTGCTTTTTTAATATTTTTTTCTAGAATCTTGGAAAGTTCAATTAAACCGTTTATGGCCCCCAGCAGTTCCATTTGGTTGTTGGTGGTTTGAAATTCTATACCACTAAGCGTGGCAATAACATTTTCCTCTGAGTCTTGAATGACTGTTCCCCAAGCACCAGGACCTGGATTTCCCCTACAAGCACCGTCAGAGAAAACTAAAAACGTATGCGGTTTACGCAGTAGATTCTTAGGTATGGAAAAATTAGTATCATTTGCCTTTTTTTCTGCCTTAGGTTTTTTTTTAAAGAGTTGGTCATGATTAAGTTCGACAGCATCGTTTACAAATTTTAGCGCGTCGGTAACATCGACATCTTTTTTAAAAAAAGTAAGTAATTGGCCTATGATATGTTGGTATTCTTCTTTTTTCATATTACACAAGTTTTAAAAATTTTCTCTTACCGATTTTTAAAGATTTTCCGGCAAAAGAATTATCCATGATTAAATCTGGATTTTGTAGTTTATCACCATCAACAACGCTAACTGCATTTTGCTTGATTAATCTTCTGATTTCAGCATTGCTCTCACACATTTTACTGGCACTTAAAACCGAAATGAGGGTTGACCCTCGGGTAAATTGCATTTCGGGAGCATCGTCAGGGACCTCTTTGCGCTTAAAAACATTTTCAAACTTTTCTTTCATCTCCAAAGCTGTGGCATCTCCGTGAAAAAAAGCCACCAATTGTCTGGCCAGATCTTTTTTTACTTCGTTAGGATGTTTAGTGCCGTCTTTTAAACCTTGAATAATAGTGTCCAGTTTATCTTTTGGCAGACCTATAACATATTTGTAATATTCCGCCATAAGACTATCGGGTATGCTCATTACTTTGCCAAATTTGTCAAAGGGGTCATCTAGAATTCCAATGTAGTTCCCCAGCGATTTGCTCATTTTGGTAGTGCCACAGGTTCCAGTAATAATGGGTAGTAAAATGGCCACTTGCTCTCTTTGGTTTCTGGCCCCTTGGAAATCACGTCCCATCAAAACATTAAACTTTTGATCAGTACCACCAAGTTCAATATCGGCCTTCACATAAACGGAATCTATTCCTTGCAAAACTGGGTAAAAAACTTCATGTAGTCCTAGGGGAAGTCCCTTGGCGAGCCTTTCACTAAAGGTTTCATGAGATAAAAGTTTAGCAACTGTAGTTTGTCCGGCCCACGAGAGAATATCCCTTAGTGTCACTTTAGAAAACCATTCGGATTGAAAACGTACTTCAGTTTTATCTTTATCCAGCACGGTATAAAGTTGCTCCATATATCTTTGGGCATTATTTTTGACCGTAACTTCATCCAATGCTTTTCGAGATTCATTTTTTCCAGTTGGGTCACCGACTGAAGCTGTATAGTCTCCGATAATAACTACACCCTGGTGTCCAAGGTCTTGGAATTGTCTCATCTTTTTGTAAGGGACTAAATGTCCTACATGTACATCAGCGGAGGTTGGGTCGATACCACATTTGACTCTTAAAGGAATTTTTTGAGTAATGGATTTACGAAGCATTTTCTTAAATTCTTCCAAAGGAACAATTTCTGCGCATCCATAACTTAAAATCTCTAGTTGTTTATTGACTTCATTTTCAATTCGAGGATCAACATGCTCGCTGGTAGTCATTCATCGTACTCCTAAGTTGATTTAAGCGAAGATGGTATACTAAATTATGGTTTTTGAATACAAAGACATTGCATTTTAAAAAAACAAATAACACTCCGCGAGTAAAGTAGTTTACTTGTAGGTTAGTTATAAGTGTGATAATAATCATAGATAGTTAAGTGAGAAAGGTGATGAAAAAAGAAAAATTCAGCGTGGTCCTTCAGGGGGAAAACCTAGTGTTTTCTGCCGCTCATTTTTTGACATATAATGGGACCACACGAGAAAACATTCACGGACATAATTTTAAAGTAACCGTCCAAGTAAGCAGTTATGAATTAGAAAATTCAATGGTCATTGATTTTTTAATTCTTGAAAAAATTGTCATTAATGTAATCAACGAATTAAAAGATAAGCTAATAATCGCCCAAAATAATAAAAATTTTAAGATCGAGATGAGTGAAAAACAGATTAATCTTAATTATCTTGATGAATGTATTTCATTACCGAGAAGGGATTGTGTCTTGTTACCAATTACCAACAGTTCTACTGAATTAATTGCAAGTTACATTGGCAAAGAAGTCAAAAAAATGCTTCCCAATGAAAATATATCAATGAAAATTAGTCTAGAAGAGGCCATCGGCTGCATAGGCATATATGAATTGAAAGAGGGTGAGTGATGAACTTTATTGAATTAAAAAGTGGTCAAAGTCTCGAAAATGTTAAAATAGAAGTTTATAAACATGATAAAAAAAGTCAAAAACATATTTATTTGATTGCCGGTGTTCATGGTGATGAAGTGGAAGGAGTTTTTGTTTTAAAAAATATTTTTCATTGGTTAAAAGAAACTAACGATGTGGATCTTCCATTGGTGGTGATACCTGTGCTTAATGTTGATGGATTCAGAGTTTCCAGTCGTGGGAATTCTCATGGCGTGGATCTCAATCGCAATTTACCAGCAGACAATTGGATCAATCAATGTGAAAAAGCCAAATATAATCCTGGTCAAGCACCTTTGAGTGAACCCGAAAATATATTTTTAGTTAAACTTATGGAAAAATATTCACCTGGAATAATTATTAGTATCCATTCATGGAAACCGATGCTCAATTATAATGGTGATTGTTTAGATGTGGCGGAATATCTTCATCAGTACAATCACTATGAAGTGGTTGATTCAGTGGGATATGAGACTCCTGGATCATTGGGGGAATACGCTCCTAAGCACTATAATGCCCCTGTTTTGACATTTGAAATGCCAAGAATTTCTGATCAGTTAAGTTTAAAAGAGATTTGGGCCGAAAATGAAGAGGGAATTAAAAATTTACTTAAAAGTAATGTCTTAAAACGCTTTATCTGAAATAATTAATTGGGTTGAATTTCACGATAGATAAAAGCTGACTTCCTGATATTTTTAACTTGTTGTTTCCGTTGCAAGTTATTTTTCAATTTAGTCTTTTGAGACTTTTGTTTCAAATACATGTCTGTTAAGCACTGACCGACACTTTTAGCAAGCAACGGGGGAACTGCATTGCCGATTTGTCGCCATTGAGATGAAAGAGGACCAAAGAATTTGAAGTCATTGGGAAAGCTTTGCAGCTTCGCTGCTTCTCTTTGGGTTAAATAACGATTTTCAGTCGGGTGATAATAGCTATATCGATTGGTCATTATGGTAGGGGCAGGTAAAGATCGATCCAATCGATAGTATTTGGTTTGTCGAAAGCGATTTTCTTTTAAAAGTTTCCAATTAATTCCAAGCTTGAGAGATTTGGGAAAATATTTTTTTTCGTCATGTTCATAACGAATCCCTTTTCCTTCGGGTATTTTTTTCAGTCGTTTGACTTCCATAGGGCATTTTAGTTTGGTCATCTTAAGATCATGATTATGAATAGTACCTGTTTTATCCATAAGGTCCTTGAGTACTTCTCCTACCGTGACTGGGGGAAGTATAGGTGTTGGATAAATAATAGTATCATTAATTTTTGAACCCAGAATAATGGTGCGCCTTCTTTTTTCAGCAACCCCAAAATGATGAGCTGATAAAACTTGTACATCAAGATTAAACCCAAGTGTTGCAAAGAGTTTAAAAATTGAAGAAAGTGTTTGTTCATTTTTTTTTGCTACAATCCCTGTGACATTTTCGATAACAATAAATTCGGGATTGCAAATTTTAACAATTCGAAAAAATTCCATGAATAAAGAATTTCTTTTATCCTGAGGGTTACCGCAACCTGCTGTGGAAAAACCTTGACAAGGTGGGCCTCCCACGATGGCATGGACTTTTTGGGAAGCAATCAACATTTTCAGTTTGTCGGTTGAAAGATTGTAGATATTTCCGCAAAACACCTTGGCATGAGGGTGGTTTTGTAAAAATGTTTGAGCAGCAAATTTATCTTGTTCTATACCCAGCAAACAGCGGTGTCCTGCCTGCTCCAGTCCGCAAGAAAGCCCTCCTGCGCCTGCAAAAACATCGATGAAGTTTAAAGAAATATTTGGCTTATTTTTCATGGCACCCAATCTTTATTATATTTGATAATTATTATCGTGATAATGTACTTAATTTGTCAACCAAGAAGGCGAGTGTTTATCCTATAGGCTTAGGTAGGATTGAGTAGGATTAGGCAGCGTAGTTTTTTTGATGATTGTAGACAAATTTTAAATAGCCTTCATTTTTTATCGCAAGTTCATTTTCAAGAGGTGATTTGAATGTTTGGACATTAATTTGATTTTGCATAAAGGTGCCATCTGGGAGTCGTTGGATAATTTGGGTGGCGTTTTTGAAATAAATTTTTAAATTAGTACGTACAAAAATTGTTTGATGGAAAAGTTTGGCATTGTGTTCTAAGGCCTTGGCAAATGTGCCTAACTGATGGTTCATCAGATTTACTTCGGGCATGTCGACAAAAATATATTTTGATCTTTTTAAAAGCCCCTTGATTATTTGAACGAGCTTAATTGTGTTGAAGGTAACATCTTCTGGATAAACATTAAAATCTTTAATTTGATTATAGAGGCACATCAGAGAATTATTATCTGTTTTTTTTATAATTTGCAGAAAATCTTTTTGAGTATTGGCCCTATCAAGAGTCGGGAGGGTCAAAAATATATTTTCCAAGAGAGTCATTTTATCAATCAACTTTCCCTCACATTCAATGTGAGAAAAAATTAGTGGTGCTGGGGTTTTTTGATATTTTAAATAAGTGAGAAAAGTTTTCAATTCTGACGTGGTGTTGAAATGACCCACATCAAAAAAATAAACATCAGGTGAAAACATTTTACTCGGTGACATAACTTCCTGATCGGTTAGTCAAAATGATCAATTAATAAAAAAAACCTAACGGTTTATTTTGCATTATCCGACTAATTAGATTGGTTACAATGACCTATACTTAATTGAGTCAACCTATTATAATAGTAAGGTAGCAAAATTTAAGGGTAGGTTAAATGTCAAACAACACCCCCATGCATACTCAAACTGCTGAGAAGAAAACCGTTTTAATTGGAATGAATGGGAGTATGGACTCCACCGTAGCTGCTTATCTTTTAACCAAGCAAGAATACAAATGTATAGGTGTGGGCGTAGTCTTGGTAGATGATGCTAAAAATGAGAAGAAATTTGATCAAAACTTATTTGGAATATGTAATTTTTTTGATCTTGAACAAACCAAACAAATTTGTCAGGAATTGTCGATGCCTTTTTATGCAGTTAATGCACGGGATGTCTACAAGTCAGAAGTGATTGATTTTGTAATAAACGCAAGACTACAAGGAAAAAAATTTAGCAATTGCATAAGGTGTTCGAATTTATTAATTGAGATATTGCTTGATAAGGCCAATCTGCTGGGAGCCGATTTTTTGGCCACTGGCCACTATGCCAAAGTTTCTTATAATAAAGACAGTAATGAATATTCATTACATGCTTCCAGCGATTTATTAGATGACCAATCCTATCTGCTTAGCACATTGAGCACTAAACATCTTTCTAAATTGATTCTGCCACTTGGTGATATGAGAAAACAAGAGGTCATAAAAATTTCAAAGTTGTTAAAGTACAAATTTAAAGATACCAGAAAAAAAACATTTTGTTTTGAACAAGATCAAGCTGTGGTGGAATTGGTGGAAAAAAATTCGACGGAAGAATTTTGGTTCAAAGGAGATATTGTTTCCTTTGAAAATAAGGATGTTTTAGGTGAACATCAAGGCCTTTATAAATACAAACATGGTCAGGTGAAATTTGCTTCCAGCGATGATAATGCTTTAAAAAATCACAAGGTGGTTATGTTGGATGCCTCTACCCGGAAGATCTTTGTAGATCGGGAAAAAAATTTCAAAGTGGATTATTGTGAAATAGCTAAATTTAGTCCAATTAATGTTTTAGATATTTCCAGACCTTTCAAGGCTTACGTTCAATGGAGCATGACTCATATAAAAGTTTCCTGTACCCTTTATTTTAAATCATTTGATCATGTCCTTATAAAATTTCATAAAGCGCAAGAAGGTCCGCTTGCTATCGGGGGAATAATTTCTATTTTTAATAAAAACGCTAGGAATGCTCAGTTGTTGGGATTTGGTGAATGCGTTGAAGCCGGAATCTATAGCATCATCGAGCGATTGGAAGGTCAATTGGATGAAGATACCTTAGTTGAAATTGAAGAGGATCGCAAAGGACGAAATATAGATGAATACAAGTTTTAAATTATTGCTGGTCACCTTGGTGGTGTTTTTTAGCTTAGCGGCAACTGCCCAGGTAGATAATTTTGTAAATAGCAAATATGATGCAATTCCAAAGCATCTAGACAAAGTAAAAATTCTGGTTTCGAAAATTACTAAAGATGATATTTATAAAACGCTTATCGAATTTATCAAAGCAACTAGACCAAGTCGATTCGTAGGTACTAATGGGCATAAAAATACATCCACTTTTTTGCTGGAATATATCAGAAAAATAAAAGGCGCCAATGACTTATTATGGGTCGATGAGTTTGAGCCGGATTTTGCCCATGCTATTAAAATGTATAATCAGGATTTTGAAAACCAGATTATAGGTAGATATCCACCTGCAAGTACGGAATATCGAAAAGCTGATAGATTAACTAAGTCCACCATTGCCACCCTTAAAAATTACAAAGGATTAAAGGGTAAAAATATTATCTACGAGAAAAAAGGAACTAAAAATCCCAACCATATAATTATTTTAGGAGCGCATCTTGATACCATCGTGGTTAATCCCAATACCAGTAGTATTGACAGCAATGTTTCGATGCAAGGAGCAGATAATAATGCCTCGGGGATTAGTGTTTTACTCAATCTTATAAAAATAATTGCCAAACTAGACATAGAAAAAACTATTAGAATTGTTTTCTTTGATTTCGAAACCTTGGGCTTTTTAGGTTCAAGAAATTTTGTAGAAAAATATTATGACGAATTGGTGAATACCAAAAATCAAACCGCCGGTTTTATCAATGTTTTGATGCTAGGTCATGACACTTCAGATGAGGATCAAAAAAAGCGAACCGGTAATATGAAAATCTATACCAGGTCTCAAAATCCTAAAGATGTGATGCTTGCCAATTCCATGAAATTGGAAGGATCCAAAGGAGTGGCAGGTATTAATTTTAGCGTAGATCAAAACGATTTTCCCGATGGCTCCAATACCAGTTTCTGGGAAAAGGAGATTCCTGCCATTGCCATGACGGGGGATTGGGAGAATGATCCCAACTCGAAAATACATACGTCAAACGACCTGATTGAAACGCTTAACATGAACACCTTGCACCGGGCCTATCAACATATTTCTCTGGCGGTTATTACTTGGGCATTTGACATTAAAAAATAGTCTATCTATAAGTTATATTCATGAAGGCAAAAAATAATAAGACAGTTATTGTGGGTATGAGTGGTGGAGTAGATTCTTCGGTAGCGGCAGCCTTACTTAAAGAAGAGGGATATAAAGTTATCGGGCTATTTATGAAAAACTGGGAGGAAAATGATGAGTTTGGCAATTGCATGGCCTCCTATGAATATGAAGATGTCATACGGGTATGTGATAGTCTCGACATTCCTTATTACTCAGTAGAATTTATTAAAGAGTATCGAGAAAATGTTTTCAGTGAATTTATAGAAGGATATCAAAAAGGTCATACACCCAATCCGGATGTGCTTTGTAATCGGGAAATAAAATTTAAGGCCTTTTATAATAAGGCCAAAGAATTTGGTGCCGATTATATAGCAACTGGACACTACTGCCAGACCGACTTGCAAGCTAGACTTGTGAAAGGGTTGGATGCCGGTAAAGATCAATCCTATTTTTTATACATGGTAAAAAGTGAAGTTTTAAAAGAGGTTCTTTTTCCCATTGGACATTTGGAAAAAAAAGAAGTCAGAGAGATTGCCAGAAAATATAATTTATCCACCAAGGATAAAAAAGATTCCACCGGAATTTGTTTTATTGGAGAGAGAAATTTTAAAAATTTTCTTTCCAGTTATCTCAAACCACATGCTGGCCCTTTTCAAAAATTAAATGGTGAAATGGTAGGCGAACACTCAGGAGCAGCGTTTTATACGATCGGGCAAAGAAAGGGTCTAGGTCTCGGAGGACCTGGTGAACCTTGGTTTGTAGTGGCCAAAGATATTGATAAAAATATTGTCATTGTAGAGAGGGGACAAGAGCATCCGGCCTTATTTACCGACGAACTCTATATCAAGGAATTTACCTGGATTAAAGAAAGTTATGAAGCAAAATTTCCGGTTAAATTAAGTGGCAAAGTTAGATATAGGCAGACTGATCAACGCTTAGAAGTGTTTGCTCAAATTGATGGGTTATATAGAGTCAGGTTTGATATTCCTCAAAGAGCAGTTACCATCGGGCAATCGCTGGTTTTATATGATGGGGATGTTTGTTTGGGAGGCGGCATTATTGAAAAAATTGGTAAAACCTATTTTGAAATGAATAAGGATCTACCAAAGATCGTCTCTCGTTAAATCTAGATCATCTTTTTCCTCAACTTTTTGGGTCTTGTCCTTAAAAAGCTGACAATCTTGATTTGAGATTTTTTTGACCGAAAAGTGAGGCATCTCTTTGCTTTTAAATTTATAGGCCTTGCATCCGTATTTTGCGAAACTATCCCAAGTTATATAAAAGAATTTACATTTGGAGCAATTCATAATGACCTCCTATCTGAAATTATATTCCTCAAAAGCACACAATAAAAGATGGGGCAAGTGATATAAATATATATTGTTTATTTGTTTAAAAATTAGACAGTTAGAAAAAATATAACTTATTTTAAAGCTGAAAGATTTATAACAACTTGAATTTATACGAAGATTTACAATCTTTAGCTGGCATATTCTCTGCATTGATAACAATAGTTTAATCGTTGTCCCTTTTGGGGGCCTAAAAATGGATATTAAAAATGAATGAAAAAAAGGCGTTCAATGAGGTTGAGGCAGAGATACTTAGCTTTGAGTCCATGAGGAAAATTGACGATCCCCTGAGGGATTTGCTCGAAGAATTTTCGCATTTAGAAACCGAGATGGACGTTGATTTGGAGAAAATTAATCAATCTTCTAAAGAATATTTTTGTAGCGACTTAACTGACGAAGAGATGGTGTGCTTTTTTGAAACCAGAATAGATCTTCTGGAAGAATCACGCAAAAGACTGAAATTTTATCTAGATGAAATTGAGACCTTCCTTATTCATAAATAAATTTATATTGCCAAAAAAACAGAATAACGATAAATTTACTTCATCAAATTTTATGCCCAGGTGGTGAAATTGGTAGACACACCATCTTGAGGGGGTGGCGGGGAGACTCGTGCTGGTTCGAGCCCAGTCCTGGGCACCATACTAATAATCTATTAATATGATTATGCAAAAAGCTTCTCAGAAATGAGAGCTTTTTTTGCATAATTTTTTATAATATGGTATAGTATCGATAATGAGCGTATACCATATTAAGAGAATATATGACTAAAAAACAAAACCAACCTCTTTTTGAAAGAATAGATAAAAAATTAGAAATGCTAAATTCTCATAGGCCTCTTTCTCCTATAGTTGTTTCAAAACTCAAAGAGCAGTTTGCGGTAGAGATGACTTATAATTCAAATGCCATTGAAGGAAATAGACTTACACTTAAAGAAACCTATCTTGTTATTGGCGAAGGTATGACAGTCAAGGGAAAATCTCTCAAAGATCATCTTGAGGCCAAAAATCATTTTGAAGCGAT
>Ga0208375_1002490_pt1 | contig 17283 bp, 12 predicted proteins | sample RifOxyD1_FD_184038 | JGI IMG/M metagenome (GOLD analysis project Ga0208375, IMG submission 184038) | Soil microbial communities from Rifle, Colorado - Rifle Oxygen_injection D1 (SPAdes) | ecosystem: Environmental > Terrestrial > Deep subsurface > Rock core/Sediment | place: Rifle, Colorado... | reverse complement strand
TCTGTGCAAGGATGGAGAAAGCAAAAAATTTATCCTGATTTTCTTTTTACAACAAATAAGAATGGGGATATGTCGTTTGACAAGATATTTTTAGTTGAAACAAAAGGTATACATCTTAAGGATAATGAAGACACGTTATATAAAAAGTCGGTTTTCGATCTTTGTAATGATTTGGCCAAGAAGAAAAATTTTGGAGAACTCGGTTTTAAATTTAAAGACTTACCAATTAGATATGAAGTTGTTTATGAAGATGAATGGAAAAGAAAATTAAATGAATTAATTGGAGATGGGGTGTAATATAAATTATGAAAGAAAAAAAGAGCATTGATATCACTAGGTTTATTTACGTAATTGGGGGTGTTTTAATGTTTGTTTTTAGTTTTTGGCTAGGAAGAGTTACAAGATAAAAAAATGAGTGACAAATTTGTTTTAATCCCCGTTGATCTTCTTAAAAACATCAAGATTTTAATTAAAGGTAGCCAGTATGAAGAAGAAGTTACAAAAATACTTGAATCAAGAGAAGTCATAGAAAGCCAGGATGTTACAAAGCTTCCTAAAGAAGGACATGTTAAGCGCGTAATCGACGGAGATACCGTAGAACTTCAGAATGGGTTAGTTCTCCGTTATGTAGGCATGACTGCTCCTGAGGTTGGAGAAAACTTCTACAAAGAATCAACTGAAGAAAACAGGAAGCTTGTCGAAGATAAAGAAATTAAGCTGGAATATGATAATTACAAATCTGACAAGTTCGGCAGAATCTTAGCTTATCCAATTCTTTCCGACGGAACTAATGTCTCAATTGAGCTTGTTAAGAAAGGTCTGGCCGAACTTGTGATCTACCAAAAAAGAAAACCTTTTATTCATCAAGCAGAACTTCTGAAAGTTCAGGAAGAAGCAAAACAAAAACATTTAGGTATTTGGAGTAACTAGCCTCAATTGTATAAAATATTTATTCGTTCTTCTTTTTGAGTATTTTATGTCATCAATAGGCATATTTGGTGAATTGCGAGCGAAGCGAGCAAACGAAAGAGAGTTATGCGAAGGCCGCGAAGCGGCCTGAGCTAACACAAGGCGTCAATTCATTTCCCCTTTAACCCCTTTTCTTGACGCAAACATTTTCTTTGTATTTGCTAGCTGTGTTTGATAAAATAACTTCGAGCGAGTTTGTAGATACGCACTATAGGTTAGTTTTTGTATATAAAACAGCGGTCCTACAATCAATCCTGAAGTGCACCACCAGTTAGTTTATTCTCCAATCTTAAATTCTTAATCACTTCCGCCATCTTCTCATACGGAGTTTTAAAGTCAAGGCATTTCATGGGGGTTGAGTTGATCCAATATTCAGCTTGTCTTATTTTATCGTCAGTTACGTTCTCCAAACTTTCTCCTTTGGGGAATATTCTTCTTATTTTTTTAATCCTATTTTCCACCGTGCCTTTTTCCCATGAGTGGTAGGCATGACAGAAGTAAACAGATACACCAAGTTTTCTGGTTATTAATCCGTGTCTGGTGTTTTCAGCTCCGTTATCAGCCGTTAAAGAAAGTGTTATTTCCTTGGGGTATTTTTCAAATCTACCTATTACTGCCTTAGCTTTAGTGATTGATTTTTTATTCTTAAGACCGCTCAGAAGAACCATTCTGGTCGCCCTTTCGGCCGTTACCGAGAGAACTTTTATATCGGTTTTTATTCCTTCCATATTATCTGTTTCCCAATGACCAGAATGTTTTCTTCCCAGAGCCTCTTTTGGCCTCAAATCAATTGATTTTGCTCCTTTTATTTTACTTACTCTTTGTACACTCCTTCCGGTTTTAACCCTTCTTTTCTTGTGCCCCTGTTCCAAATGCTTCCAAAGCTTTTCTCTTCTTTGGCGTTTCCCGTAAATATACCTGTAGATTGTTTCGGGAGTGATTGATTCATTAGGCTTATCAATCGGAAGCCTTCCGGCAATTGTCTCAGGACTCCAGCCAAGTCTTAATTTCTCCCTGACATATACAAAAGTGAGCGGATCTTTAAGAGCAGCTCTAAATCTTTGTCTTAAGGCTTTCCTCACCGCATACCTATCAGCCATGCAAGGCAGGTAGGCTCTTCCGTACTTACTATTCCTATCAAGTTCCCTAGAAAGGGTAGAGTGGCTTCTTCCCAGCTTTCCGGCAATATCCCTGAGGCTCTTTCCTTTTGCTAAAAAACCAAACATTCTCTCCCGTTCTAAAAGACTCAAGTGTTTATATTTCAATATTCTCACCTCCTTAAGGCTGACAATTTTACCTTAAGTGGTGCACTTCGTTTTAGAACCTACGACACATCCCCGAAGATCAAGCACAATAACATACAATCCACAAACTAGAGAAATAAAGGCAACTACAGAACCTCGCCAAAGAAAACCTTAAGAAAAGCTAAAAAATATATAAACTGAAAGAAACAGACGGACAAAAAAGCTATTAGCAACCTCCGTAGCAACCCCGCTCCAACACCGTTTAAATAACCCCAACTTTGAAAATAATTTGTTAATTAAAAAAGTCGATCTATTGACGGGATGTAAACTTGGTTAGTGCCAACTATCGGACATACACTACTTAAACACGCTTTTTAATGATTGTGAAAATCAGTTTTGCTAGTACCGAGTATCCATGCAACACGGCTCATCTAGCCCTAGATTTAGATTTATAAACTTCAGCCTCTTGTTCAAAACATTACTCCCCAAGGCGCCGAGTAAAAACGAGGCGCATATAACCCCCTAAAACATTTCCCTTAAGAGCGAACAGAACCAAGATTGGGAATAGAAAGAACTTCGAGAGCGGCAGTTATAGGTACATAACAGGAACAGGTCGAAGGAGTGGCCAGTACAAGAAGCGGCTTGTACGGCCAAGAACCTGCAAACTTACGTGCCGTCGTAAAAAGATTTTTTACGCACGGTTCACCACGAAGTGGCAGAAAGTTTGCAGATTTCGACTCATGAGGCCTGACAGCCCGAAACGAGGAAACGAAGGCGGGTTTCCGAGCGTAGGGCGGTGAAGGCGAGCACAACTTTGTTTTTTACAAGAAGTGCGAGCCTAATTCTTCTAACTAGAATGCGGTATATCAATTCGAGCGGGCGGTATAATATGCGAAGCGACCGCACGCGAGTAACCTACCCGCATACCTCTTTATCAGAAGTGTTTACCCAGCATTGGGTTATAGATAATCTGAGCCCGCCGCAGGCGGGCGAAGCCCGACATACAGATCTTTACAACAAGAAACGTCTTTTCTCTTAATATTTGATTGCTTCTACTACCTGAAAGCATTAAAATACCTTCAGAAACATTACATGGATAGAGATAAATTAGATTCTATTTATCAGTATCTCTCCAAAGCAGAAGGATCTAAAAGAAACGAGATCTTGGCTTTGCTTCGAACTCGTGTTGCGGGTGGTCTTGAGGCTCAACACCATGGCCATGAAGCAGGAAAATACTGGATGCCTCTTAATTCAGATTTAGAGGCAGTTGCTAATGCTAACCCAAAAGATGCTTTTGACTTTGCTCTGGAAACCTTACGGCTTGATGAAGGTAAAAATGATCCTGACCAATATCGTTCATGGCTAAAAGGTAATGCTTTAATAATTCTTTCCAACCCTAAAGTAAAACCTTTACTGATTGCAGATCTTGGTAGTGAAAATTCTCAAGTATCACCCGCAATTGAAGCCTTCCTTAATTTCCAAACGCCTGATGCAGTTCAAACCAAAGATGATCTTTCCGATTACCCACAATCATTTAATCTTGTGATGAGTCTAGTAATTCTAAACGATCTCAAAGCTCAAAATATTAAGTCGATTGCCGGATTAGAAACTAAGGCCGATCAATTGCTTAAAAATAAAAAGGTCAAACATTTAATAAATTTATATCACGATATTTCAGATGACAAAGAACTGGTTGAGCCTCTTTTCCGTGCAATTAGAGTTGTACTCAAAAGTGAAGATGACACAGTTGTTCTTAAACAACTTTATCCTGAGGACGCAGAAAATTACTTCAAACTGGTAGATTCAGATAGTGCACATTTAAGCCAGCATGGTGACGACACTGCCTCAAAATATCCATCCGTGGAAGCTGCTTTAGAAAGCATAGTTCATCCACGCAATCCGGATAAGTATAGATTTGGCATTTGGGACGGTGATATTATGGTAGGATCGGATAACTTAACCCCAAAAGAGAGAAACCGCGCAGAACTGGGATCGTGGATCGCGAAAGAATATATTGGGAACAGATATGCAGGAAGGGCAAGAAAACTTCTTGTTGATTTTGCATTTAACCAACTCCATTTAGACGAAGTGTTTTGTGAAGTCACTATTGGAAACGAACCGAGCCGCAAGTCAGTTGAGCGTTCAGGATTTACCTTGTCTGGTGAACATGATGGAAAATGGACTTTTGTCCTCAAGCGTTCCAATTAGCAATGTCTTATCTTCTTCAGTCTGGTGACAATAGTTTCTGATATATAACCAAACTTTGTCGAAGTCCATTTTGGATGTTATATATTTTCGATCTCTTAACAAGCTAATTGTTCAGTAAACGCCCATACGTTCCGATCTCTTCTCCGGAAATAAAATCAATCTTTGATATTAAGTTCGCTATGTATTGGTACTTATGTACGATTTCGATTTGTAAGAAACATTCTTTTTAGGTAAGATTATTGCAGGTAAAAACAAGTAATCAGCCGCGAAAAAATATCCCTGCGTGGGATGAAGCTTCAGAGCCCAAAGGGGCGGGTAATCTTAAATCTGAAGCTTCGCGGCTGATGAAAGTAAGTTGCCCGTCCCTTTGAGCATTAAGGGACAACTTAGAAAGGAGGTTAAATGAAAAAGTTTCTCTTAATAGCTTTGGGGTTAGTAATTACCGCTTTTGTCTCCGGAGTCACGTCCTACCTTGTTACACGAAGCCAGGCAAATGTTAAATTCGTATCTGAACCAAGATCGGATAATGAAAGTTACGGCTATTTCCAAATAAACGGTAAAAACTATTATCAGCTTTATACAACAACTGAAGTAAAAGATAATTCAGTTCCCGCCAGAAGCCATTATCACAGGATTGATTTGAGGGGAGAAAAGTAATCGATTTTCTCTAGCGTGACTTGGGCAATAATCGGAGAGAACTGTCTACCCTAGCTTCTGCTTTTAATCCCTGCATAACAATTACCACTTACCTTCCATTAAATTTACCAACTTTCTCAATTCAACTATTTTATCTTTCTGCTTGCTTAAAAGTTTCTTAGGAAATAAATTTTCATATTTCTTCAATTCGTTTTCTCTTTTGAATTCAGGGTGTTCTGACTCAAATTTTTGCTTGCACCATTTAGAATCCTTGTCTCTAAAGCTCTTTCCACTGGAAAGGATAGAAAGAAAAATTGACTCAATGCAGGGGGTGTGCTCAAACAGTTCAATCACTTTTTTCTTGGCCAAATCTCTTGCCTTCTTCATTTCTAATTTACCTTTATCGTTATCTAAGACAGTAATTCTGGTATCAAACGATCCTAATAACCTACTTGTGTACGCGACCAGTCCATCTGCTGTTCCTCCTTTACCCCTTTTAATCTTTATGGCAATGTTCTTGTTTTGCGAATACAAACTTTTTAGATGTCTTAAGAAGATTTCTTCACGCAAACCTTCACCGTAAAGAAGAATCGTTTTTCTTGCCGAGTGTCTTTTTTTCTTGAAGGGGTTTGATCTCGACATAGTAAGGCATTCTAGTTAATTTTTGGAGTTGCCCCATAAGTTCCAGCCATATATTTAGAGTAATAGTTATCGTCTGGGCGAACGCCAGTTACTTCATCTAACCGCCAAGATTCACTTTTCCCTTTGGCATCTTTTTCTGTAAAGACTACTTGGTATTTATCCAAATTGCTTAAAATCGAAAGGCTGTGTGTGCTAAACAATAATTGAGCATTATTTGGGTTTGTTTCCGAATTAACAAACAAATCATATAATACAGATACCATTTCCGGATGTAAACTTGTATCAAACTCATCCCAAATGACAATACCTCCACTTTCTAAAGCACGAAGAATCGATTTTAATAGAATAAACAGCTGCATGGTTCCAGCGGACTCATATTGAATTGGTAAGTAAAACTTTTGACCATCTATGGAATGAACAACCTGAACATTAATGGTCAGGTTGTTTTCCCTTTTCTCCTTTTTAATATCAAATGCTTCCAATCCGAGATCAAACCTGGAAAGCAATTTTTCCGCTTTTTTCTTTATTTCACCATTATCGCTATAAAAATCCAATGTTTCTAATAAACGCGTATCGGGCTTAGGCAATAATGAATTTCCAATCCAACCCGACTCATTTACGTTAGTTTCTATCCGTTGCCAATATTGGGAAATATTCTGACTAAGTTTATGATTAAGTCGTGAGGCTAAAGCAATAACGCTGGCATTTGAACGAAGCAAATTCTCAAAATTTTTAGGAACACTAAAATTATGGCCGTCAAAACTATAACGGTTATTTTTGTCATCCCATATACGGGTAAAAATCGTTTTGTAAGTTAACCGTTCTTTGGATTTACTTTTAATCTTCAACTTTTCTGCCAGAATTTTCAGGTTATTCAAACTAAACTCATATAGATAAATCTCGCTATCCATTTCAAATACAACAGACAATTCGGTTGGTTTGTTTTTACTATCACCAAACTTAAATGGTTGAACGGGGATAGGCGCCATCGGGTTTACATTGAATGAATCAACAATCAGCCACTTCAAAAAAGGAATTACCTTTAGCAAATTTGTTTTACCTGAGGCGTTAGGACCAATTATCGTTTCAGCCTTTGAAAGTCGTACCCCAGCCGGAGTACGGAAATAGCCATTATTATCAGGGGCTTTGTCATTTACAGCAAAACTAACCTCTACAAGATCGTTAAAGGAACAAAAATTCTTGCAGGAGAAAGAATGTATCATATGGTTGGATGATAACCAAAATATACCTCCATGTCAATAGTCAACGTATTTTTGTTAAAAACGAGGTTATATCGCCTATTTAGTGTTAATTTGAGTCCTTTTCAACAATCCCAACCTCTTCCGGCGTAAGGCCGTAGAGTTTATAAACCAATTGATCTATTTGATCTTCTAGATCTACTATTTCTGATTGCTTACTTGCTATATTTGCAGTGAAGATTTTATCAATCAAATCAGATATTGAAATCCTTATGTCAACTGTGGATTCTTTAATAGGTAATTCTTCCAGTGTTTCTATGTCAATCTGTGCCATGGTTCTACCAGTCTCTAAACTTATGAGCGTATAGTAGTAATTAAGAAGTTTAGAATTTAGTAGCGCCAAAACATATTTCAGACTAGAGCTTTTATTTTTCAGATTCCCTACATGGAGATTATTTAAGCAAAGCAAATTTTTATCGTCATAAGCAGCCATTAAACTATCACCGGTTTGTCTAAGTAAGATTTTTGGGTCAAAGTATTTAGCCTCCTTAAAACCACTCTTTAATATCTTTGTATCAAAAAGAATAAAATTACCTTCATAATTAACAAAATATTTTTTGATTTCGCTACCAGATAAAAGACCAGGTTTCCAATCGGGACCTAATTTTTCCTTACTTACTATTTCACTTTTACCTTGTTTGCCTATCAAACCACTAGCAAAGGTAACAAATTCAGATAATGGTTTACTGCCAACTTGTAGCTTATCTACTATTGATTTTTGACGTTCAGAGAAGAAAAGCCTAAAACGGTTATATGACGTTTTGTCAAAGTACAGTTGAGAATAGGAGTAAATTTCGACAATAGCCTTATTAAAATCATCAAGCGTACAGTAGAGCTTATACAATGGTTTATTATTTTTCCGTAAATTCCTGTTCAATTCCTTTTTAAGCAATGTAATTACTGGACGCCCAACAACACCCGATTCCCAGAAATCTTTCTTGAACATTAAAATTTCGGTAATCTTACAATTTTCCAAAATAAACCTCCGTAATTCTGAGAAATAGCGGCCCAATAAAAAGCTATCGGGAGTTATATAAGTCAAAATGCCGTTATCTTGTAAGAGTTGTAAACCTCTATCCATAAAAATTGCGTATAGGCTTAATTTATATTCTGCAGAATTAGGATAGAGACGCCTTAAACTTTCTACTGATTCATCATTTGTCTTGCCGGTACCTCTTAGTCCAAAACTAACGTAGGGAGGATTTGCAATCACAATATCAAAACCACCCCGACCATTCTTTTCAAATACTTCTGAAAAATGAAGCTTCCAAAGGAAAAATGGTTTTATATTCGATTTTTTATATTGCTCAAGTTTTTTAAGAGAAGATATTTTGTTTTGCTCCTTTAAGGTTGTTTCTATTAACTCCCATTCCAAATTTTCAATTCGCTTTTTAAGCTCATCTTTCTTAGTTTTTTGGGACGCTTCAAAAAATTCCTTGTGAAGTTGTTTTAATTCCTGAGCTTTCTTATTGGCCTCACTGAATATATCAAAAAGACCCGTATTTTCCGATCTTGTTTTTTCCTGTTTAGAGAGACGTTTAAGTAAATCAACCTGTTTTTTCAATTCCAATTCCAGCTCGCTTTTTCTAACATTTGTCAGCTTACCTGCTGTGTGAAGTTGAATGTACTCTCTCTGAAGTTCGGCCATTCGTTCTTTAATTTCATCCTTATATTTATTATCATCTATTGTGGGTTTTGATATTAACTCTTCATCAAATAACTTTACACCCTCAAATTCTTCAAGTAAGCTATTTCCCTGCATAATTTTATAATCCAAATTAGGTAAGGGTTTAATTTGCTTTATATCTTCCTCGTCAACTACAAGAGAAAGCCATAAACGAAGTTTAGCAATTTCTACTGCGCCTGGGTCAATATCAACTCCATAAAGAGAATTTTGTATTGCATTACGCTTAAAGCTGTATATTGAACGATCCTCTTTGTCCTCCAAATAGTTTGTAAGAGTATTCCTAGTTCTGATAATCTCGTTCATCATACCGACAGGAAAAGCTCCCGAACCAATTGCAGGATCGCAAACGCGAATGTTTTCTAACTTGTCGTCAATCAGTTGTGCATTTTTACGGATACTCTCCGGGAGTTTATAGGAATATGCCGATGTTTCTTTTCCCTCTTGCTCGACTCTACTGTCGTGTTCCACTGCAGATTCGCCATACTTAATTAAGGTTTCAATATCATTTCTATTAGCTTTACTTTCACATTCGTTGACCAAATAATTTATTAAACTTTCCTGACACATATAGTGAACAATCTCACGGGGAGTGTAGTAAGTCCCTTTAGATTTGCGGTCTTTAACTTCCAAAAGGTTTTCAAAAACCTTACCCAACATCTCCGGATCAACAGCAACCTCTTTTTCCAATGGCTCATCTTCTTTGACGGTAAAGTTGTAACGATCAAAAATGTCTAATATACCGGTGCCCGTGTCTCCTTCCTTAGTCTTTACCTGATTGGAAAATAATTCATCCGACAAGCATATATCCGTATGAACCCAATCGTAATTACTGATAGGATCAAAAAGTCCTCCGTTTAGAAATGGAATCTTGCAATTGAAACGGCTGTAAAAATCATCATCGCGCTCTTTGGCCAGCGCCTCATAAAAAAGAGGCTCTAACATATTATTAAAAAAATTGTCATAGCCAGTAATCATTTTCTCAAATAAAAGACGTAAGAAGTTCTTTGGACCAGTGCCCCAATCCTCGTCACGGCCAACACCAAACCAACCCTTCTTTTGCAAGAAATAGAGAAAGACAATCTGTCCAAGAAGTTTTTTAGAAAAGTCCACAGGATCAACGCCCTTGTAATTGAAATCTTGTGCTATTGCTCGATCTTTCTTGATCATTTGTTCGAGAGAATCCTTAACCTCCAAAAATAAATCTTTATACTTCTCGAAAAACTCCTGCGTAACGACCTCGATATTAAAGGCTTTTTCGAAATCTGAAAGCAGTGGATTATTTTTATCATCCTGCAAAATAGGAAATAGTTGCCTTTGCGCTGTATGACTGTTCTCATTTTTACCGACTAGGAAAGAAAATCTGCGGGCCGGGGTAAGTTCGGTTTTAGTCTTTATTTTTCCGGTTTCAGATTCTACGATTTGATAATCCATCTTAACCAGTGAAAATCTCCAATCATCGAGATTGTCTGTATGAAAGGCTACCAAGGCTGCATCTTTTAATTCACCGCCCCTGCTTCCGCCTAAATACCATGCAATAAAATTTCTCTGCATGGAGCGGGCATGTTCAATTGAGTGCTCCTTTTTTAAGTGAACAATAAGAACATCTATTTTATTTTCTTCTGCGTCTTCATATTTACCTATCCTTTCAAGGGTGTAAATATATGGCTTGTACGCGTCGGGGATAAGATTGCCGCGATAAACAAAATTTCTTTCAGTGTCTAGAAAGTTGAAAAGATTTTTTGCGAATGATGTAAACTGCTCACGGTTAAAGGGGTATTGAAATACATCTTGAATTAACTTAATTGCATAACTTTTATCCATATCATTTACTCGTTAAATATTCCGATAAAATAACTTCCCTGGGACCTAAGGTCTGAGCCGAACTTTCGGCTATAGTTTCCCTGAAAAATTCCGGTGCGATAGTGGTTTTAAGCTGTGCCAGTAATTTAAGCGGATTTACACCACTTTTTAATTCATCCTCCATACGCATAATAAGCGTTTTTGTTGTTTGCTTGGGTATTCCTCCTTCTTCAAGCAGTTTTATGACTTTTCTAATATAAAGCTCATCCTCATCAGTGAACCCCTTGAAATGTTTGATCTCGTTAGATTTGAGTATCCGGAGTACTTGAGTGGCCGTGTCTCTCCCGCCTCTGGATTTAGTTTCAACTATTTCTTCCAATGTTGCGAATTCAAACGCTTTTTTGTTCTCTTCCAAAAGAGGGTAATAATCTTTACCTAAGTTCTCTCTCTTTGCATCCTTCTTCACCTCAAGAGTTTTTGCGGCTGATATAAAATCCAGTTCTTCCGAAGAATTGTTACCGGCAAAATAAAATTTGTGCAACTTTCCTTTACGAAAATAAGTGAAAAGGGAATTTGTTTTACTCTCACTAGCTCTTGCAGTTCGGGCTTTTTTAGGCAATCTTTTAACTTTCTCGAACAAATCAGGATCATTATCCCTAATATTTCTAATAATCTGCAGATATTTAAGTTCGCTTTCTTCACTTTCATCTTCACCAGTGATAGTCTTTTTGGAAGTGAGTTTTTCCCAAAGATCGTGTGATTTTATTTCCTCACCCTCAGTTAAAAGTCTTGCGTCATTACCAAGCATTTCTATAAACGCCTGTATTTTGGATTCTGCTGCTTCTTTTAGTTTTATCTGGTCATTTGATTGCTTTGTAGGAAAGAAATTAAAAGTATAAACAGTGTCAAACGCCGTATCTATACGGTTGATACGGCCAGTTCTCTGCATCAACCTTGTTGGATTCCATGGAATATCATAATTAACTACAACATTAGAGCGATGAAGATTTACACCTTCTGACAAAACTTCAGTGCTGATAAGGATTCTGTAATGATTTTTAGGTAGTCTCGCCCTCGCGTCAAAATTTTCAATAACTTTTTCCCTAGTTTGAGCAGTTGACCCACCCCAGAAAGTTAAAACTTCTTCCGGGAATTTACTTTGAAGACTCCTTCCCAAATATTCTGCCGTTTCTTTCGATTCGGTAAAGATAATAATTTTATTATCTTTTAGAATTGCACGGGAAGATAACACATCAATAAATTTCAACAGTTTGGGGTCGCGTTTAATATTTTCCCAAAGTTTGGAAATCTCTTTCAAAATGCGCAGGTCACTCTCTAGCTTTTCCTTAAACTCTTTCGTAAAGTCGCTAGCCTTATAGCACTTTGCCTTTTCTTCATCAATCAACCGTTGTATGGCTTCATCATTGTCATTATCTAAAAATTCAAATAGTTTATAAGTGTATTTCTTGCTAACATAAACATTACCGTTTTCGAGCTCCTTAAGAAATTGCTCGTATGAGGAAATAAATCTATGCAAGGTATTTCTAAAAGCATAAAAGCTACTCTCCAACCTTTTAACGAGAAGAATTTTCATAAACTTACCCATGTTTCTTTGCGCAAGTTCTTCAGGTTGAGTTAACTCCCCTTTGTAGTAAAGCATAGGAGTATAACGGGCATAGTTAAACTTCTTTGTTATTAGCTCAATAGTTTTGTTAAATATCTCGTTTTCTTCATCATCGAGTTCATAAAAAATAGGCTCGGGGTCGGCAACTTCAGGGAATTTAAGATGTTGACGTTTTAAGTCCTCACCAAAGTATTTGACTATCTCGGATCTGGTTCTCCTTACCATTAGATATTTAAGAAGTTTTTCTCTGATGTCCTTTGCGTTGTCTCTTACCGCGTCCATATACTCGGTATGATTATTCTGCCTATCTAGGTCTTTAAGCCTTTTTTCAAGACCCGAAAAGAATCTCTCCAAGTCGGGAAGATTGGGAATCGTGCTTTTCTTGCCCTTTTGAAATAGTTTAACAAGACTTAAAATGTCCTTCGGCGAATTATTAAGAGGCGTTGCTGATACAAGAATAACTCTTTTACCTCGACAAATCTTCGCAAGAGCCTCATAAGTAATATTCGTTTCTGTTCTAAAGTGGTGAGCCTCGTCAATAAAAATGTTATCGTATTTATCAGTGCCTCTTTCAACAAGTTGATCTAACTTACCAAGAGATTCAAAGTCAGCGGGTACTCTAAAATCTGAAAACACACTAGGCCAAGAACCTGGATTATCTTTTTCCAAAAGAACCGGAGAGGCTATAATGAGATTTCTACCATCGAGCTGTTGAGCAAGCATGGCTGATATATAAGTTTTACCAAGACCTACAACGTCGGCTATGAAAACACCACCGTATTCTTCAAGAATCTTTTTAGCGTTTAATACTGCCTGCTCTTGATATTCTAATTTCTTAAATTCAGTCGGAACATATTTATAAAATACCTCGCTGGTACGGCTTATCTCGTCCTTAAAGTACTCGTAAAGGAATTTTAGGTATAAATCATAAGGTGTAATGGTGTTATTCAACCAAGTCTTAGTTTGAATTGTCTCAATATATTTTTCCGAAACATCAACTGCATTTTTCCAAAGATCATTAAACTTAAGTTTTGCAAACTCATAGTCAGACCTAGTTTTCAGCTCTACGTTAAATTCCAGGTTGTCAATGAAGCCCGCTTGAGTAAAATTACTCGAACCGGTAATAACCCTGCCAATATCTCTATCGCCCTCCGCAAAAGTCATAACATAGAGTTTGGCATGGATATTTTCTGAGGGATAGGCTTTTATTTCCAGCTTCCCACTTTTCAACCACCCCAAAAATTTATTTACTCCTTCTTCCATATCGTGATTGTCTTCGGAAGTGCCCATTTCTTCGACCAAAGTGTCAGAAAACCTTTCTTTTGCCTCAGCATGGGAAAATTCCAGGCTTTCTTGCGTGGTAATATGAGACTTTTGGATTAAGTTATAAGTACCCCTGTTCGTGCTGATACCAATGAGGATTCTTACTTTCTCGGTATCCTCTAAAGATTTGTAAATAGCATAGAACCCGCTGGTATAAAAATATCCAACTAAAACATCAAAGAACTTAGTGTCCTTGATAAGCACCTTGAACCTCTCAGAAAGATTCTTGTCTTTTTCATTTGTTATAAAGGTTAAATCTGTATTCATTTAGCTATCAGCTTAATAATGCCAAAAAAAGGGGTGGTTGGCAATTCTTGAGGTTCCCATTCAATAGGAAGAGTTTCTGATTTTTGTTCTACGGGGTTTAGATATTGATTTTTAGAAATTGCCATTTACATCTCCATTCAAATCTAAATGCGATTATATCAGTTTTTGCTACAATTAAGCAGATGTAGATTGCGATGAAAATGAATATGGAGAAGAAACTTTCTTCTTCCATGCGAAGGTTTTTATACATTGTTACAAAACCGGATGCTGTGGAAGAAATCAACATATTCCGTAAAAATTGGAATATAGACACCGGGGGATTTAAAAATAAGGAAAAATACCAAAACTGGGCTACAGCAACAATCATGTTCCCTCCAATTGAATTAGAAAGAATAAGCATATCCCAAAAATATTCCAAATACTTAATCCGTAAGGAAATATCTGGCAGGCTTTCCACTGGTGAACATTCCTCAAGGACAAAAATAAAAGCTACTCAAGCGCAATTATTTAACGATAATTTTTTAAAAGCTATCAATGAGCTTGGCCTGAAGATAGGAATGGACAATAACTGGAGCAGATTATTCTCTCGCTATATTTTGCATGGTGACAAAGTCCTTAGAAAACAATTCGATGCGGGTATAGAAGTAATAAAAACTACAGAATATTACGAAGAACGAAAACCAATAAGGGAATGGTTAAATATAAATGTCGACCCCAACACAACCAGAGAAGAAATAATATCTGGATGGGAAAGATTTATCGAAAAAGAGAAAAAATCAATGGCAGGTTATATTGATGTTCCCAAGAAATGGAAGTTTAAAGGATTCGCTCCACCACAACTTGTCAAGAGGAATCCGCCAAAATAGAACGGTACTTTATTAAGCAACTTATTCTCAACAATCTTTTTAAATTTACCTTCCAAACAATCCGTTTCTAGAAATTTCTAGAAAAAGACAAGATCATTTTTACCCTCAGACCAGATATATAACTACTTCAAGCGAATAAATCCCCCGATATATGAAAAATGATGTAAATTTAGCAGAACAATTTAAGAATTATCTTCAAAAAGATTCCAGAGCCTTCTTGAATACTGAACAAGCAAATACCGGATTAGAAACCCTTGCAAAATTCTTTGAGCTTCTTTGGGAATTTGATTTGGCTGACAAACGTAAGGAAAAAGAAATGGATATTAAAAATCATGTTACTTAATTACCAAACAAAAGATTTATATTTCGCCGCATACCTGTTTGCCAAAGGCAAAAAACTTCTGGGAATAAATCCATCCGAGTCAGGAAATGAAAAATACTTTGTTTTTGACGATCCTCTTGGTTGCAAAGTCTGCGAAAAGGAATTTTGGAATTACAAAGGAATGATCGTACCGAAAGAATACTCAGACGCGATCAGGAAAGCCAAAGAACGACTTTATAGCGGAGTTTAGATGAAAAACAAATTTATGAATATGTTAATTCAAAGTTTACAGGTAGCTGGTTTTTACGTAACCTCAATTTTAAAATCCGGTAAACGAGTAACAATTTCTTCAATTTTCACTTACTTGAGAAAACTGGATAATCTTTCTTTTATTGGTGATTTTCCCATAATTTCCTTCATCGTTTCTAAAATTTCTGATAGGGGAATCTCGGTAAATGTTCGAGAAATTGTAAAAGCATTTCGTCAATCTTCTGAACTAAAAGAGTATAGCAGGACAAACAATATTTTAGTTAAGAATTTAGTCACAAAACATTTACCTTAATCAATTTTAAAGGTAGGAAAAACAAAAAACGGACATGGATACCAACCGATCAAAAAACAGTCTTATAAAAGCGAAGGGAAAATTCACCCAAATTCCGAATTATATAATTTATAAAACGGATCTTTCAGATGTAGCTTTCCGGACATTTTGTCATCTTAAATCGTTTTGCTATAAAAAAGATACTGCTTTTCCCGCCCAATCCACATTATCTACTGACAGAAAAAAATCCGTTAGATCAATAAACAAACACATACAAGAACTTAAATCTCACGGTTTGATTAAAATTGGTAAACGCGGGAGAGGGCAATCAAATATCTACACTCTTACAAGTGAAGAAAACTTCATATCAGAAACGAAGATTTCTTCTCACAATATAGGAAAAATACTTCTTATAAATAATACTAAAGTTAATAATACGAGATTTAATAATTATGGTAATAACGAAAACTCAGGAAAAGAAAAGTGCAGGGAAACTCTAAAAAGATTTGGTCTTAAGAGATAAACTCTTTACTTTATTAGAAATTTGTTACATGATAATAATTGGAACCAGTAAAAACGATCGCTTTTTTTAATGCGCCGTTTAGACAGTGAGAGCGATCTTGCTGGTTCCACTAAGCGGCGCATTTGAGTTTTAAAAATATATGGAAAGCGTTTTATATGCCCGAGTAAGTACTCGGGAACAAGAAAGAGAGGGTTATTCAATACAACAGCAAATGCGACTTATCCGCGACTATGCAAAGAAAAAGGGATGCCGGATCGTTAAGGAGTTCATTGATATAGAAAGTGCAAGGAAAACCGGCCGTAAGAACTTCAATGAAATGATTGGCTTTGTTAAAAATACTCCTTCAATCGAAACGGTTATTTGTCATAAAGTAGATAGACTTTGTAGAAATTTCAGGGATTTCATAACAATTGATGATTTACGAGTTAAGCCTTTGTTTGTTGAAGAAGAGTTTCCAGATAACGCTTCAGGAAAGCTGACTTATGGAATGAAAGTGCTTCTTGCTAAACATTATTGCGACAATCTTTCAGATGAAGTAAGAAAAGGACAACTGGGGAAACTTGAAGAGGGCGGTTTCCCCGGAGGATGTTCTCCTTACGGTTACAAGAAAATAAATACAGAACTTGTGCCGGAAGAACCATACGCTTCGTATGTAAAGAAAATCTTTGATATTTATTTAACAGACTGTTCTTCAACACATAAGGTGGCGGATAAGGCTAGAAAACTTGGTTTTGTTACCAGAAAAGGTAAATCTCTAACTAAATCTCTTGTTCATGTTCTTTTGAGTAATGCAATTTACTGCGGTTACGTTCCTTGGGCGGGAAAGTTATATCCGGGAAAACACAAACCGCTTGTTAGTAAGGAAATTTACCAAAAAACAAAATCACTACTGCAAAGAAAGGGGATTGCTCATCCTACTAACCATGACTTTGCATATAGCGGGATTATGCACTGCGGTGAATGTGGTTGCGGTATTACGGCTGAGGAACAAAAAGGACACAATTATTACCATTGTTCTTTTTATTACAAATGTTCCCAGCATTACTATGTGCGGGAAGAAAATATTGAAGGACAAATATTAGCTGTTTTGGGGGGTTTGCGTATCGGAGAAGAACCGGCAGAGATTGTGAAGAAAAAGATTATCGCAAATAGAGGCGAGGAGGATCATTTCAGACTTACACAATTAGATAATCTCCAAAAACAGGTCAATGCCATGAACGAATGGATTGACAAACTTTACGACGACAAAATGGGAGGAGTTATTGATGAAGAAATGTATCAAAGAAAGAATAAAGATTATTCGGCAAGAAGAGATGAAGCGGAGGGAAATTTAGAGACTTTTAAAAATTCAGGGTTTGACACCTTCGAACTT
>Ga0208375_1002488_pt1 | contig 17291 bp, 17 predicted proteins | sample RifOxyD1_FD_184038 | JGI IMG/M metagenome (GOLD analysis project Ga0208375, IMG submission 184038) | Soil microbial communities from Rifle, Colorado - Rifle Oxygen_injection D1 (SPAdes) | ecosystem: Environmental > Terrestrial > Deep subsurface > Rock core/Sediment | place: Rifle, Colorado... | reverse complement strand
ATATTCACTATATTCTTGAATCCAAGTTCTTGGCGCGGGAGTAGCTGTTTTTCCTGGAGTATTATATACATAGAGTCTGCCATTAGCACTTCCTACTACAATTTCGTTCTTTCCGTTTCCATCAACATCAAAAACTCTTGGAGGACTAAATTGTCCATTATTAGTAAAATCTACTTGATCGATTAGTTTATACTCTTTTGTGTCATATACCATTATTGGGTTGTTGCCTGTTTTTTCGACTTCTTCACCTAATGCTGCGATGATTTCCATTTTTCCATCGCCAGTAACATCTCCAACTTTAGGAGCCCAAGTGGTGTGTTTTGGTAGATTGGCTGTAAATTCCACTTGCCCACTTCTAGCATCAAATACTACAAAATTCATTGGCATAGTGTCGTATGGTATAGATGCCGCATAAATTATTTCAGGATATCCATCATCGTCCAAATCTTCAACTGTTGGCGCGTAATGTGATGGTAATCCTCTGTTCTGATAATCTACAATACTGTGACCATCTGCAGGATCCAATATTATTGGCCCTTTTCCAATTATTTGAGTAGCTACTACATTAAGTTTTCCGGAACCATATATGTCTGCAAAAACCGGTAATGGACTACTGGCTTGAATGTCGTCCCTAAACCATAAAAGTTCTAAAGTATCTGGATCATATGATTGAAGACCTCTAGCAGGTATACCGTGGTATCTATCTCTTCTATCACTAACTAATATTTGGAAGTTTCCATCAAAGTTAGGATCTCCTAACGCCAAACCGCCCCAACAAGGCTTAAGTATCCATGCAAATCCGAGAATATTACCATTATGGTCCATTTTTGTTAATGCACCTTGATAGTCTGGGTCGCTGCCATTTAGTGTTCTGTTGTAATCCGCGCTATATTTTGTCGAGTCTCCTGGATATGGGTCTGGTACAGGATCCATTGACGCAATAAATATAGTGGGATGTCCATCCCCATCTAAATCATATGTTAGTAATGGAAACATCGGAAAATATTTTCCTCTGACTTCCTTTCGCCATCTTAAAGAACCATCTCCATTAATCGCCATCACTTCTGTTTGCCAATTTCTAATTGATGCTGCTAGAATCTCAAGTTTTCCATCATTATCCAAATCTGCGAGTTCAATAGCCACTCCTTCAGCTCCAGGATAACGCCACAATACACGTCCAGTGCGTCTAATGCGGTTATATTAGGTCCGGCTGCTAATACGATTTCTTGTTTTCCATCACCATTAATATCTCCCATCAATGGCATTAACTGCACTTCTCCTTTAGCCATTAATGTTCCAACATTTACGCTATATCTTAACTGTAAAAGGCCTCTTGTAGTAAAATTATAAGTTTTACTTACGACGTTTCCTGTGCGATCATCCACAGTAACTCTCCACTGATACTCAAAGAAATCTTTAGTGATTATTCCATTTCCAGATGCAGTGTAATTGCCTGAAGGCACATTCTGATAACTTCTTAGGAGTCTCCAAGATGTACCATCATATATTGATATATTTATATTCAAAAGATTATTATCTGAATCATATATTGTTGCTGATAATGTGCTGTTGTGTTTAACTGCCATTAAATCATCTGCGGGGTTAGGGTTTGATATTAGGGGTGCTGCGGCATTAACAAAATTAATCAAAACTATGAATGCGAAAATTAAAGTGAAGATTATTCCTATACCTCTATAGTTATTTTTCTTTTTATGCTCAAAATAATTTATGCTCATATCATGTACCATTTTATGTAACCCCCTATAGTAGTATAAAAATATATATTTGATATATGTTAGTATGTGTTTTTATTATTGATTGGTGAAGACTTTTCTGTTTAGGGAATGCGTATATTTTTATAAAGGTTTCTTTATTTTTTGGTTTCGGAACGTTTTATTTTATCATTGGATAGTAATTTTTTTACTTTTTGTAAATTGTATTATTTTTTGTAAATTGTATCATGCCAAATACAAAAATGCATTATAGGTTCCAAAAAATATGTGGGGTCTTGATCTTTTGAAATATGTTTATCGATTTCTTTCAATAACAGCTCTTTATTAATATATTTGGGCATTTTCATAGCTCTAGCAAGCTTGATTAAGTATTTTATATCACGAGGGTTCTTTGAAAAACTCCTAAAAATTTTAGATTTCTTATTAGAACCAAGAATCTTTGAAAAATTACTCTTTACATTTTTTGCAGAGTGCCATACTGGCATAAGTCCTATATCTCTAAGATTTTTTTGTAATTTCTCTTTGGCTGTTTTAGGATCATTAGTGGAGGGTATTTTCATAATGTCAGGAAAAGCCCTATTCAGAATTTTGAAATAGATATTTCTTAACTTCATCTTTATAGGAATAGAAAAAGCAAACTCTGCAAAATCATTATCACAGAAGGGATATATAGTATCTGTTTTTCTTGACAACACATCATGAGATATTAGCGAATGAATATTTCTCGTGGGATTCCTGAGATGAAAAATCTTAATTCGATATGGCACTTCTGGAATATCAGAAAGTTCTTTCTGAACTTCTAAGTTATCAGGATATATCTGTTTTTTTATATCACTATCAAAAAATTCGCATACAATTTTCGGGTGTACCTCTGCCTCTTTAATCATCAGTTGATGAAGATTTTCTGCATATTGCTTTAAAGGCATTGTTGGATTCGATATATTCGGATATGCTAACCATCCATCTCTTAATAGTATGTCTCCTAATAATCCATCAAAATTTACGCTGAATTCATTAATCTCATCAAGCAAAGGCATGATCCACAAAGATTCAGAAGTAACCCCATCAAGTAGTGTTATATGCTTAATGAAATATTTTTCATATATATTGTGATGATTTCCTACAATTAGATATTTTATCTTCATCTTATTACATATTTGTTGACTATATTTAGAATCGAGATCACCCATTGCTTTTTGTGGTATAGGATAAGATTTAGCTATAGTATATGCATGTATATCGACATCTGTAAAATTCTTAATTGAAGATATTATACATCTGGAATCATATCCTCCGGATAGTAGGACAGAACACTCCTTTAAGTCAGCAGTATTTCTGCGAAATATTCGTTTCAATATGTTAACTCCTTGTGTTATAGTCTCTTCCTCGCTACGTTTTTCATTTATTTTTATTTGATCGTAATCCCAATATTTGAATAGCGTACATTTTCCTTTTTTATATTCAAGAATCGTGGCATTCGGTAAAGATTTTATATCTTTATATGGTGTTTTTGTACCTAAAGGGAATCTATATGCGAAAATATCTTTCCAAAAAGACCAATCTACATCACGTATAATTTTTTTATCAGTCAAAACAGCTTTTATTTCGGAACCGAACACCAACTTATTTTCATCTACATAGTAATATAATGGTTTAACCCCAAAACGATCATTTATTATATACAGAGAGTGAATCCGGTTATCATATATGCTTATCACAAATTGACCATTAAGTTTCGTTACAAAATCCAATCCCTGTTTCATGTATGATTTAAGTATAAATTTCTCCATGCTCTGCATATTCTGTCTATATTTATTTTTCTTGATTTTTAAAGAATCTTTCTCATAATCATATATTCTGCCTGAAACGCATACAATGACATGCTTATTGCTTGCTATCCCCTTGTTATTGTGTGTCGGTAAACGTGCATGGCCCACAGCAAAAGATTCTCTGTGTTCATAGTCTAAACTACCTATGCCAATGGCTTTATGCATCTTAATTATTTGATTCTTTAAATCACTAATACTTCGTTTTTCATCATATAATCCAAATAATTTAACCATTTTTTCTCTTCAATGACTTTTTTATTTTCCTATAAGACATTATTATGAATTTAGGCATATAGCTTCCTAGATAGTATAAGGTTAGTTTAGTGAATGGCCCATAGTTTATGATGTATCTCCACGCATACTTTCTGGATTTCTTATATTCTTTTGTCATCCAATTGGTTTTGGATTCGTCAAAAAGTATTTTCTTATTTTTCGTATTGCTTATGTCCAGATTCATTATTGTCTCTGGATTAAACGCGGCATATTTATCTTTTCCAGTCGTCAATCTTTGTTTGTAGAACTCTCTAACTTTATCTGCGAACATGTTCTGTTTTGTTCGTCTAGAGTATGATGAGGAACTGTTGTGTATTCTATATTTAGCCAATATGTCGGGTATATTTTCCATACGTTTACCTTTTGTGTCGAGTCTTGTAAACAGATCATAATCCTGTGCATAGCGGAATTTTCCTCTATAAAAAGTTTTTTTATCATTACGAAACATTATTGTGTTATGCCAAAAACAGCTACGTTTTTTCAATCTTTTCCTGATCCTGTCATAGCCAATTAGCGGGACATCCTTACGTATTAGTCTCCCATTATCTTCCATATAATAAAGTGCTCCTCCTACAAGAAATACTTTTTTGTTTTTTTCTAAATAATTATACGTTATTTGCAGCCTTTCTGGCATCATCACGTCATCTGAATCCATTACTGCAATATATTTTCCTTTAGCTATGTGTAATCCCTTATTTAGAGATTCTGCTACTCCTACATTTTTGTTATTATTTATTATTTTTATTCTATTATCTTCGTATTTTTTTATAATTTTAAGAGTGTTGTCTGTGGAACAATCATTTATTATTATAAATTCAAAATCCTGAAACGATTGGTTTAGAACACTCTCTACGCATTCGCCTATGTATTTAGAAGTATTATACGTTCCCATAATGACGGAAACTTTTGGATAATTAATATTTAACACCGTCCTATCCCTCTATATGTAAAATTGAATTTCTCATTATGAAACATATTCTTTCCGTCTATTAATATCTTTATCTTGTCAAAGTCTAAATCCTTGAACTGTTTATGGTTTGTGCATAAAATCATGTAGGGACATTTTATCTGGAAGTCATGCAATGAACTAGCATCAGATGCAATGAATGGATCAAATGTGATTACATTAGCGCCCTTCTTCTTTAAAATCTTAATCACTTCAAGTGATGGACTCTCTCTCAAATCAGCAACATCTGCTTTGTATGATAATCCTAGAACACCAATAGTTGTCCCATTTAATGCGAGTTTATGCTCATTCAATGCATCAATCATTAATTGGACAGTATATTCTGGCATTGAATTATTAATCTCACGAGCTAATTTCAAAAATTTATGATCGAATCCCTTCGCTTTTGCCCTCTCAATTAAATAATACGGGTCAACTGGGATACAGTGTCCACCGACACCACAACTAGGATAATGCGCCATGAATGCAAATGGTTTAGTTGATGCGCCCTTGATTACTTCAACAGTATCAATATCCATGTGTGAAAAACTTTTAGCAAGTTCATTAACAAATGCAATATTAATATCCCTGAATGTATTCTCGACTATCTTTGTTGCTTCAGCAGTCCTTATGTTTGACATCTTCATGACCGGCCCAGATAATATTGAAGTGTAAAATTCAAATGCTTTTTCTGTACATTCTTGAGTTATACCGCCGACCACTCTTGGAATGTTAGAAACATTCCATTTAGGATCTCCAGGATTTATCCTTTCAGGACAATGAGCAAGATAATAATCTTTTCCGACAATAAAGCCTTTTGCATCAAATATTGGTTTAACAACATCCTCCATAACTCCAGGGTTAATAGTTGATTCAACAATAACTAGTGATTTCTTTTTAAGATTGTTAACAGCATATTCTGTAGCGCTTATGACTGGTGTTAAATCAGGCATCTTTAAATGATTAACTGGAGTAGGAACACAGATTATTATTGTATCAGAGTCTGCTATAAACTTAGGATTATCTAAAGAAACAGGGAATTTATGTTTTAATGGTTTATTCTCGACAGGATCAATTCCTTTCTCTATAAGAGATATCTTATTTTCAGATAAATCAATTCCAAAAACATTATGTCCTTTAGAAATACATAATTCTGCTAACGGAAATCCAACATATCCTAGACCGATAATACATATGTTCACTAATAAAACCCCCTTGTTATCGTCCTAGGAAAGTAACGGCATTTATAAAGATTGTCAATTTTAAGGATTTAGTAGTCACTATTAAGTAAAGAATGATAACCTTTTTAAATATGTTATTATTCGCTATACTATGGATCCTGAAAGGCGCGAAGATCAGACAGACAAAGCAGAAGACAATACACTATATAATACAATGATATGGACTTTGATTATAGGTATAGTAATAGTTATTGCAACATTATTCTTAACAAGGCCAGCACCAGAAAATTTCACAGAATTATACTTCAACAATCATCAAACACTACCAAAATATGTAAACCTCGAAGAAAAATACAATTACGAATTCACAATTCACAATCTAGAGAATAGGCAATATCAATACGATTACACACTGAGTACAGAATTATATAATTTTGATTTATCATGCGAGCGGCCAGATTTATGGTTAGAAGGTAACAGAACAAGAAAAACAGAGACAGACGACCCTGCACTATATATAACAGAGCCAATTTATTCAATAACATTCAATTATCAATTAGTGAACAGCAAATATTTATTATTCAAATTAGATAATAAATACGAGATAAACATCACTGAGGAAACATTGAGTTTCAATAATAAAAAAAAGATATATCAATGGAACTTAAACAATACAAATGATAGACACAAAATAACAGTTTATTTTGATTCAGAATTTACAAGAATAATACTAGACAAGCAAGAATTCTATATATTCACAGACTATGACTACACTAATGGTTACCCCTATTTTGAAACTGAATATGCAGAGATATCCGGATTTCAGATATGGAGAAGAAATGCAAAACAAAATGTAAATATACGAATAGCAGACTCTACATACACGGAAATTCCATTAGTTAAAGAATTAGAGGGCGGCATAGTAATATTGTATAGTAGATTCTTATCAACACCATTATATGATAAGATAATCAATCAACCAATAATCCGAACAGTAAAAACCAATGAGACACAAAATTATTATTACAGTAAAGAATCAGTCAATCTTACAGACTATACATTGAGTGCAAATTTCAGGACAAATTCGAAAATAGAGACTGGTTTTGAAAATCAATTAATAATAACATACAACGGGACAATAATAAACATAAACGGTCAAGATTACAACAAACCATCAAGCGCAACATGGTCAACTATAAAAATAGATGTAAACGAAGACGTAAAGATATTCTTGAACGACGAGAAAATAACAGAATTGAACCAAACAATTACATCAAAACCATTCATCAAAGCAAATAATGATATTGCAGTAAATGATTTCTCAATCAAAAGCAATCAAGAACCATTGATGATAAAATACAAGCTACCAGAAAAACAGACAATAACATATTCAGGTTTATACACGATAAATACGATAACTAGCATAATGAACCGCACTACAGGAACAGAAACAGATATAGAAGAGAATAATGAACAACTAGTAAGATTGCAAGATCTGTTCGAAAGGGAAAAGATAACATGGACAAATTATAAAATCACAGCATCATACATCAACAGGAATAAGGTTGGCGATTTCACAATAAGATACGGGACACTGCAAGACACAATATATTCAGTAAGCATAGGGAATGGCACGGCAAGAATATTATTAAATGAGAAACTAACAGAAAAACCAGTAACAGAATATACTATAAATAGGGTAACAATAGATGTAACTGGAGAGACAATAACAATTTATTTAAACGATCAGCAACTGATAAGAGAGAAGATGAAGCAGCAGGAAGGTATAGTACTATTTGATTATCCAGGAATCACATTATCAAACGCGCAAGCAGAAAACAAGGATACAAACACAGTAAAGATATACAAGAGAGAAACAAACGTTGAGTGTAATCCAATACTAATAAACGCGCACGATTATAAGGGAACAAACACATTGCAACATGATCAATCATTGATATTCAAGGCATACTTTAATATCACAGAGCCATTTGACATAGCAAAAGTACAAGTCAAACTATTGAATGGCCAAGAGATACATTATTGGGTAAGACAAAAATAAAAACAATATTTGTTTAGCAGGCTCGCATGGTACATGTTATTGCACGTTCAATCGAGTTCATTGTAGTAAACATTTGCAATCGAAAGCTCGCTAGCAGCTAAACAAATATTAAAACAATATGAAATAAAATGACGCCAATACAAATACTCCAAATAATAATCGGACTTCCATTAGCATTATTCATACCAGGATATTTAATATCTAGAATATTCTTCAACGAATTAGACGAACTAGAAAAGGTCGCTTTAGGATTTGTATTAAGCATAGCAATAGATATATTTTTAGGATTATTCCTTGGTTACAATAAGTATATGAAAGATTTGACGGGCGGAATAACAGCATTAAATCTTTGGATATATTTAGGAAGCATAACAATAATACTTGCAATATTCTGGGCGTTAATCCAAAAAGAAGAATGGCACGCAGTAACGCATTGGATAAAGAAGTTGTTTGAAAGACATTAATTTAGTCGTTTAAAGAGTTATCGCAGTATTGCTTTTTCAAGATAATTCTTCCAATGGTCAACTCTTTTAGGATTTATAATTTTAATCAATTCAACAACTTTATTTTTGTATAAGTTGCTATCGAATGGAATTTTATAAATTATCTTGTTTAATTCTTCGATTACTTGGTCGCTTTTGTTAATTCTAAGAAGAATGTTTGGACTGGCTTTTGAATAAAAATTATCACCGTAATATGGACTATAACGTTGATTAAGAGTTCTAATAGTCTCTGGAGGATAAGGACTTAATTCATTGCAAAAATCATTTTCGAAAAGATATACTACGGCATCATCTATAGATGAGACGTCATCTGTAGACCATATATTTTTCGTTTTCTGTGGTTCCATGATGGAACTAGAATTATAATTCAATTTAATAATTTAATCAATTCTAAACATACGCAACAATCAAAACAACAATTCCTAGAATCAGACAATACACAGAAAACCAACTGAACTTATCTTTCTTAATGATATTCATCAATAGTTTAAGACTAAAATACCCGACGATAGCAGAAACTAAAGTTCCAACAATTACCGGCAATGGATCAGTGAATGCAGTTATGTCGCCAATATGCAATGCCAATGCACCTAGTATTGCAGGGATGAAAATAAGAAACGAGAATTTAGCGACTTCTTCCTTACGAATGCCAAGCATCATTCCAGAACTAATTGTGCTACCGCTTCTTGAAACGCCAGGAAGTATTGCTACTGCTTGAAATACTCCGATAACAAATGCCTTCCATAAAGTAAGTTTTCCCTCTTTCTTATAAGGGTATCTTGATAAAAATAAAATCAATGCAGTAAACAATAATGCAAAACCAACAGTCCTTAAATCCTTGAATATCGACTCAATAAAATCCTGAAAGAAATATCCTACTATTGCTATAGGAATGGTTGCTATAACCATCATCAACACTATTAATAATTTTTCTTTATCACCATCGAATACTCCAGCAATTAATTCAAGAATCTCTTTTCTGAAAAAAAACAATACAACAAACAAACTACCAACGTGCAGCATAATATCAAAAAGCAACGGTTGAGTAAGCCCAAACAAATGCTCAAATAAAACAAGATGCCCAGAACTAGAAACAGGAAGCCATTCAGTAATACCTTGAACAATTCCTAAAATTATAGCTTGGAAAATATCCACTTGAACACCCCCACCCCTACAACAATTCCTAATAAATCCGCAATCATATCATAATAACTGAAATTCCTAGAAGGAATCAAAGACTGCAAAGATTCAGACAAGACAACAAACACTAAACAAAACAATACTCCTAAAATATAATGCTGTTTGAATTTAAACAATTGGAAAGTCTTCAAAGCCAAAATTGATAACACAAAAAATTCTGCAAAATGAATCAACTTATCATTATTATTAATAATATCAAGATTGCCTGGCACTGTAATCAAGAATCCAATCATCATAACAACAATATATAGTATAAGCAAACCTAGAACTATATACTTGTTACTATCAGATTTGTTCATTGTCATTAGATTAAAGATGTGCTTTATAAAATTTGTTATAGAAAACAAAGAATAACCTTTCCTCACTATCGTTCGTTATGTTTTGCATGGCAAAACATTTTTAAACCACCCAAATTTCCTCATGGATATAAGTCAAGCGATTTAGTCGCGTAGCGCTTGTCTACAAGGAGATTAATAATACAAAAATGGCAGATAATAATAGAAATGCAGCAAAAAATGCTGCTAGAGCAGCTGCAGAAGCAAAGAAACAAAAAAAGAAGAAGTGGTGCCCTATAGTTGCGCCAGCAATGTTCAACAATAAAGTTATTGGAGAATCATTATTAGATGATGCATCAATGCTTATGAATAGGCACATAACTGCAAACATGATGCAACTTAACGGCGACATGAAAAGACAGAATGTAAGTATAATGTTCAAAGTTGTTGATGTACAAGAAGGTAAAGGATTGACGCAAGCAGTAAAGTATGAAATATCCTCATCAAGTCTAAGAAGACTCGCAAAAAGAGATAAAGACAAATTATCAGATAGTTTTGTTGTAAAGACGGCAGATGAGAAACTAGTCAGAATAAAACCATTGATGATAACAAACAACTTAACAAAAGGCTCAGTTAGTGCAGCATTAATGAAAGATTGCAGGGCAGCATGTAAAGAACTAGTAAACAAATTAAATTTTGAACAGCTACTTGGCGATCTTGTAATGAATAAATTCCAAAGAGAAGTTAAGGAAATACTACACAAGACATATCCATTAAGAACTTTCGAAGTAAGAATGCTAAGCATTGAGACTAGAAAGAAAAAAGAAAGCATTGAGGAAGAAGAATTATTGAAGATGAAGCAAGAGAAAGAGCTGAAAAAGAAAGAGAAGATGGAAGAGTCAGAAATTGATGGGTCTGCACAAGAAGAACAATCTGAAGAATCAGACGAGACTTCTGATGAAAGTTCAGTTGAGACAGAAGAATCAGACGAGACTTCTGATGAAAGTTCAGTTGAGACAGATGATTCCGAAGATGACACTGATGAAGAACAATCAGATGAAACAGACGAAAAAACTGAATAATTTTAATTTTTTTTATTTAATTTCTCAAAATGATAAATGAAGACTATGACCTTGAACTTGACAAGACGATTCAAGAGATTAAAAAGCGTAAAGCAAAGAAAATTCTGATACAACTAGGTGAAGGATTGAAACCTAGAGCAATAGAAATACAGGAGCATATAGAGAAAGAGATGAAAGAAGATGCTCCAGAAATATTCTTCTGGCTAAATTCATGCTATGGAAAATGCGATATCCCAGAATTATTAAACAGCAAAGACAATGACATAGACATGTTGATTCAATTCGGACATTAATGATATTGTATGCTTGATATTGTATAATTCTTTACTAATAATATTGTCCAGTTCATTTATTAATGATTCTCACAGAAATATAATACGTTAGATGCCAAATCATAATCAAGATATTTATCTAGCGGTATCCAAATCATGTTCTCAAAGATTTCGGTCTCGACAATCGTTGGCTCATCAGCAGTTTCTGCTAAAAATATGTTGCTTCGAACATTCTTTTCTTTGTGAATAAAATCGAAGAATCCAAAATTCGTTATTATCTTAATATCACAACCTATCTCTTCTTTAGCTTCCCTAATCGCCGCTTCTTCAATGGTTTCATTCTCGTCTAACTTTCCTCCAGGAAATTCATAATAAGAATTCTTGAATTTCTTGAGCAACAATAATTTATTATCTTTTATAATTGCGCATCCAGATAATTGAACTTCAATCTCGCTATCAATCACTTTATCCTCTCAATAGTTTCAATATCTTTGACACGTTTATCAGCTTTAATTGAAGTCCTAAAAATATTCCAAAATACTTTTTGAATCCACTCGACCCATTCCTCATCAATAATATCATAAAATATGTGAGTCAACTTGTCTTTTCCGCCCGTCTTTCTTTCCTTAAATCGTGCCCATTTATTATCGACAATAAATGCTCTGAATGGTTGTTCTGCATGTCGTATCTCAATCATCTCTTTTTTCAATTTATAATTTATATCAAGCATCTTCTGAATATTTCTCATAGATTCAAGATCGACTTTACAGAGTATCTTAATGCTGACATTATTCTCAGCTAATTCCTCAAACACATCAATTATCTTTACTCTGCCTTGAATTGCGTTCACCCAAGATAAATTACCAGAAAATATCAATACTTGATTCTCAGCACTACGCAGCGCATTCACTAAATCTTGCTTGTTAGTTATTGTATCTTCTTTCTGCTCCTCAAGAAAAGCGCTTCTTTTATTCTCAGGGACATATTGATAAATATCAAATGGACTGAAATCTTCCTTGTTTCGAGCAAGTTCTATTCTCTTGAAAAGCCTTTCCTGAAATTCTGAAGAATGAATTTTTTCGACATTATTCCAAAATGCAATCTTCAATGCTCCACGAGTTCCTCCGCGAAATGTTCGAAGTGCAATAATACCTTGTTCTTTACTGATTTTTTCGACATATGAATCTGCAGTACGCCAATTCTTATTGATATGCATCGCAATCTCTTGAATGGTCCTTGGCTTAATGTAGATAAATTCAGTAATTTTCTTGACGGTCTTTGAATCAAGCATTACAGATAGAATCAACCAGAAATTTAAAAAACTTTCGAAAATACAACACTAATACATGAAAAAGTATAGTAATCATTAATAAAACTACAACGCCTATTTATTAATTGGGTGAAAACAATGATAAAAGACTTTTGGACTGAAGATGAAATTGAAATGAGTGCTGAAGAATACGCTCAAATGAAAGGACAAATAGTAATATCAAGATTAAAATAAACAAATGGGCAATAATACTAATTATTATATAGATGATTTAATAAAAACTAATTCTACTATAGGTATGACTGACGAACAACGATTTACAATGAAACTAAAAATAGATACAAGTCAAATATCAGAAAATGACTGTAGGCTTTGCGTGAAAGACGACGATCCGTTCAAACAAAAAGCAAGAGAAAATTCAACAATGTGTTACGAACACATAAGATTGTGCATTGCATATGGAAAATATTTGACATAATTTGTCGACATAATTTATTATAATTGTATAATATTATTCTTACAAAAAATTTTGATATGTTTTCTCGTCTATAAAACAACATCATTTTTTAGTCAAAAGGAAATTTTTATATAGTTAATATATTTTTCTCATAAAAAAATTAAAAAAGCATTTGTTTAAAAAAATATTTTTTCAGACGAGAAAATAATAAAAAATGACATATGAATTGATAATCACCGAAAAACCGAACGCGGCAAAAATGATTGCGCAAGCATTAGCAGATGGCAAAGCAATAAAAGAATCAGTAAATGGCGTGCCATATTACAAAGTGACGCGCGGAAATAAAGATTTGATTATAGGATGCGCAGTAGGTCATTTGTATACGGTGGCAGAAAAAGAAAAATCATTCAAGTATCCAGTATTTGACTTGCAATGGAAAGCGAATGCGGATGTAATGAAAAATGATTTCTCAAAAAAATATCTGAATGTTCTAAAAAAATTAGCAAAAGACGCAAAAGAATTTACTGTAGCAACAGATTATGATATAGAAGGAGAAGTAATTGGATTTAACGTAATAAGATATGCATGCAAACAAAAAGATGCTGCAAGGATGAAATTCTCGACACTTACAAAATCAGATTTAATAGAGGCTTACGAAAATAAATCAAAGTCAATAGATTGGGGACAAGCATATGCCGGTGAAACGAGACATTTTTTAGACTGGATGTATGGAATAAATCTGTCAAGAGCATTGACTACAGCAATAAAAAATGCAGGAATGTTCAAGATACTTAGTTCTGGAAGAGTACAAGGTCCAGCACTAAAAATGGTTGTAGAAAAAGAAGAAGAAATAACAGCATTCAAATCAGAGCCATACTGGCAATTATCAGTAAAAGGATTATTGAAAGAAACTGACTTAGAAGTATGGCATGAAAAAGACAAATTCACAAATGAACAAGAAGCAAAAGATATAGTTAAAAAAATAACCGGTAAAGACGGTAAAGTAACAAAAATTCAAAATTCTGAGTTTGTGCAAAAACCGCCAGTCCCATTCGATTTAACAACACTGCAAACAGAAGCTTACAGATTCTTTGGAATAAAACCAAAACAGACGCTAGATATAGCACAAGACTTATACAGTTCAGGATTCATATCATACCCGAGAACATCCTCTCAAAAATTACCGAATGTCAATTTCAAAAAATTATTAGAACAATTATCAAAATATGACAAGAACGCAAGTGAATTATTGAAAGGCGATCTTAAACCGACAGAAGGAAAAAAGACAGACCCGGCGCATCCGGCAATCTATCCGACGGGGCAGATTCCAAAATTAAACGATAGGACAGCAAAAATCTATGATTTAATAGTCAAAAGATTCTTAGCATGCTTCTCAGATGATGCAAAACGTGAGACAGTCACTATATATATAGATATAGAATTAGAAAAATTCTTAGCAAGAGGCACAAGAACAAAGTATTCTGGTTGGCACAAATACTATGCGCCATATGTCCAGCTTGAAGATAAAGAAATGCCAAAATGCAAAAACAATGATCCATTCAAGAATAAAGAGACAATAAAATACGATAAAGAGACGCAGCCACCAAAAAGATTTACTCCAGCGTCAATTATCAGAGAATTAGAGAAAAGAGATTTAGGGACAAAAGCTACAAGAGCGTCTATTGTCGATTCATTATATGACAGAAATTATGTAAAGAATGATTCAATAGAAGCAACTGAACTAGGGATACAAACAGTTGCGACATTAGGAAAATTCGCGCCAGAAATCTTAGACACTAAATTAACAAGACACTTTGAATTAGAAATGGAAAAAATTCGAGAAAAGAAATTAACAGAAGAAAAAGTATTGAAGGAAGCAGAGCATGCATTAATTAAAATATTAGACAAATTCAAGAAAAATGAGAAAAGCATAGGAAAAGAATTAACAGAAACATACAGGCAACATCTAGAGACTGAAAGCTATGTCGGAAAATGTCCCAAATGCAAAGATGGAACACTAAAAATAATGTATTCTAAGAAATCAAAAAGAAAATTCATAGCATGCGACAATGAAGACTGTAAAACAATAATGAACATGCCAGGATATAATGTAAAAACGATAGATAAAACATGCGATAAATGCCAATTTCCAATAGTTAAAGTTCTAGCAGGAAGAATGACAAGAGAATTATGTATAAATCCAGAGTGTCCTGGTAAAAAAACATTGGATAAAACAATGCTTAAAGAGATAAAGGCAATAGAATCCGGAAAGACAGAAGTAGAATGTCCAAAATGTGGCGGCGCATTAATGGTTCGAAAATCAGTTTATGGACAATTTTTAGGATGTTCAACATTCCCAAAATGTAGGTATACTGAAAAAATATCAAAAGATGACGAAGAAAAAGTGCAAGTAGAAAAAAGAAGAGAATACTTCAGACAAAACAAGACTAGCGATAGATACGATCACAGATGGCTTGCAAAAAAGGCAAAACAAGAGAAAGAAGAAAATAAGAACACTAAAGACACAAAAAACCCGACAGAAACAAAAGATGTGAAAGAAACAAAAACAAAAGAGAAAAAACCAGTAAAAAATTCTAAAAAGAAAAATTAACTTTATATTATTTAATCTCCCCCGTCATCAAATTCTACATCATCAAAGTCTAATTCGTCATCATCAAAAACGTCATCAAGATCGTTTCTACCTAAATCGAAATCATCATCCTTTTTTTTCTTATCTTCAATGACAAGGATGTCATCAACATCATATTTTTCGTGTTTCTTACTCATTTTATTTACCCCAATAAAGGGTTGGTATGGATAATATTCTTTATAAATCTTTTGCCATAGTTAAAGCAAATATTTAAATATCCTTAGATTTCTCCATGAAAGAATGGGGTTATGGGGTAACTTGGCTAGCCTTCGAGGTTTGGGACCTTGCGATCCCGGTTCAAATCCGGGTAGCCCCAGTCGCTTTTTTCTTAATTATATGATTACTCAACCAAAAAGTATATAAATGTAATACTCCGGTTTGTAGAGTAAATGGTGAGGACGATGAAAAAAGCACTCTTATTGATATTATTCCTGGTTGTGGTTTCTGCTGTATATGCAGCTCCTTTTACTTACGAGTATGACGCTGTTATTGACAGTATATATACTAATGAATCGGCTTTTTATGATTTGATAATATATAATAATAATGATTATCAAGACAGATTTCAACTATACACTATAAGTTCATATTGGGATGTCAGTCCGTCATTAGTTCAGGCATCGCCACACTCTACAAACACAGTTACTGTAGAAATTGCGCCACTTGATTCGCGACTTTATGGTCCGCAACTTGTGCCAGTAACAATAAAATCTTTAGAGGACGGATATTCAGTAATTGAAAATTTCTATATATACATTAAACCATCAAACTATACTCCTCAGGAATATGTGCCAAATATTGCTATGGAAGTTAGAATGCCTGAAGAAGTAGACCCAAGAAACCCGATAAGCTTAGAAGTTTACATGCGAAACAGAAATCCTTTAAATTTAGAACAGCTTACAATAGAAGTACAATCAGAATTATTTAGCAAATCATATGTTACAACACTTGGCGCGTTAGAAGAGAAGACTAATCAAATATTATTTGCAGATTTAAATCCTCTTCAGACTCCTGGAACTTATTCGGTTGATGTTAAATTAATATACAAGAACGAGACTATCAGTCAATCAATCAAACAGGTGATAATTAAAGAGTACAGCGACGTACAAATTGAACAAACAATAACAAAAGGATTGTTCTCATCGAAAGAAAAAATATCATTGTATAATGATGGAAATGACGATACAGTAAAATTAATTAAAGTAAAAAAGAATTTCTTTCAAAAAATATTCACAACAACTTCCGCAAAGTATGATTCATTGAAAGAAGATGGAATCTCATATTTGTCTTGGGAAGTTCCATTAAAACCAAGAGAATCAGTCGTTATAACTGTCTCAACAAATTATACTCCGCTAGTGTTATTCATATTATTAGTCATAATGTTAATAATAAGTTATTATGTGTTCAGAAGCCCTGTAGTATTATTCAAAAGAGCAAAGATAGCCTCCTCATCGGAACATGGGGTTACAGACATAAAAGTCAAGCTTCACATAAAAAATAGGTCAGGAAGGACTATAAGAAACATAAAAATAATAGACAAGTATCCTAAATTATTAAC
>Ga0208375_1002487_pt1 | contig 17291 bp, 15 predicted proteins | sample RifOxyD1_FD_184038 | JGI IMG/M metagenome (GOLD analysis project Ga0208375, IMG submission 184038) | Soil microbial communities from Rifle, Colorado - Rifle Oxygen_injection D1 (SPAdes) | ecosystem: Environmental > Terrestrial > Deep subsurface > Rock core/Sediment | place: Rifle, Colorado... | reverse complement strand
CGCCTGCAGGGTTGTTTCAACTACAGCATGAACGGCAAGGCTCCGCCACTCGGCAGCAAGGAGCTGACCGCCCTGGTGACTTATTCCTACTGGCTTGCCACCGGCGCGCCCACCGGCAAGAACCTGGCAGGCAGGGGCTACCCCGCGCTGGCGAAACCGCCGCTTGCGCCCGACTTCCAGCGCGGCGCCAAGGTTTACCAGGCCAACTGCGCCATCTGCCATGGCGCCAACGGCGAAGGCACCCGGTCCGGCGATCGCTACGCCTTCCCGCCGCTGTGGGGCAACGACTCATACAACTGGGGCGCAGGCATGCATCGCATCAACACCGCCGCCTCATTCATCAAGGCCAACATGCCGCTTGGGCAGGGCAATACCCTGAGCGACCAGAACGCATGGGATGTGGCCGCATTCGTCAACGGCCACGAGCGGCCTCAGGATCCGCGCTTTTCGCGTTCGGTGGCAGAAACCCGGAAAACGCTTCACGACGAAGACTGCAGCTACGGCAAGAACGTAAACGGCCAGGTGCTGGGGTCCAAATCCGTACCCTCCGGCGGTACAACACGCGCTCGCCAGGCGCAGAAAAAATAAGCGCATCAATCGAGCCGGGGCATCAGTCCCGGTTCAGTTCCTGTTCCATGTTCCGGCATTGTAAATAGTCCATAAATAGACTATAAATATCCACAAGTTCACATCCGAACCAGCGTGGAGGTCCAATGCAAAGCACAGCACATGCAGTCAAAACACAGAGCCAGCCCAGCAGCCGTGAGCTGTCGGCCGCTGGCCTGCGGGCTTTCTTCAACATCGCGCGCGACTGGGCGCTCAACACCGACGAACAGATGGTGCTGCTGGGCGCGCCCGGCCGTTCGACCTTTTTCAAGTGGAAATCTGCCCCCGAGAGCGCCGATCTCAAGCGCGACACCCTTGAGCGCTTGTCCTACATCCTGGGCATCTACAAGGCGCTGCAGATTCTGTTGCCATCCACCCTTTCGGCCGATGCCTGGGTGAAAAAATCCAACACTGCGCCGCTGTTCGGCGGCAAAAGCGCGCTCGACCGCATGCTCGGCGGCAACGTCGCCGACCTGCTGGCAGTGCGCCAGTATCTGGATGCCCGGCGCGGCGGCTGGGCCTAGGCAATGACAATTGCCGCTCGTCCTGAGCCTGCGGAAGGGTCGCCGCACAGCGGCGGGGCACCCACCGGCGTACCCCTTGCGGGTGCTGTCGAAGGACGCGTTTAAAGATGGCCTACCCCACCACCAAGCTGAACTGGAACCCGGCCTACCGGGTCATCCCCAGCCGCTTTCCCTCGGTGGGCCTGTTCGAACGCGTCGCCAACCCGGCGGATTTTGACGCCCTGTATGCGCTGGAGGCCATGACCAACGACCGCATCCGCGACGAAGTCGGCGAGATCAGCCTGGTCCCTGCGGAGGAGCGGCTGTTCGGCCCCGGCAGCACCTGCATCATGGCCGCCTTCACCCATCTCAACCCGCAGGGCAGCCGCTTCAGCGACGGCAGCTACGGCGTGTTCTATTGCGCCCGCAAGCAAGACACCGCCATTGCCGAAACCCGCCATCACTCGGCCCTGTTCATGCAGGCCACCGCCGAGCCGCCGATGCGATTGCAAATGCGGCTCTACAGCGTGCAAGCCAAAGGCAAGGTGGCCGACCTGCGCGAGGCCAGCCATGCCGAGCCCCGCATCGTCGACCCGGACGACTACGGCTACGCCCAAGGCATCGGCCGCACACTCAGGGCAGAGGGCGCCCAAGGCCTGCTGTATCCATCGGTACGCCACCCCGGCGGCGAATGCCTGGCCGCCTTGCGCACGGGGATAGTGAAAAACTGCCTGCATGCCGCCTACCTGGAATACCACTGGAATGGGCAGGGCATCGACGCGGTGTTCGAGGTTGCGCAACTGCTTTGACAGCAGCACGCACACAGGCAAAACTGCGCTACCATATGACCAACAGCATGACCAACTGGAGGCGAACATGAGCACCGTCACCCTGGCAGAAGCCAAAACCCATCTCAGCCACCTGCTCGACCAGGTCGAGGCCGGCGAGGAAGTGGTCATCACCCGTCGCGGCCGGCCCATTGCCCGCATCACGCCGGTCGAAAAACCCAAGCAGCCTGTCAAATCGCTTGCCGAATTTCGCAGTCGCATGCCGCGCTGGCGCAAGTCCAGCGCGGAGTTGCTGCGTGATATGCGCGACGAGGATCTTTGATGCTGTATTTCGACACCAGCTTTTTGGCCCCACTTATCCTCGAAGAAGCCACCAGCACGAAAATCGAGGCTTACTTCGCCAAGCTCCCGGCGGGCGAGCTTTACGTCAGCCATTGGACCCGGGTCGAGTTCGCAAGCCTCATTGCCCGCGAAGTCCGGATGGGCGGATTCGCAGAGCCCGACGCGCTACTGGCCATTGGCCAATTCGATGAATTGGTGACCGAGTCATTCCAGGTACTGACCCCTGCCGTTGCGGACTACGAACTCGCCAAGGATTACATCCAGCACTTTGCCGCCAAGCTGCGGGCCGGCGATGCGCTGCACCTGGCCATCGCCAGCAACAATGGGGCAAAGTTTCTCTACACCCTGGACGAGGGGCTCTTGAATGCGGCCAAGCTGATGAAAGTCCACGCCAGCCGCGGTATCAAAACCTAGCCCTGGCGGCGAATGCCTGACCGCCTACACCTGGAATACTGGAACGGGCAGGGCAACGAGGCGGTGTTCGAGGTGAATCAGGTGCTATGAGGGCGGGGGATATGTCGATGAAATGCGTTTTGATCGACATGTCGCGTAAATATGTCGATGCCATCGACACTTAATAAGCTCGCCGCGTGTGCGAAGATTCGGTAGATAACAAACAAGGGGGCGTTTTGGCACTGCAGCCCGAACAACAAGCGAGGGGGAACATCGACAGGCTGCTGGAGGCGGCAGGCTGGCACGTCTGCGATGCATCCGCCGCCAACATCCACGCCGCGCGCGGCGTCGCCATCCGCGAATTCCCGCTGCCCGGCTACGGCTTCGCCGACTATCTGCTGTATGTGGACGGCAAAGCGGCCGGGGTGATCGAGGCCAAGAAGGAAGGCGTGACCCTCACCGGCGTCGAAACCCAGTCCGACAAATACACCAAGGGTCTGCCCGCCGGTCTGCCGCGCTGGGGCAACCCGCTGCCGTTCGCCTACCAGACCACCGGAATCGAAACTCGCTTCACCAACGGCCTCGACCCCGTTCCGCGTTCACGTTCGGTGTTCGCCTTCCACCAGCCGAAGTTGCTGGCCGACTGGCTGAATTACGCGCCTACCGCGCAGCCGGGGGAGGGCGCAGCCGCAGAAACCGCCGCCACCTTCCTCGCCAAGCTGCAAGCCATGCCGCCGCTCAAGCAAGAAGGCCTCTGGCCCGCCCAGATCACGGCAATCCACAACCTGGAAAAATCCCTGAAGGAAAACCGCCCGCGCGCCCTGATCCAGATGGCCACCGGCTCGGGCAAGACCTTCACCTCGATCTCCTTCATCTATCGCCTGATCAAGTTTGCCGGCGCGCGGCGCATCCTGTTCCTGGTCGATCGCGGCAACCTTGCCGACCAGACCCTCAAGGAATTCCAGCAATACGTCTCGCCCTACAACAACTTCAAGTTCAGCGAGGAGTACATCGTCCAGCGCCTGCAGGGCAACCAGATCGACACCACCGCCCGCGTCTGCATCTGCACCATCCAGCGCATGTACTCCATGCTCAAGGGCCGCGACCTGCCGGCCGACCTCGAAGAAGAATCCGTCGACCAACTGGGCAAGCTGTTCAAGGAACCCGAGCCCATCGAATACAACCCGGCCATCCCCATCGAGACCTTCGACATCATCGTCACCGACGAAGCCCACCGCTCCATCTACAACCTGTGGGCGCAGGTGCTGGAATACTTCGACGCCTACCTCGTCGGCCTCACCGCCACGCCGGGCAAGCAGACCTTCGGCTTCTTCCACCAGAACCTGGTGATGGAATACAACCACGAAATGGCCGTGGCCGACGGCGTCAACGTCAACTACGACGTCTACCGCATCAAGACCGCCATCACCGAAGGCGGCTCCAAGGTGGAAGCCGGCTACTACGTTGAAAAGCAGGAACGCGACACCCGCAAGACCCGCTGGGAAGAACTCGACGACGACTTCGCCTACGACCCCAACCAGCTCGACCGCGACGTCGTCACCCCCGACCAGATACGCACCATCGTGCGCACCTTCCGCGACAAGCTGTTCAGCGAAATCTTCCCCGGCCGCACTTGGGTGCCCAAGACCCTCATCTTCGCCAAGGACGACAACCACGCCGAAAACATCGTCAAAATCGTTCGCGAGGAATTCGCCAAAGGCAACGACTTCTGCCAGAAGATCACCTACCGCACCACGGGTAAGACGCCGAAGGAGCTCATCAAGGAGTTCCGCGTTAGCCCCATGCCGCGCATCGCCGTCACCGTCGACATGATCGCCACCGGCACCGACATCAAGCCGGTGGAAATCGTCTTCTTCATGCGCGCCGTCAAATCGCGCGGCTTCTTCGAGCAGATGAAAGGCCGCGGCGTGCGCATCATCAATCCCGACGACCTCAAGGCCGTCACCCCCGACGCCACGGCCAAGGACCACTTCGTCATCATCGACGCCGTCGGCGTGTGCGAGCAGGACAAAACCGACGCCCGCCCCATGGAGAAAAAGCCCAGCGTCAGCTTCGAGCGCCTGCTGCAAGCCGTCGCCTTCGGCAACACTGAAGACGACGTCATCACCAGCATCGCCGGCCGCCTGGCCAGAATGGAACACCGCATCAGCGCCGAAGACGACGCGAAGATACGAGTAGCAAGCGGCGGCCTAAGCCTAAAAGACCTGGCCCACCAACTAGTCGAATCCCTCTCCCCCGACCAAACCACACCCCCCTTTGAAAAAGGGGGGCAGGGGGGATTAACACCCGATCAACAAGCCCGCGTCACCGCAGCCAAACCCCTCTGCGACCCCGCCCTGCGCCAGCTCATCCTCGACATCAAAGCCAAAAACGAACTCACCATCGACCACGTCAGCCAGGACCAGGTCATCGAAGCCGGCTTCAGCCAGGCCGCCCTTGACCGCGCCAAAGGCCTGGTGCAATCCTTCGAACAATTCATCGCCGACCACAAAGACGAAATCACCGCCCTGCAAATCCTCTACAGCAAACCCTACAAACAGCGCCTCACCTTCGAGGCGGTGAAGGAACTCGCCGACGCCATCGAAAAGCCGCCCTACCTGTGGAACGAATCCCAGCTCTGGCAAGCCTACGCCGCGCTGGAAGCGAGCAAGGTCAAAGGCGCCAACGGCCGCCGCATCCTCACTGATCTGGTTTCGCTGGTGCGCTTCGCCATCCATCAGGACAACGAACTCGTGCCTTTCCCCGAACGGGTGAACGCCAACTTCAAGGCATGGCTGGCAGGGCAGAAAAGTGCAGGCAAGCAATTCACCACAGACCAGCGGCGCTGGCTGGATATGATCCGCGACCACATCGCCGCCAACCTCGGCATCGAACCGGACGATTTCGAGTACGCCCCCTTTGCCCAAGAAGGTGGCTTGGGTAAGGTGTATCAGCTCTTTGGCGCTGAGCTGAATACGATCATTGAGCAATTGAATGAGAGCTTGGCTGCATGAAGGCCGAAGAAATGCGTGCGGATTACACCGTGCTGAAAGATACAGGCGCTGTTGCAAGTGAGTGGCACAGAGTCAGGCTTGGTGATATCGCGCAAGTAGTCCGGGGTGTGACCTACAAGAAGGAGCAAGCGTCTGGGCAGCCAGCTACTGACATGCTGCCAATTTTGCGGGCTACTAACGTGCAGGATGGCACGCTGGTGCTTGATAGTGATCTCGTTTTTGTACCCGCCGCGCTTGTTTCAGACACACAAAAGCTGCGTGTCGGTGACATTGTCATAGCCACTTCCAGCGGTAGTAAACATCTGGTTGGAAAGACAGCGCAGGTTCGGGAAGCATGGCAGGGATCATTTGGCGCTTTCTGCGCTGCAATCAGGCCGACCAGCAACATTGATCAGCGCTACTTGGGGTATTTCTTCGAAACGCGTGAGTACAAGGACTACATCAGCAAGAAGGCTCTCGGGGTAAACATCAACAACTTGCGCCGTGGCGATCTCGAAGAAATCTCTGTGCCCGTCGCACCCCTCGACCAACAAAAACGCATCGTCGCGGAAATCGAAAAACAATTCTCCCGCCTCGACAAAGCCGTCGCCAACCTCAAGCGCGTCAAGGCCAACCTTAAGCGCTACAAAGCCGCTGTCCTCAAAGCCGCCGTCGAAGGCCGCCTCGTCGAAACCGAAGCCGAACTCGCCCGCCGCGAGGGCCGCAGCTACGAAACCGGCGCCCAACTCCTGCAACGCATCCACGAAACCCGCCGTAACCAGTGGAAAGGCAAGGGCAAATACAAAGAGCCCGCCGCGCCCTCCACAACCGACCTACCCGAATTGCCGGAAGGATGGGTGTGGGCGGCATTGCCCCAGCTTGGAGAACTCAATCGAGGCAAGTCTAAACACAGGCCTAGAGACGACGAGAGACTATATGGTGGCCCTTATCCATTCATCCAGACCGGTGATGTCCGGAAATCCGAGGGCGCGATAACGGAATACAGTCAGACGTATAGCGATTTTGGCTTGCAGCAGAGCCGTCTATGGCCCGTTGGAACACTGTGCATCACGATTGCGGCGAACATCGCCGAGACAGGGATCTTGAAGTTTCCAGCCTGCTTTCCAGATAGCGTCGTGGGCTTCTTGATAGAGGATGGCGCGACAACGACACAGTACGTCAATTATTTCATTCGGACCGCACGAGAAAAACTCGAACGATTCGCACCGGCAACTGCGCAGAAAAATATCAATCTTAAAGTACTTGAGGCCGTGGCTATTCCGTTGCCACCCCTCGTCGAACAACGCCGCATTGTCGCCGAAGTCGACCGCCGTCTTACTCTTATCCTTCAAACTGAATCGCAGGTGGACGCCAACCTACAGCGTGCCGAGCGCCTGGGCCAATCAGTATTGACACAAGCGTTTATAGGTCAGGTGAACCATCTTGGTATTGGCGGCGGAGAAAACAACAATGGCTAATAGTTTTAGTAAAAGAGAGGCCATAACACTTGATGGCACGCCCGACAAACGACTGTACTGGTCGATTATCAGTGACTATGACATCCAAACAGCGTTATGCGAGCTCATCGATAACGCAATCGATCAATGGATGGGCAGCAACCCAAGAGCACCTTTGGTTGTTGATCTTGTGCTTGATGCGGATCGACAACTCATTTCTGTGAAGGATAACGCAGGCGGTGTCGGCCAATCAGATTTACGGATGCTTATCGCACCCGGAAAAAGCAGAAACAGCCCAACTGCGGAAAGCATCGGAATCTTCGGTGTTGGGAGCAAACGCGCCGTGGTTGCACTTGCCGAGAATGTTGTGATTAAGACTCACCGCAAAGGAGATAAGACCTATCAAATTGATGTTACTAGTGACTGGCTTGAATCGCCCGATTGGGACTTACCCGCATATGAAATACCCAACATTAACGAAGGCGAGACATCAATTTACCTATCTGCATTGAGACAAACGTTCACCACTTCATATGTCGAGCATTTGAAGCAGCAACTTGGGGAGACTTATGGATGGTTCCTTGAGCAGAAAGGTTGCTCAATGCTCGTAAATGGAGAATCCGTAAAAGCCCTTAGTTTCGAGTGCTGGGCATATCCACCAGATTTTCCACCGCAACAGGCATTTTTCAATGTCGACTTATCAGGCTCTGGGACCATCAGGGTCGATATGACTGTTGGTTTGATTAGGGATCGCAATCCAGCGACTGACAATTATGGGGTCTATTTCTACTGTAATAACCGCCTTGTCGCTAAGGAACTAAAAGTTCGAGAAGTGGGCTACTTCGTTTCGTCAGAAGCTGGCGTTCCACACCCAGATGCATCACTTTGTCGGGCAATAGTCCGCTTAAATGGGGAAGCCAAGCTGATGCCATGGAATAGTAGCAAATCAGGTATCAACTATAGCCATCCACTTTTTCATGCCGTACGACCTGTGCTACTCCAGCTCGTCGCCCAATTCAGTTCACTCTCTCGTCGACTTAAAGACGATTGGGAAGAAAAGGTTTTCAAGCACACTGAAGGCCAAGTGCAAAAGGTGGACAGCGACTTGGCAACTCAGGGAAAGAGGCTCTTCCTGCCCCCTCTTCCAAGGGTAAACAAGCCACACATCGAACACCTCAAGGCAAAAAACGATTTGAAGATAGCTGAGCAGCCATGGACTCTCGGGCTAGTTGAGGCAGTTGCTGCCGTCACAATATTGACTCGTCAAAAACTAGAAACCAAGAACCGAATTGCGCTCATTTTGCTGGATAGTAATTTTGAGATTGCGCTGAAGGAATTCGTTGTACATCGCGGAGACCTCTTCCCGCCGAAAGAATACACAGATTCAAAAATCAAAGAGCTATTCCAGAGGAGGCCTAATGTCATTTCCGAAGTTTCCAAGAAGGTGGCGATTCCGCAAAACCTCCTTGATAAAGCCAAACACTACTATGAGTTAAGAAACAAGTTGATCCATGAAAGAGCGACGGTTGGAATCATAGATTCGGATGTCGAGAATTATGACCGTACGATTCGAGAAATCCTCCATATCCTGTTTGATTTAGATCTCTAACATATCCGCAAATGAGTCCCACAGACATCGTTAGTAAGCTTTGGAACTACTGTAACGTCCTGCGCGACGACGGCATGAGCTACGGCGACTATGTCGAGCAGCTCACCTATCTGCTGTTCCTGAAGATGGCCGACGAGCGCAGCCGGCCGCCCTACAACCAGGCCAGTCCGGTACTTGCCGGCTATGACTGGCCCAGCCTGCTGAAGAAGGACGGCGATGAGCTGTTCGACCACTACCGCCACACGCTGGAGGAGTTGGGCAAGCAGAAGGGCTTGCTCGGCCTGATCTTCACTAAGTCGCAGAACAAGTTTCAGGACCCGGCCAAGCTGCGGCGGCTGATCGTGGACCTGATCGACAAGGAAACCTGGGTGTCGATGAGCGCCGACGTGAAGGGCGACGCCTACGAGGGCCTGCTGGAGAAGAACGCGCAGGACACCAAGTCTGGTGCGGGTCAGTACTTCACGCCACGCCCGCTGATTCAGGCGATTGTCGATGCCATGGCGCCCACGCCGAAGGAAACCATCTCCGACCCGGCCTGCGGCACCGGCGGCTTTCTGCTGGCGGCGCACGACTATGTGGTGAAGCACTATCCCAACATGACGTCGGCGGAGAAGAAGAAGCTGCGCGGGGAAAGCTTCAAGGGCTGGGAACTGGTGCAGGCCACCGCCCGGCTGTGCGCGATGAACATGCTGCTGCACGGCATCGGCAGCCAGGAGTTCGAGCCGATTGCGGTGGGCGATTCGCTGGCTGCCGATCCCGGCGAGCGCTTCGACGTGGTGCTGACCAATCCGCCCTTCGGCAAGAAAAGCAGCACCACCATCGTGGGCGAGGAGGGCAAGGTCAGCAAGGAGCGCGATACCGTCGAGCGCGACGACTTCTGGGCCACCACCTCGAACAAGCAGCTCAACTTCGTTCAGCACGTGAAGACGCTGTTGAAGCAGAACGGCCGCGCCGCCCTTGTGCTGCCGGACAACGTGCTGTTCGAAGGCGGGGCAGGCGAGACCATCCGCAGAAAGCTGTTGCACGACTGCGACGTCCACACCCTGTTGCGTCTGCCCACCGGCCTGTTCTACGCCCAGGGCGTGAAGGCGAACGTGCTGTTCTTCGACAAAAATCCCGCCGCCGAAACCCCGTGGACCCGCAAGCTGTGGATCTACGACCTGCGCACCAACATGCACTTCACCCTCAAGACCAGCACGCTGAAGCGGGCGGACCTGGACGAGTTCGTGACGTGCTACCACCCGGAAAACCGGCACGACCGCAAGCCAACGTGGTCGCAAGACAACCCCGACGGCCGCTGGCGTGAGTACGACTACGAAGACCTGATCAACCGCGACAAAGCCAGCCTGGATATCTTCTGGTTGAGGGATGAATCGCTGTCCGATTCCGACAACCTGCCCGCGCCGGAGGTGATTGCGGCGGAGATTGTTGAGGATTTGGAGGCTGCGCTGGAACAGTTCCGGGAGATTCTGGCGGATATGGGGCCGGATGAGGCGGTGGCTGAATCAGCATGAACGCGCCAACCAAGTCTCCAATCAAGGACAAACCACTGCGCCATCCCGGGCAGTCGCTCGAGGAGGCGCGGTACAAGCTGTTCGAAGACAAGCTTGAGACTCCGCTAATGCTCGCCATGATCTTTGTGATATTGACTGCCATGGAATGGTGGCGATATTTGTGGGCGCGACCACCTAACCCGTACATTTTTACTGTTCTTACTGTCGTATTGGTTATGTTTGCCGCTTGGCGAGTTTGGAAAACACGTCCGCAGGTTCACGCACTTAAACAGGGGGCCGAAGGCGAAAAAGCGGTCGGCCAGTTTCTTGAGCGATTACGCGAAAGTGGTTACCACGTCTTCCATGACCTGATCGGCACTGGGTTCAACGTCGATCATGTGCTGATTGGGCCGGCAGGCGTGTTCACAATTGAAACTAAAACCTGGAGCAAACCTGTACGCGGCGAAGCCAAGATCGTGTTTGATGGTGAGCAACTCACGACTGTTGGCCGTGTGCCTGAGCGCAATCCGGTGGTGCAGGCAAGGGCGCAGTCTTCATGGCTCAAGGGGTTGTTGGCTGAAAGTACAGGCCGTAATTACGACGTGTTTCCTGTAGTGGTTTTTCCTGGCTGGTATATCGAGCAAAGCAATGATTGCCTGCGAAATATCTGGGTACTCGAACCCAAAGCGCTGACGAAGTTTTTAGCGAATGCACCACAAAAGCTGGAGCCTGATGAGGTGAAGCTGGCCAGCTTCCATTTATCGCGTTTTATCCGTGGCACGTGATTTTCGCTGGGGGTGGTTGCGCGGATTTAGTCCAAACCAGCCATGCTGCGTCCGTTGATTCGAGGGTTTCATTCGGCCGGATCATAAGCTTACAAATAGCCGGACAACTTCGCCGGGCTTTATTTGAAGCATGGCGCAACACATGTATATGTCATATGCATACCGCATATATGCTGTATGGCTGAAAAGCCTTTTTGATGTATGCTATATGCATACCGCATACGAGAAGAGCCATGTCATCTGAACAATCCGTCGCAATGAAGCGGGCGAGCGGTCGCCAGTGGGTGCTTAAGCCACAGGACTTGGCGATCGCCTTGAAGTTGGTGGCCTTGAAAGGCCAGTGGCTACCCTATGCTGTTTTGGCCGAGGCCATGCGAATGTCCCGCTTCGAGGCGCACGCCGCTGTGCAGCGTTTGACTGCGGCACGGCTGGTGGTTGTGGTCGATGGCCAGCCCGGACCGGTATTGGCGGCGTTGCGCGGATTCGTGATTTATGGGGCACCGTATGCCTATCCTGCCGTGCGGGGCGAAATCACGATCGGGTTCCCAACGGCCTATGGTGTTTCTCCGCTGAAGGAGATGATGGCGGCCTCGAATGAGCCGCCTCCGGTGTGGCCGCACCCCGATGGCATCGCGAGGGGGCCGGGTTTGCTGCCTTTGTACGAGAACCTGCCGCTGGCGGCGCGGGAAGACCCTGTGCTCTACGAGTTGCTGGCCTTGTTCGATGCGTTGCGTGCCGGGCAGGCAAGGGAGCGCGAACTGGCCCGGAAATACCTTGAGGAACGTTTGCAGTGAGCGAAAACGTTTTCAGGAAAGATGATCCGAACCTGCCGATTTTGATGCTGATCGCGAAATCGCTCGGAGCGTTATGTGACTCGCTGGTTTTCGTCGGGGGATGCGCGACGGGTTTGCTCCTGACTACGCCGCGCGCCCAGGCGATCCGGGCTACGCAGGATGTGGATGTGGTGGTACATGCTCTTTCCACCGCCGATTATCACGCAATAGAAAAAGCGGTCGAAGCGCGTGGCTTCAAGCACGATCTTTCGCCCGAGGCACCGATCTGCCGCTGGGTGTTGCAGGGTGTGGCACTTGACCTGATGCCGAGCCAGTCCGGCATATTGGGGTTTCATAACCGCTGGTATCCCCTGGCCATTGAAACCGCTGCGCAGATCATATTGCCGAATGGCATGGCTATCCGGCTGATTACGGCCCCGGTGTTTGTGGCAACCAAGTTTGAGGCTTTTCATGGCCGGGGCAACAACGATTATCTCGCCAGCCATGACCTCGAAGACATTATTACGGTAGTCGATGGGCGCCCGGAGTTGATGCAGGAAATCGATCAGGCGGATGGCGAATTGCGGCGCTATATCACCACCGAGATCAATATCTTGCTCGAAGACCGCAACTTTTTGATGGCGCTGGCCGGACATCTTCCCGGTGATGCTGCCAGCCAGGCGCGCCTGCCCGAACTGCTCCGCCGCATGCGTGCAATCGGCAATATGGATAAATAAGGTTGAACTTATTCGCCAGCCAGGCCTCTGAGTTCCATCTGTAGGATTCAAGCTTCAAGTTTCAAGATTCACTGGCGGTAACTCTGGTTGTCCACTTTTCCTTGATATTCGATGGGTGGGGCATGTTGCCCAAATAGGTTTATTTAAGGAAATGCAAAATGGAAACAGGTATTGTTAAGTGGTTCAATGACGCCAAGGGCTTTGGTTTTATTACGCCGGACGGTGGTGGCGATGATCTCTTCGCGCACTTCTCGGAGATCCAGGCAGGCGGCTTCAAGTCGCTGCAGGAAAACCAGCGCGTCAGCTTTGAAATCACCGCTGGCCCCAAGGGCAAGCAGGCTGCAAACATCCAGCCTGCGTAAATTCGCAGTTGGTTGAAAAAAACCCCGGTTCGCCGGGGTTTTTTGTTGCCTGCGTCGGCCGGGAAGCAGGGGTGGCCGCATTGAAAACAATCAGTTACGGGCTAGTCTTGCCTGGATTCAGTAAGAGGCTGATGCCCAACGCTCACGCCCTCAACCGCACCCGATTCTCCACTGTCAGCACATCGCCTGCCGCATCCACCACTGCATACAGCCTGGGCTTCGGGTTGCCGCCCCAGGTCGGGCTGGGGGTGGGGCTGTCCAGGTACACCACTTGCGCGCCGTCAAACTGTTTTTCGACCTGGCCGTGGGTGAGCAGATGGGTGAGGGCGTCGATGGAAATCCCGCGCTGCTTCATGCGGCTAAAGGCGAGGGGGCTAGTTTTCCTGTTGTCTACACAGTGTAGTTTCCTGGTAATGCCCCTTCCGCCATCCTGTTTATAAGCATGCGCCTGTGCAGGTATATTTGTCAGCACACCGACGCCACCCAAGGACTGAGTAGCGGATATGCGCAGGATTTTGCAAATCGTTCATGCTGCACGCAGCATTTTCAGCTCGGATCGTCATGCCGGACACGAAGATGTGGCATTGCTACACGCTATTTACGACTCGGCCCCAATCGGCATCACACTAACGGACTTGCAAGGCAGGTTTGTCAGAACCAACTCGGCTTTCCAAAGGATGACCGGCTTTAGCGCATCTGAGTTGAGTACCGAAACCTGCGAGTCCTTGACGCATCCCGAGGATTTTCCGCGGTACCGGGGCTTGCTGGAGGAATTGCTGGATGGCCAGAGAGTAGCCTTCAGGCTGGTCATGCGCCACCGGACGAAAACGGGGGCGGCGGCCTGGATTCGCAGCACGGTTTCGCTGCTGAATAGCAGTCAGGGCGTGCCACTGTACCTTGTTGCGCGTTCCGAGGACGTGACCGAAAGCTGGCAACGGCGGACACAGCAGCATGAGCGAACCGAGTCTTTCCACCTGCTGGTGGCAAGCGTGACCGACTACGCAATTTTCATCCTCGATCCGGAAGGGCGGGTGACCAGCTGGAATGCGGGTGCGGAGCGGATCAAGGGCTACCTCGCTGACGAGATCATTGGTCAGTATTTCTCGTGTTTTTATCAGCGCGAGGACATCGAGCAGGGCAATCCTGCGCACGATCTGAAGGCCGCGCTGATACACGGTCGCTACGAGGACGAAAGCTGGCGCTTGCGCAAGGACGGTTCGGCATTTTGGGCCAACGTGATCATCACGCCGATGCGCGATGAATCCGGCGCCTTGCGTGGGTTCGCCCAGGTGACGCGCGATCTCACCGTGCGCCGGCAGCTCGAAGAGCGCTTGCGCGAAAGTGAGGCGCGGCTGCAGGCCTTCCTCAACCACAGCCCGTCGGTCATCTTCCTGAAGGATGTCGAGGGTCGGTATCTGCATGCCAATGCCAAATTCAAGCAACGTTTCCAGTTGAGCACAGAGCAGGTTATCGGCAGGACCGACGCCGAGCTTTTTTCGCCGGAACAAGCGGCGGCATTCCGCGTCAATGACCAGCAGGTGATGACGATCGGCATGCCCATTGAATTCGAAGAAACCGCGCAGTATGACGATGGTCTGTGCATCAGCGTGGTCAGCAAGTTTCCGGTGCGCGACACGGCCGGGAAGATCATCGGGATCGGCGGCATTGCAACGGATATGACCGTATACAAGCGTGCGCAGGAAGCCTTGCGGATCAGTGAACGAGGCTTTCGTGAATTGGTGGATATCCTTCCCATCGCCGTGTATACCTGCGATGCGTCCGGGCTCATCGAAGGCCATAACCGTCAGGCGACGGAGTTGTGGGGACGTGAGCCGCAACTGGGGGGCGATGCCGATCGGTTTTGTGGTGCGTATCGCCTTTACACGCATGATGGCGTGTATATGCCCTACCCAGACTGCCCGATGGGTGAAGTGCTGCGAACGGGGCGGGCGGTGGTTGACCGCGAGATCATCATCGAGCGTCCCGACGGTTCCCGTCGCGCGGCAGTCGTCAACATCATTCCACGCCTGGACGAACACGGCACCATGACGGGCGCCATCAACTGCCTGATGGACATTACCGAGCGCAAGCTCGTCGAACACGAACTGAAGATGTACGCCGATCAATTGAGGGTCTTGTCCAGCCGTCTAGTGGAATTACATGAAGAAAGCCGACTTTCGCTGTCACGCGAGTTGCATGACCGCGTGGGCCAGAATTTGAGTGCACTCAATATCAATCTCAGCATCGTCCTAAGCCAGTTGCCTGATGCGGCTAAATACCTGGTTAGGGCGCGGCTGAAGGATTCGCAGGAGCTTGTCGAAGCCACCGTCGATGTCATTACCGACGTGATGGCCGACCTGCGCCCACCGCTGCTCGATGATTACGGCCTGCTGCCCGCCCTGAAATCGATTGCGGAGCAGTTCAGCAGGCGAACGGGCATTGGCGTCGAGGTGCGCGGTCCGGCCCACCTCGAAGGTCTGACCAAGCAGGTGGAAATCTCGCTGTACCGCATCGCGCAGGAGGCCATGACCAATCTGGCCAAGCACGCGCACGCCAGGAACGTCAAAATCGAGGTCGCGCTGCCGCCCGATCAGGTTACGCTCACGATTTCCGATGACGGCATCGGCTTCGATCCGAACCTGCTGCCGCAATACAGTGGTCGCGTGGGCTGGGGCATGCTCACCATGCGCGAGCGGGCAGTGGCATTGGGCGGAACACTGGCGATCGACTCCGAGCCTGGGGTGGGTACGCGTGTGACGGTAACACTCACGAGGAAGCCATGAGCATCAATGTCCTGATCGTAGACGATCATGTTGTGATGGCTGAGGGTCTGCGTTACCTGATCGACGCGCAGAACGACCTTGCCGTAGTGGGCTGCGTGAATGATGGCCGCGAGGCATTGCGCGAGGTCGTTGAACGGGTGCCGGATGTGGTGGTCATGGATATTGCGATGCCCGAGCTCAACGGAATCGAGGCTACTCACCTGATCCATGAGCGATCGCCCGACACGCAGGTCGTGATGCTCTCGATGCATTCGAATCGTGAATACGTCCTGCGAGCCCTGCAGGCGGGCGCACGTGGCTACGTGTTGAAGAAAAATGCCGCCGCAGAAGTGCTGACGGCAATCCGTTCGGTGTATTCAGGTCGGCGCTATCTGAGCAGCCAAATCACCGAAAGTGTGATCGAGGACTATCTCCGCAGCAGCATAGATGACCCGCTCGATGCGCTCAGTTCCCGCGAGCGTCAGGTACTGCAGCTGCTGGTCGAGGGAAAATCAACCGTACTGATTGCAGAATCGCTATCGCTCTCTCCGAAGACCGTCGAAACCTATCGCGCACGCGTCATGCAAAAACTCGATATTGGCGATATGCCCGGTCTGGTGAAATTCGCGATTCAGCACGGTTTGACGACGATCGAATAAGCTGAGTTCGGGCGGTTTGCTCTCGTCAAAGCTGTAGGGATTTTCCTGGGGTATTTGTCGGGTTTCCCTGATTCCCCCCTTTGCTTCCGCTCGCTACTGTGCTTGGAGCCCATCATGGGCTGCCTGGATTCACGGCGCTGACTGGCGCCAGGAATGTTCGGGTTCGCGGAAGGAGCGGAATGTCCGATCACAGTCTATCGATTCGCCATATCAGGCTCGGTCTCATAAGCTTGGCAATCCTGATACTCAGTCTGGGGCAAGCTGCCGCCGCAGTGGCCCCGAATCTGGCCGACCTGTCGCTTGAGGAACTCGTCAATATCGAGGTCACGTCGGTATCGAAACGTGCCGAGCGTCTGACCGATGCGGCCGCTTCCATTTTTGTCATCACCCGAGACGACATCCGCCGTTCCGGTGCCCGTTCCCTGTCCGAGGCCTTGCGCCTGGCCCCCAACTTGCAAGTGGCACGCGTCAGCGCGAGTGCGTATGCGATCAGCGCACGCGGTTTCAACAGCAGCGCGCGAAACAAGCTGCTGGTTCTGATCGATGGACGATCGGTCTATTCGCCTCTGTTTTCCGGGGTGTTCTGGGATGTGCAGGATGTGATGCTCGAGGATATCGAACGTATCGAGGTCATCAGCGGACCGGGGGGGACCTTGTGGGGCACCAACGCGGTCAACGGCGTCATCAATATCATCACCCGGTCCGCGACAAACACGCAGGGCGAAGTGCTGGAAGCCGGCGCGGGCAATCGCGAATACGAGGGCGCGGTGCGCCATGGCGGAACCTTCGGCGCCAACGGCCATTACCGCGTCTATGGCAAATATTTCGACATCGATCATACGGAGACGACGACAGGCATTCCGCGCGACGACGCCTGGCACAAGGGCCAGATCGGATTCCGTACCGACTGGGACGACGGGCGCGATCAGTTCTCGGTTCAGGGCAATGCCTACCGCGGCTCAGAAGGCCAGCCCGCGCCGGGGACCATTTCGACGGGCGTACCTTTCACGCTCGGCACCATCAAGGTTT
>Ga0208375_1002485_pt1 | contig 17306 bp, 18 predicted proteins | sample RifOxyD1_FD_184038 | JGI IMG/M metagenome (GOLD analysis project Ga0208375, IMG submission 184038) | Soil microbial communities from Rifle, Colorado - Rifle Oxygen_injection D1 (SPAdes) | ecosystem: Environmental > Terrestrial > Deep subsurface > Rock core/Sediment | place: Rifle, Colorado... | reverse complement strand
AGGAAAAATACAGATATAACTTAAAATATCAAAAACAACCTTATTCAAAACCTCCTGAACCCCAGTATTTCCATACTTTTCCATATTTTTTCTAATTTCTTCAAGTGCCTTTTCCTGCTTGCCAGATAAATTTCCTTTTATTTCAAAATTCCCATCTCCAGCAACATATTCAATTAACCCAACCTTATCGGCTTCCCTCAAAGCAAGCTCCCCTTCAGCAAAACAAGGAACAATTGGATAATCAAACTCCTTTTTTACATTATCAAAATTCTCTTTACTGTTCGGTCTGTCCATTTTATTGCCTGCAATTATCATCGGCTTAGTGGCTCTTCTCAGGGCTCTGGAAAATTCCATCAAATCTTCATCTTTCCATCCAGAAGGCTTCTCAAAATTAAGTTTTGAGTGTAGAACAACCGATTTTACATCTCCTTCATCAACTTTCAACCCAGAAAACTGCCTTGCAACTGCCTCAGCAAAATTAGTTTTCTGCATCTCAATAGTCCTAGCAAAAACTTTCCACACTTTTTCAAGAATTCCAAGATACCACAAGTCCAACTCTTTCTCAATTATCCTAACATCATCACCAGGATAATAATTTTCGGCGGGCTTTCCCTCTCCATTCGTTTCTCCAGACATATCAACAATGTGAATAAAAGCGTCTGCACTGGATAAATCACTCAAAAACTCATTCCCAAGTCCCTTTCCCTCTGAAGCCCCCTCAACAAGTCCTGCAACATCCACCAACTCAAAAGGAACAAACCTAAATTTCCCATTTCCCTTTACATATCCTTCTCTTGGATTGCTTACTTTTCCAAATTCCGGCGCCAAATCCTTAATTCTTACATGAGCAATTCCACGATTTGGCTTAATCGTAGCAAACGGATAACTTGCAATTAGAACATCTGCTAAAGTCGCCGCTTTGAAAAACGTGCTCTTTCCTGAATTAGGGCGACCTACCAACCCAATTAACATAAAACATAACAACAGAAATACTTTATAATTCTATTGATTAAAATAGACCAAACCAACCATAACCAATTTACCTGCCCGTTCCGCCACCCATGAAACCCAAAAGGAGAACTTATATTTAAAGATTACTATACTAAAAAATCTCATGATCCCACTGAGATTCGGACTCAGGACCTCCGGCTCTCCTAAAAAGGAGGAAGCTTGAAGCTCTAGACGAACTCCAGTTTTATAAGACCGGCGCTCTAAACCAGGCTGAGCTATGGGATCAGTTAGAAATAATGAGAATAGAGGATATTTAAAGGTTATTTCTTGCACAAAGCTAAAGCATAAGAGTCATCTTCAGAGGCAAAGAGTTTAACATCTCTAAAATACATTTTCAGAAAATCCTCAAAACTATCTTTCTGATATTTGTAAGAGACAGCAGTCAAAAGCTGGTCTCCTTTGTGAAACACAACTCTTTTATCCTGAAATTTAATCTCTTTATCTCTAAGAATAGTATAATACATTTCAACTCTTGAATTCACAAACCTAACCCCATAATTTACCTCGGCTTTTTTTAACCCTAAATTTATAGGAAGATGAATAAGAAGATTATTAAGCTGTTCATTCTGATAAGACTTCAAAACATCCCCTTCATTTCTATTATCAAGTCCGTTTCCAATTAAAATAATATCCCCCTCGTTCATAGCTCCTCTAATCTGATACAATAACTCATTAATCTCAAAATTCCCCAATGTATTTCCAAGGAGCAAAAGAAGATTTTTCTTATAATCTCCAGACCTTAACAGTGAAGAAATATTTTCCAGATTTTCAAAATCAGAAATATTCCATTGAAATTTAACAACTTCTCCGGCATCCAGCTTCTTTATCTTACTAATGGCTTTTTCAACCATATACCCGCTAATATCGATGGGGCAGTATCTTGTATTTAATTTCCCTTTAAGATGCTCAATAAAAATTACTGCTTTCTTTCCATCTCCGCATCCCAAATCAATAATATTTAAAGCCTCTTCTCTAACTTCGTCCAAAATATCATCAACATTATTATTAATTAAATCTATTTCCTTTTGAATAACGTCCCTCTGATAATCTTCAGAAGATTCTAAATCGAGAAACGCCTGGGCTTGTTTCGGAGTCAAATACCAAAGCTTGGAATCCGCTATATTCCATATTCTTGTATTCCCCTCAAGAGCATAACCTCTCTTGATAAGCTCCCTAAAAATCAGGTCGTTTATTACAGGGCTCTTACTAACCATAACATTAAGTCATAAACTGCCTTTTTATGTCTTTCGCCGACACAATTTCACCACAAGGTTATCACAAAACTAGATGACGACAGCAAGCTTTAAAAGCAATTTTCCCCAATTTATTTTATGCCCTTGTAGTCTAGTGGCCAAGGACGCGGCCCTTTCGCGGCCGAAACCCGAGTTCGACTCTCGGCAGGGGCATCCCATAATTACCAAAGTAATTATATAATTTCTGCAGGTTGCACCTGCGGGAAACAAGATTTCACAAAGTGAAATCCAATAGTAGTTCTTTGATGTGTACAACTTTCTTTCTAAGAAAGTCGTACTTCTGGCTCTCGGCAGGGGCATGAACACATAATTTAGCTAACCCCCATGCGGGGCATAAACAAAAAACAATTCCAGTCCCGTGCGGGGCAGTGAATTGGGAAAGTTAAAATCCCTAACGCGGATTTGAAAAGCAAGGAATAAAAAGAGAAGGTACATTAAAAACAAGATGAAAAGATTCAATTTAAAAAATAAAGAAAAAATAAAATCCTGTAAGCCAATTCTAAAAGAAATTTATTCTAAACATAAGAAGAAATACATTGATTTATTTTTTTATGAAAAAGATGTAAATTTTAAAAAAATTAATACAGAACCTTTAATTGAAGTAGGAATTTTAAGAAAGATTGGAAACAAACTTCGTGCTAATGTTCAGGTTTTCCCGCTATCTGGAAAATTTATATGTACAGATTTTAATTATTCTGCACATAGAAAATCTGGTAAAACATATACAACTGAAAAAGATGGTGTTTGGGGGATTCTTCCTGAAGAAACACCAGTTATGGCTAAGAAGGCTATTGTAAAAAAAGGAGGTATTGTCTTAGATTTAGCTACTGGTTCTGGGATGATTGGGATATTTTGTGCCGACAAGGCAAAGAAAGTAATAGCAACTGACATCAATCCTAAAGCAATCAATTACGCTAATTTCAATGCTATCTTAAATGATGTGGAAAATAAAATGGAATTTAAAGTTGGGAATTTATTTAAACCAGTAAAAGGGATTAAGTTTGATTTAATTATATGGAATGGTCCGACTGTTGCTGTTCCAGAAACTCCAGGTAAATATCCTGTTTATTCTTATTGGGGGATGGATGGAGCGGAATTTACTCGTAGATTTATAGATGAAGCATTTGACTATCTTAAGCCAAATGGAAGATTAGAATGGTATGATTGTGCTGTCGGAACAAAAGAACTACCCGTTTCAATGGAATATCTTAGAAGAAAATGGAAAGATAAAAAAATAAAAGTCATATTTAATTCGCTTACAAGTGATCCAGTATCATTAGAGAAGTCTTTTGAAATTTATTCAAAATATAACTTAGAACAACCAAAGTTTAAAACGCCATTATCATTTAAAACTGTAACAAAAAAAGAAGAAAAAGCTTGGCATAAATGGTTAAATGAAAGAGGGTATACTAATTTTTATTATGCTTTTGTTGAAGTTTATCCATCAAACAAATTTGAATTTAAGCTTAATTTTCCCAAAAAAGATATCAGAACAGATAGATACCTGACAAGATATTGGTTATGGATGGGTTACCAAACAATATTAGACAGATTAAAAAAATGCGAAACACTATAATTCATACTCAATCGGAGGAAAAAACAAGAATTAGCAACCCACTCTCGAAAGTTTTATAAACTTCCTCTTTTGTGTATTACCGATATATGCTCTGTATGGTCTTCGGGCAATGCAGAGCCATCATATTCTTAATCAATGATTTTGTGTAAGCTGAGCAAAATATTTAAATACTGAGAAATCAGTAATATTACTGAAATAGCAGTAAATAAAATGGCAGGATATTTTGACCAGGAAGTTGAAGAAGGCGAACACGCATTACTTGTAAGCCTGTTTCCCAAGGCAAGAGATTTAACAATTAAAGAAATAATGAAAAACTCTCCTTATTCCTCATATGAAAGAAATAATTCTTACCTAAAATCATTGGCTAAAAAGAAAATTATTGAAGGAAAAAAAGTTGGCAAAACATTAACCTATTCTCTAATTTCAAGCAACTGGCATTCAAAAAAAGCGTTTCATTCTTACGCATTAGAGAGAGCAAGAAATTTTTTAGAAAAACATAAGACTGTGGCTTTAGCACTTAAAGAACTGCCAGAAGAAGAAATAGATTTTCTTGCTATTTTTGGGAGTTATGCAAAAGGAACAGAAAAGAAAGATAGCGATATTGATTTACTATGCGCTACATCCAAAAAAGAAAAAATAGAAAAGTCTATTTCAGCAATAAAGCGAAAATTTAATTTAGATATTCAGTCTGTAATCATGCCAAGAACAGAATTAGGCAAGATAAAAAAGGAGAACATTGAATTTTGGAGCGACTTAGTTAATTATGGAAGAATATTTATAGGATATGATTTATTTTACTATTATGCCTATGCAACCTAAAAAAGACAAATTGCCAAAAGGATTGAGCAAAGATGCAACTGTAATAAACTTAGTATCAAGATATTTGGAAAGGGCAAAGAAAAATCTTGAACTAATGAGCATTATATCGGAGTTAAGCAAAAACAGAGAAGCCCAGAAAGCCTTGAAGTTATCTGAGAATTATTCAAACGATGAATGGGTGATTGTTACTTCATATTTTGCGATGTATCATTCTGCACTCGCATTACTTGCAAAAATCGGTTACAAAAGTGATACACATACTGCAACAATTATAGCATTGGAAAAGTTTTTTGTTGAAAAAGAATTAATTGGACAAGAATATTTAGCAATGTTTAAACACGCAAAAGACCAAATAAACAAACAAGATATTGATAATCTTTCTAAGGGAAAAGAGAATAGAGAAATCGCACAATACAAAGTTACAGAAGCGATAAATCGGGCTATTGCTGAAGCAAGCATGAAAAACGCTTATGAATTTGTAAACAAAATAAGAAGTATTACTGAAGCGTTGAAAACAGAAAACTAAATAAACTTCAACAACTTACATTCATTAACGAATACAAAAAGAGGAAAAACAAGAAAAAAGCTTGAAGAATAGTTCAATGCACAACCCCCATGCGGGGCATCGAATGCAAATCCATGCCCAACATGGGATTTGAATAAAATCAAGGGAATTTCCACCCCCGGCGGGGGCATATCTTTTCCTCAAAAACACAAACCCATAACTTTATAAACCAAAAAAAGCGATACCTATATAACAAAGTGTTAGTAAGTCTTGAGCAGCCAAAATTGTTTCGAATACTTACGCTCAAGAAATGTTTCTTGAAGATTTTTGTTAATATAATCAATGGAAAAATTTACAGAATTAGGATTAAGCATAGAATTGACAGATGTGTTAAAAAGATTTGGGTTTAAAGAACCATCTGAAATTCAAGAGAAAGCAATACCGATAGTCTTGGCTGGAAAAGATATTATAGGGGGCTCTGCAACAGGAAGTGGAAAAACATTGGCGTTTGCCTCTCCAATCATAGAAAACCTTAAACCAAACAAAGAAGTCCAGGCATTAATATTGACTCCGACAAGAGAACTTGCGGAACAGGTCGCAACATCAATAAGAGATTTTGGTAAAAATAAAAAATTAAGTGTTTTGGCAGTTTATGGTGGAGTAAGCATTGGACCTCAAATAAGAGAAATCTCTACAACAGATGTTCTTGTTGGAACTCCTGGAAGAATTCTAGACCATTTAAATAGAAAATCGCTAAGATTAAACAAAATTAAATTTCTTGTCTTGGACGAAGTAGACAGGATGTTAGACATGGGGTTCAGCAGAGATGTTGAAAAAATAATAAATGAATGCCCAAAAGAAAGACAAACCATGATGTTTTCAGCTACGATTTCTCAAGACATTGACTATTTAGCAAGAAAATACACAAAAAATGCTGTTGAAATAGCAGTAAAATCATATGTTGACCCGTCTAAACTGAAACAGATTTATTACGATGTCCCAGACAACAAAAAATTCTCATTGCTTGTGTGCCTATTAAAAAAAGAAAGAACAGACATGGCAATGGTTTTCTGCAACACAAGAAGAAATGTGGATTTTATTTCTGAAAATTTAATAAGGGTAGGAATACAAGCGAAAGCCATTCATGGGGGGCTTGAACAGAACAAGAGAATAAGAGTCCTTAGTGAATTCCATAAAGGAAATGTGGGTGTCTTAGTCTGCACAGATGTTGCTTCAAGAGGATTAGATATCAAAGGAGTAAGCCATGTATATAATTATGACCTGCCACCTGACCCAAAAGACTATATTCACAGAATAGGAAGAACTGCAAGAGCGGGAAAGGAAGGAAAAGTTATAGTTGTCCTAGCCAGCAGAGATTATGAAAACTTCGGAATTCTAATACAATCAAAAGAGTTTGAAATAACCCCCACAGAATTGCCAGAATTTGAACTTGTCGGAATAAGAATGAATCAAGAAAGGGATAAAAGAAGATTTAATGGAAGTCAAAAAAGAAGAGATTCCGGAGGAAGAGGAGGAAGCAGAGATGGACCAAGAAGAAACAGCAGAGATGGACCAAGAAGAAACAGCAGAGATGGACCAAGAAGAAGCCAAAGTAATAGGCCAAGAAATGCCGATAGAAATGATTATAACAAAAGAAGAAATAATTTTAGAAATTCTGGCAGACCAAGAAGAAGATAAAAATTATCCTCATTTCTTCAAAAAAGAATAAACAGCCCTAACAGAAACAGAAGATAAAATCCATTAATTTTAAAAGCACCAATTCTTACCCACTAAACATGAATCCTTTAACAAAAGACAATATCAAAATACTTTTAGTATGCTTGCAAAAAGACGCCGAAAGAGTTCCTCCGATAGGATTAGTCTATATTGCAACCTACCTAAATAAAAAGCTAAAAATTCCAAAAGAAAACATCAAAGTAATAGATGCAAATTACTTCAAAATAGAGGATGAAACATCAAAATTCAATCCGGACATAATAGGAATTGGCTCAATGACAATAAATTACCAAGATGCAATTGATTATGCCTCAAAAATAAAAAGAAAAAAAGATATCCCAATAGTAATCGGAGGAGTCCATATAACAACTCTCCCAACTTCCTTAAAAAAATGCTTCAATATTGGAGTAACTGGAGAAGGAGAAGAAACCTTCGCAGAATTAATTGAGTTATATCTAAAAAAGCAGAAACTTGAACCAAAAGACTTGAAAAAAATCAAAAGTATACTTTACTTTGATAAAAATAAATTGCAAATGACAGAGTTTAGAGCTCCGATTGAATTAGACAATTTGCCATTACCAGACTTCAAGTTTGCGCACCCTGAATATTTCAAAAGATTAGAAGTTCCGGCTGTCGGAGACACAAGAATAAGCTGTTACATTCTATCTTCAAGAGGATGCCCATACAGATGCGTATTCTGTTCAACAGCCAGATTCTGGGGAAGAATGAGACTGCACTCCCCAGAATACACAGCCAGACTAATAGAGCAAGGAATAAAAGAATTTGGAGCAGACCACATAAAGATACTGGATGACTTATACACAATAAGCCCTGAAAGAGTAGATTCAATAAGAGAAGAAATGGAAAAAAAAGGAATTTTCTCCAAAATCAAAGAAATGGAAGGAACAGTCAGAGCAAATCTGGTAACAGACAAGCTATTGGAAGCAATAAAAAAAGCAAAACTAACAATAGTAAATTTTGGATTTGAATCCGGCTCAGAAAGAGTATTAAAATATCTAAAAGCAGGAACAGTTTCGGTTGAAATGAACAAAAAATCAGTATTATTATGCAAAAAATATTGTATAACCGTTTATGGAAGTTTAATGTATGGCTCACCAACAGAAACAATAGAAGACATGGAAAAAACAAACCAGTTTATTGATTTCTGTCTAAAAAACAAAGTGAAAAACGTATGGAGTTTTGTAGCAACTCCATTTCCGGCAACTCCTTTCTGGGAATCAGCCCTCCAAAAAGGAACAGTTTCAAATGACATGAACTTCAAATTATTAGACCACCATATTGAAAACCGCCCGTTGTTATTAGAAGACAATATCTCAACTCAGGAATTCAAAAAAGTCTTTGGAAAAGGGAGAAAAAAACTTAGAAAATTCAAAATAAACCTCATAAAAGAATTTGTTCTAAGAAATCCAGCAAAAGCAGCAGGACTTTTCTTGAAAGAGCCAAGATATTATACCTCAAGAATCATAAGGCAGGTATTGAAACAATAAATTCTACCAAAAAAATTCACAAAATTTAAAAAGGAACTAGATAATGAAATACTATGGCATGGAGAATAGGACCGTTTGGAAAACCTGGAAATCTGGATAAATTTCTACAAAGGCAAAGAACAACTACTGGAAAAGGAGTAACCATAGAGATAAAAGATAGAACAACCCATAAATCAGATGAATCAGTTCCGTATTACAAGCATGACATTTACGTAAAATCCGAAGAAACAGGAAAAAGAGTCCTAGTTGAATGGGACGCAGGATACACAATAATTGCACCGGCACTCACATTAGCAAAAGCCAAGGTTATCCAAGAAAGACTAGAAGGACAAGGAATGAGAGTGAAAGTAACAGGCAGGGAAAGATTAGAAAAATATTTAGAACCTGTTTCTATATAATTCTCAAGAACAAACATCCTTTAAATTTAAAAAGAGCTGTTTATTGAAAACACCTAAAATGAGTAAAACAAGTGAAATTTTATCAGAGGAACACAAGAATATCTTAAAGGTAGTTGAAGCATTAAACAAAGAAACAGAAAAACTAAAATTAGAAGAAGAAATTAATAAGGCTTTTTTTGCCGAAGTAATTGAATTCATAAAAAACTATGCTGACAAATTTCATCACGCAAAAGAAGAGGAGATTCTATTTAAGGAGTTTAACAAAGCCTGTGAAGAAGGCCGCCTGCACTGCAACCCCATAGAACAGATGATGCACGAACACGAAATAGGAAGAAAATTTGTAAAAGAAATGATAGAAGGCCTTGAAAAAGAAGACAAATCTAAGCTAAAAAATGGCGCTAATGGATATACGAACCTATTAAAAGAGCATATTTTCAAAGAGGATAATATTTTATATCCTATGGCTAATGAGGCGCTAAATAAGCAAGAAGAAGATATGCTAAAAAAATTCTGGCAAGTTGAAAAAGAAAAAATAAATGACAAAGAAAAAGCCATTAAATTCGTCAAGAGCCTAAAATGAAACTAAACATACTAATCGGAGGAAAAGCAGGGCAGGGAATAGGCAAAATATCCAGCATCGTCTCAAACATACTGGCAAAATATGGTTACTCTACATTTAATTACAGAGATTATCAATCTTTAATCAGGGGCGGGCATAATTTTAACATTTTGACCATTTCAGACAGGCAAATTTCAAGCAATGGCTCAAAATTAGATGGAATAATTGCCTTAGACGACAAAACTCCAGAACTCCACAAGGAAAAATTAAAAGAAAATGGATTCATAGTTTCCCCAGAAAGCTTTGAAGATTTAGGAAGAAACCTAAATGTGGCTCTGGCGGGCGCATTAATAAAAATTTTGGGCATTGACAAAGAGATTTTAACAGAAGAAATCAAAGAACAATTAGGCGAAGAAGCAGTAATCGCGGCTGAAAAAGGATACGAAAGCCAAAAAGTTAGATTTAATTTAGAAAGACAGGAAAAAGATATAAAGATAATGTCAGGAAGCCAGGCAATTGCTTTAGGAGCAGAAAATTCAGGGTTGGATTTCTACTTTGCATATCCAATGACTCCCGCAACAGAAGTTCTAAATGAATTAGCAAAATCAAAAAAAGTAAAAGTTTTCCAGCCAGAAAGTGAAATATCAACAATAAATATTGCATTAGGAACTTCCTTCACAGGAAAAAAAGCAATGGTTGGAACAAGCGGAGGAGGATTTGATTTAATGACAGAAGCGTTGAGCTTCCAGGGACAATCTGAAATACCCTTAGTTATATACTTAGCAACTCGTCCAGGTCCAGGAACCGGACTCCCAACTTACACAATGCAGGCAGATTTAAATGTAGCTTTAGGAGCAGGACACGGAGAATTCCCAAGAATTGTAATATCACCTGGAGATATAATAGAATCAATCGAAAAAACAAACGAAGCATTTTATTTAACTCAAAAATTTAACACGGTAGCAATCTTATTATCTGACAAACACTTGGCAGAAAATGAATTCAGTTTTGATAAAAAACCTAACGAAATTCTAAAAATTGAAGAAAGAACAGACACCCCAGGCAAAAAAATAATAAAAAAATCAAGTTATGAACACGATGAAGAAGGAAATACGATAGAATTAGGAGAAATTGCAGTAAAAAACGCGGAAAAAAGATTAGAAAAAGAAAAACAAATCAAAAAAGAAGCTGAAAAGTTTGAAATGTTCAAAATCCATGGAAAAAAAGACTCAAAAAACTTAATTTTGGGGTTTGGCTCAACAAAAGGAGTTATTTTAGACTCTATTGAAGATTTAGATGTAAAATTCCTTCAAATAATTTATTTAGAGCCATTTTCAAATCAAGTAAAAAAAGAAATTGAAAAAGCAGATAAAGTGATTTCAATAGAATTGAACTCAACAGCCCAATTAGCAAAGCTAATAAAAAAACAAACAGGAATTGAAATTCAAAACAAGATTTTAAAGTATGATGGAAGGCCCTTCACAAATGACGAACTGAAAAACAAAATAGAGGAATTAATATGATAAAAGAAAAACTAAAAACAGAAAATGAAAATACTTGGTGCCCTGGATGCTCCAATTTCTTTATTTTGGAAGCAGTAAAAAGAACCTTATCCAAATTGATAGAACAGGGAGAAAAACAGGAGAATTTTGCAATGGTTACAGGAATAGGATGCCACGCAAAAATATTTGATTATCTAAACATAAGCGGAATTTATGGATTGCACGGAAGAGTAATCCCAACCGCCATGGGAATCAAAATAGGAAATCCGGACCTGAAAGTTATAGGATTCGCAGGTGATGGAGACACCTATGCAGAAGGAATGGCCCATTTCATACATGCATTCAGATACAATTCCGATATGACTTTAATTGTCCATGACAATCAATCATTTTCTTTAACAACAGGACAATCCACTCCAACTTCAAGACAGGGATTCAAAAACAAAGTAACTCCAGAAGGAGAATTAAATCACCCGTTTAACCCGATAAAACTGTCCTTAGGCGCAGGAGCGTCTTTCGTAGCAAGATGCAACGTCAAAGACATAAAACACACATCAGAAATTCTGGAAAAAGCAATCAAACACAAAGGATTTTCATACATTGAAATAGTCCAACCATGTAAAATCTTCAATCCAATGCCAAATATTGAAAAACTAATGTATAAAATAGAAGATAACACAGATAAGCTCAAAGCAGAGCAATTGGCAGACGAATGGGATTACAATTCAGAACAGGGAAAAATTGCGATTGGGGTAATATATCAAACCTCAAAACCAACCTTTCAGGAAAAATTATCTTAAGCAGCCTTATTTTTTTCTCTGGATGAATTATACTCCATAAAACAATAATCGGCAAACATATCTAATCCATGCTCCCAATCACTTTGTGCATTTCCCCCTATTCTAAACTGCTGTCTTTTCTCCCAAGTTGTATAAGCAAATAGTTCAACGGCATCATTCACAAAATTAGGCATAGAAGAATTTCCATATTGCCCAACCAAACACCAATTTGGATTGCTCATGGCATAGCAGAATATATGCATGGCTTTCATATCAGGTTCAAAATCACCAAAAGTCGCATTAAATCTGCCAGAACTATCTTTCTCCATACCATCCAAAACTTTCAATTCCAATCTCTTTCTAATAGAGTGAATATCACTTCCTACAGGAGCACCTGTTGCACCCACAAAAACAACTGCACTAATCTCTTTCATAATTATCAATAAATGTTTCTCTTTTTAATTATTTGTATTCTCCATCTATTTTTTTCCCTCATAATCCTCAATCGCCTTCTTCAGAGCATCAACAGCAAGATTAGAGCAATGCTCCTTTATTGGAGGTAATCCACCCAAATGCTCTGAAATATCTGCCCTGGTTATCTTCTTTGCTTCCTCCAGGGTTTTCCCTTTAGCCAGCTCAGTAACTTCAGAACTCGAAGCAATCGCAGCAATGCATCCAAAAGTCTGCACACCTATATCTGAGATAATCTCCTCTCCCTTATCATTCTTCCCAACTTTAATAGAAATCCACATAGAATCTCCGCAGATAGGATTATCATATTTCCCAATCCCATCCGGATTTTCTATTTTCTTATGATTCTTGGGATTCTGAAACAGCTCAATTATTTTTTCGTTATACATTTTGGTTCTCCCGGCTATAAGGGCTAATATTCCTTAATTTTTTAATTACATCTGGCAAAACTTTCATCAAATAATCCACTTCCTTCTCAGTATTTTCCCTGCTAAAACTAAACCTTATAGAGCCGTGAATAATTTCATGAGGCAGTCCCAAGGCACTTAAAACATGGCTCGGAGACAAATTATCAGAATTGCAGGCAGAACCGGTAGAAACAGCAATTCCTTTCATATCTAATAAAGACATAATTGACTCTCCCTCTATGAATTTAAAGATGTAATTGACATTATTGCAAACTCGGTTATCACCTTTTGGCCCATTTAATCTGGAATCTGGAATTTTCTCCAAAAACGAGATTAATTTATCCCTTAATTTAGCCATATGCTTAATATCTTCCCCTTTTATTAACTCAGTTGCCTTTGCAAACCCAACAATTCCAGGAACATTCTCAGTTCCGGCCCTTTTTCTCATCTCCTGAGAGCCTCCATCAACAAATCTTCTTATATCTGTCCCGCTTTTAATAAATAAAGCTCCAACACCTTTCGGCCCATGAATTTTGTGGGCAGACAAGCTAATTAAATCAGCATTAATTTTCTTAACATCTATCGGAACTTTCATAAAACTCTGAGCAGCATCAACATGAAAATAAACCCCATTCTCTTTACAAATCTCTCCAATCTTATCTATTGGCTCAATAGTCCCAATTTCATTATTTACATGCATTATTGAAACAAGAATTGTTTTGTCTGTTATCTCTCTCTTCAAATCTTCCAAATCCACGAACCCTTCTTTATCAACATCAAGATAAGTCACACTAAATCCTTCCCCTTCTAATGATTTGCAGGATTCCAAAGTTGCAGAATGCTCTATTTTAGAAGTTATTATATGATTCCCCTTTTCCTTATTGGCTCTAGCAATACCTTTCAAAGCAAAATTATTGGATTCAGAGCCAGAACCAGTAAAAATAATCTCTTCAGCTCTGGCATTCAGGCATTCAGCTATCCTTTTCCTCGAATCTTCAAGTGCCTCCTCCGCTTTCTGCCCCCATTTGTGAGATGAAGACGCATTTCCATAATTCTCCGTATAAAAGGGAATCATGGCATCAACAACCTCCTTAGCCACTTTTGTAGTCGCAGCATTATCAAAATAAACTTCCATTTTCATACTCCCAAATACCCATTTAAATAGATTATGAATTTATAATTATACCGGCTTTTTTGAATCTCCTAAAACAAATTATGCCAAGAAACTGGGCCTAAATTTATAATAAGGTATTCTTTTTGAAGACCTTATTAAGGACGTGATGAATGGTTTAGATAGAAATTTAAACTCTTAAGGGATATAGTATTATGAAAGCTATTATTGATATTAAAGTAAAAAATCTTAAGAGAGCCATTGAATTTTATACAAAGAAATTAGGACTAGTTTGTCGCAGAGAAGAAAAAGACTGGGCGGCAATCCAAATTGGAGATGCAGAGATTCATTTATATCTTCATGGAGATATTACTTCAGGTCTTGAGTTTTATGTTAATGATTTAGACAACGAAGTAAAAAAATTAAAAGAAAGAGGAATAGAATTTTTCTCTGATAAAAATATGCCTAATTTTATTGAAGCGGATAAAAACCAAATAACTACTTTTCCTTGGGGGAGAACTGCTTTTTTTAGAGATTCCGAAGGAAATGAGTTAGCAATTGTTAAAGATTTCTAATAAGGTCTTCACTTTAAAGTCCCTATTTATAATTTATTCCCCACTTACTTCTCCGAGTTGGCTTATTCTATTATTTTTGCTTTGGTTTTTAGAGACAGATAAGGGAGACAATAACATTTAAATCATTTAATTATTTGAAAACCATATGAAAGTAAAAATAGATAGAGAAAAATGCATAGGGTGTAGCGAATGTTCAGACATCTGCCCAAATGTTTTTGAATTAAAAGATGGAAAAGCATACGCCAGGGAAGAAGAAACAGACAAGCCGTGCGCAAAAGAGGCCGAATCAATCTGTCCTGTCCAGGCAATTAAAATAGACTAAACCAAATTCTAAGCGTGAAATTCCTTCTCTGTGCTTGTCAAAACTCCGCCGTTTAAATCCAAAACACTCGCAGAAACCTTATAATCGTCCGTCTTATAATTCCAGTTGGAAACCTTCATTTCGCTTTTGGATGCCTCTCCAGGATAAAGGTTCATCACTTTATCCCCCTTAGCATCTACAGAATAAACTTCTTTGCCCTGTGAATCCACAAAAATAAGCCTTATTATTTGGAAAGAAACCTGCACATTTCCACCATTTTCAACAAGAACATCAAAAGACAAAACATTGTCTTTTAGGCTGACTTCTCCTATACTGGCAATTATCTCCTTTATAGCATCAGGAGAATTTTCATCCACACCAAAATCAGAGCCGGTATAATTTCCAGCCCCAGATTGAATAAGAGGAGACAAAGCAGTAATAGCCAGAATAAATGCAACAACCACTAAAGAGAGAAAAATGAAAAATCTTATCCACCCAGAAAGCTGAACTTTAAAAAATCTCGCCAAAACAGAATTAAAAAGAGGTAAAAGAATGAATCCTGATAAAATAAATAATAACGAAGATAAAAGAAGTTTCCCAAAAAGTCCACTTTCTAGCCCCCTATACAAAAGTAAAAGACCGAGTAGAATAAATAAAACCCCTATCACCCATACAAAAATCTTACCCACAAAACCCATACCAACCACCTTGACCTTCCCCTTTTGCTTTCCCATACAACCTCTTTCGCGGATAAATAAAGAAACAAAAGAATTTAAACTTAACTGAAAGATAGCGTTGTTGCATAAGGGGGTCTTTTCCTACGTTAAATCCTTATTAAAATTAATGTCAGATGTTTTTCCATTATCGACAATTTTACTAGAATTTATCAACAACAATAAATAAAATTATGGGACCTTTAAGGAACATTTTAATTAATAACCATTAATAATCATATATAACTTTTATATTTTATGGCTTTTTCAGATTTTCGTATATAAAGGTCCTCTAATGCAACAATATACTTAAAGATAAAACAGATTAAGGATCAACTTCAATAAAAATCAACTGAATTCCTTCCACAAAATCAATTATTATTGCCATAAGTTCTCCGTCCTGGGGCCAGAAATCTCTCCCATACAAAAGAGCTTCATCAACCATCGCCCTCGCATTTGGTCTGCCTGGTGGGGGATACCCACCTCCTGAAAAATACCAAAGAGCACTCTGAACATCTTCTTTTGTTCCAATTCTATGATTAATCAAGTAATTTATTTCCGTCCAGTTTGTATTTACACACCTCGGACATTTCAAAGCCAAATCAGGATCATAAGAAGAATACAATCTCGCGTCATATCTTTTTTTATTCTGGATGGGCTCTCCATTTTTATCAGCACACCATCCAGGCCAAACCCCGTTATAAACATCATATCCTAAAGGAACATTCCACAAAGTTGCATCTATATAATGATTCACTCCATATGTCACACTGATATTAATAAAAACACCGCTTGAAATTCTCAAATCCTTCTTGCATTCAATTGGAGTGCATCTCGGTTCATAAGTTCCTTCATCCAAAACTAAAACGACTGTGCAGTCAAAAGGCATTTCCTTTTGGGGTTCATTATCAAGAAAATCTGCATAAACACATTCTGAACCGCAATAAAATTGATTGCAAAATTGAAAAGGGTCGCATCCATCTCTATCAACTCTTTCTCCTTTAAGAGAACCTGGACATAAATCAACAGAATCGCAAACCCAGTCCTCATCATCATCAGCGCAGGAAGAAGAACTAATAACAAAACTCGAAACCCCAACTATCAAAAGTACAAAAAACAAAAACAAAACCTCTTTTTTTCCAAACATGACTGGACCCAAAAAGAAATTAACTATTTAAAGAAAATTCAAACCCAATATAGACAATGTAAAATATATGATTAAGTTTATAAATCACAAACCTTTTAAAAAAACATGAAAAGAGTATTGACAGCAATTTTAATAACTTTATTCCTAATAAGTTTTGCACTAGCATCACAAGGCAACGGACAAGGAGTCCAAGCAGGCGCATCAGCCCAAAACCAAGAAAAAATAAAAGAAGGAAATTATGAAGACGAAAGAGGAAACAAATTCCAAATTCAGGAAAGAGACCAAGAGAGAACAAGAATAAAAGCAGGAAATTTCTCAGCAGATTGTGACTGTAATATAACTCAAGAGAAATCCCAAAACAAGACAAAATTAAAAACTCAATTGAGCAATGGAAGAAACGCAGAAATTAAAGTAATGCCAGATACCGCATCAGAAAGGGCGCTGGAAAGACTGAGGCTAAAAAATTGTATTGAAGAGCAAGGATGCACGATTGAATTAAAAGAAGTTGGAAAGGGAAATGAAACAGAACTAGCCTATGAACTAAAAACTCAAAGGCAGTCAAGAGTTTTTGGAATAATTAAAACCCCCATGCAGGTTCAAGCTCAAGTGAACGCAGAAAGCGGAGAAATAATCAGAATAAAGAAACCTTGGTGGGCTTTCATCGCATCAGAACCAGAAGAAGAATAAAAGGATTATAAAAAAAGACGCAAAGAAAAGAGGTTGATGTGAAGAAGAAGAATTTTGCCTTGCGCCTTTTTAGCTTTCAAAAAGAGAATATGATTTGCCCCCGAAGGGGCGGGGGAACAACCGAGAAATTTAGTTGACTTGCTGCTCTCCCTTCTCGTTCCCTGAGTGCCTTGCTCATTTCCTCAAAGAATATAATATTGCCTCTGTTTTTCATGATATACCTAATAAAAGCCCTTTTTAATAGATT
>Ga0208375_1002484_pt1 | contig 17315 bp, 18 predicted proteins | sample RifOxyD1_FD_184038 | JGI IMG/M metagenome (GOLD analysis project Ga0208375, IMG submission 184038) | Soil microbial communities from Rifle, Colorado - Rifle Oxygen_injection D1 (SPAdes) | ecosystem: Environmental > Terrestrial > Deep subsurface > Rock core/Sediment | place: Rifle, Colorado... | reverse complement strand
AGCTAACTCTGTTAGCGGGACGTTGTGAAGAAGAACTTGTTCGATGAGCAACGAGTTTTTGAGGGATTTTAAATAAAATATAATTTTCCCCTTAAGGGACATTCTTCCCGAGAAAATTGAAACTAACCCTTGTTAAGTGACCCGAACGAAACGAAGTGGAGTGAGAGCGCAGCGTGGTGCGAAGTGAAACAGAGCAAATAATTTTCTGGGGGCGTAATCATTAATTTCCAAAATAAGTTTGAAACCACTTTTTCTTCATCAAATTAAGAAATATTTTAAACAAAAGAGTCTGCATAAATGGCAAACCATCAAAAACTTTTAGCATTCTTTCTTGTCTTTTTTTTAATGTCAAAATTTTATCTAACTCATCCATTTCATAATTAGGATTCATTATTCTTTTGGCAATCTCTTTTCCACTGGTTAAGGCGAATGAAATACCTTCTCCAGTTGTCTTTGATGCTAAACCCGCTGCATCTCCAACAAGAAAAATATTATTAAAAATGCATCCGCAATATGAGTAGTTAATTGGCGATGCTTCAAATTTGCTATTGGAAAAATCGTAATCTTGTTGCTTTAAAAAATCTTCTAAAGCTATCTTGGCTTCTTTTGCAGAAACAAAATCAGGATTATGGTATACTCCAATATTTGTATATTTTTTGTGTGGAAAAACCCAAATATATCCTGATTTCAACCTTTTAGGATCAACACGCCATATAAACCTGTCAGTAATTTTTGGGACATCATAATACATTCCTATACAGATTTTTGACTTTAAGCCAAGATGCTTTCTTACGATTGAATTTGAGCCGTCTGCTCCTACCAAATATTTAAATTTGAAATTTCCGCTTGATGTTACAATTTCATTTTTCTTTATTTCTTTAACTGAAATTTCTTTTAAGATTTTGATATTTTTACAATTGCTGACTTTTTGAAGTTGATATTGTCCTAAATCAAATCTAGAAATTGTCTTTAATGGATTAACAAGACTAATCGTGTATGATTTTTCTTTGATAAAAATTTCCTGATTTTGAAAACTTCTTGTTTTATTATTAGGGACATCAAATTTTCTGTCTAAATTTGTTAATCCACCAGCACAAGTTTTAGGACCAATTATTTTATTTTTTTCAATCAAAAGAACCGATAAATTTGAATTTTTTAATTGATTTGCACATTCCAGTCCAGCCGGACCTGCGCCAATTATTATAACATCGTATTTGTTTGCCATGATAATACCTTAATTTGATGAAGTATTATAAGTTTTTCTAAAAAGTGGTTTCAAAACAATCTTTAAGCCCCCAGAAAATTATTTCACTTAACGATGTTAGAAGTACCCGAAGTTCCCCTTGGATTAGAACGAAGGGAAAAATTTATGTTTTGAAAAGCCAAAGGCTCTAAGAGAAACAATAAATTTTCCGTATGACGGAAGAATTTTGCACTATTTTTTATAAGAAATTTTTATAGGTTTTAAATATTTAATAATTGCAGCTAATAGATAATAGATAATTATCGCTAATATGTAGCTAATTATTATACTAATAACAGATAGTAAAATAAATTGGTTTTGTTGGAATTCTGGTGGGGGAGTATTGAAACAATCAGGTTCGCCTTCTGGACATATCCCTGTAAGGTAGTATGGACCCCATGAATCTTGATAACTTTGATAAATAAACAAAGCCAACAGAATTAACCAAATTATTAGTTTCCATTTATTTAGTTTAAAAATTTCTTTTATATCCATCTAATAATTATTTAATTATTTGATATATAAATCTGCCGATGACTTCAATTCGGCTTGCAAAATTCTGAGTAATATTACTTCTAATGCCTGTTAGTATCTCCGAGCGAAGCGAAAGCTAACTCTGTTAGCGGGACGTTGTGAAGAAGAACTTGTTCGATGAGCAACGAGTTTTTGAGGGATTTTAAATAAAATATAATTTTCCCCTTAAGGGACATTCTTCCCGAGAAAATTGAAACTAACTGTTTATATCAGCATTCATTCATATTTTGCCAATACAAGCCTTCTTCCTTTGGATTTTTGGGGTTCATAACTGTTTTTTTAGTTATTATCCATCAGTTATAATTTTTTGTAATTTATTGACAAGCCAGGATTGGAAATACCTTTAGTGAGCTTTATTTACATTTAGTCTACGCATCTAGCAAAATACCCAGGTATTTTTAAGTTAATTTAACTAACCTGTTCAGGATTATGAAATCTTGTATGGCCAAAAATTAACTTTATATATCCTCATAAATTCTTAAAAATATGAAAAAAACAAAAGTTGAGCTTTTTATAAGTCTAACCTGCCCCCACTGCCCTTCTGCCAGAAAGCTTGTAAATGAGGTTATAAGTGAGAGGGATGACTTAGATGTGGAAGAATTTATAGTTAATACTCCTGAGGGGAACAATAGAGCTAAAGAACTTGATGTAAAATCTGTGCCTATGATTTTTTTGCAGGGGATGGGAAAAAAAGATGTCTTTGTGTTTACGGGGACCCCAAGCAAGGGAAGATTTTTAGAAGCTGTAAGACTATCACAGAGTTAACCATTGTTTCTGTTTTCATCTACTTTAAATTTTCCATAATTGATAAAATTGCATATTTTTTCTAACAGTTCTTTGTTCTCAAAAAGGGTAAAACAAGGATTGGTGTTTATTGTGTAATTATAAATCAGTTCTACTTCTTCTTTTGTTTCTTCCACATAAAGCTTGTCTACTTTTAGCTCCTGGTTGCAATTCTCTAGTTTACCTAAGATAAAAAACCTATCAGACTCATAGATTTTAGAAAAGCTGGCTATTAGAGCTTTATTTTTAGTCCATGCTGGGTCTTCAATAGACCTAAACAGAATTATAAAGTTTCCTTCATCTATAGTTTTTTGGATTAACTCTTTTCGTGGATAGACTTCAGAGGTTTTCCCAAGGTAGTTTAGAATTACCCATCCATTTGATAATACCCTGCATTCTGATATACCTTTTTCTTTTAAGATGGCTATAGAATCCATGTATTCTTCTTTTGATGTGTTGATTGTATGAGTTGAAGCTATTGTAAGATAAATAACATTAAGGATGATTAAAGATGCTAGTATAAAAATAAAAACTTTTTTTGATTTTTTTCTTATTAGACCTGCCCCCTGCACAGAGAAGTAAGCAACTGGTAATACAAGAGGGAATAAGTATCTTACTACCTTGTAAGGAGTTGTATAAAACTGGTAGATTGTTAAGAAAAGGATTATTCCCATTATCAATGTTACTTTTTTATCATCTGTAAAATTTTTTCTTCTGAAAAGACCAATAATAAAAAGAGGCAGCAAAAATGAGATAACATTTAAGAAATTAAGCCAATTTAAGGCATTTGGCAGATATTCTCTGAATTTAAATCCTATTGCGTAGATATCCGCAAATGAAGCCAGGAAGTTTCCATAAGCGTAGAAATTGTATATTCCCCAGGGTATAAAAGGTAGGATAAAGGACAGCATATTCTTACAAACACCCCTGATATCCCTGCTTAGCAAGATTAATGGGAGGAAAATTAAAAAATTGTATCTTGTTAAAGCTGCCAGGCCAAGGAATAACCCTGAATAATTTTTATTTTTTAACAAGAGTATAATAAACAGTTCAAGAAGTGAGAGAGACAGGAGTTCTGTTCCATTAATTAATCCATGGAACAATGCAAGGGGGGATAAGGAGAATAAATAAAACAGGATAGGGTTAATTTTCAGAGATTCTGCCAGCTTTGTTGAAGAATATAAAAATAGTGCTGAACACAGCAAAATGAATAAATATTCTGCGGCCGTCCATCCAAAAAAGCTTAGTATTCCTAAAGCAAGGGGCATTAAGGGAGGTCTGTAAGGTTCATAATAATTGCTGTTGCCTAACCAATATTCAGCATTAGAGACATATGCTGCAAAATCCCAAGACAGGTTAACGGAATGCTGGTATATGAAAAAAGATGTTGAGAGTACAAATAAGATCAATAAATACCTGTTTTTAACCATTAGATTATTTTAAATAGAATCATTTAAATAATCATACATTATTTTTTAGAAAAAGAGGATGAGCCTATTTGATAAAGAATTTAATGAAATCCTATCTGGGCAGATAGTGTCTTTGATAGGAGGGTTGATAGCAGGTATTTTGCTGGCTGTGTATACAGATAATATTTTACTGATTCCTGCCATGTTCATCCTCATTCCCGGGTTTTTGGAGTTGAGGGGGAATATCTCAGGAAGTTTGTCTGCCAGGCTAAGTTCTGGGTTGTTTTTGGGAGTAATTAAACCTAAAATTAACAGTGATTATCTTTTAGTGGGTAATGTCATAGCTTCTTTTATACTTACTTTAGCGATTAGCGCTTTGCTCGGGAGTTTAGCCTTCCTTATTGAATACTTAATATTCGGAATTTTATTTGTTAAAATAATATATATAGCTATAATTGCAGGATTGCTAGCAAACATCATTAGCATTCCTTTTTCTGTGTACTTCACATTTTATCTTTTTAGGAAAGGCCATGATCCAAACAATGTTATGGGGCCTTTCTTAACAGCATTGGGAGATGTGGTTAGTATGCTTTCCCTTCTTGCGGCGGTGGTGTTAGTATGAACCTAAACAACAGCTTAAGGAAGCTTATGAAAGTGAGAAGGAAAGAATACCACCCTTTGATAAGGCAAGTACACAAAAAACACAATATTGCTAAAAGAACCCTTTTCTATGTTAAGGAGTATTGCTCTGATAGAAATGTAATAAGTGTAATCCTTACTGAAAGTTTAAAAATATTAATTTTAGCATCTATCCTAAGCTCTGTAGCTGGGTTTGGTCTTGAGAATTTAAAACAGCAGTTTATCACAATACTGCCATTGCTTATTCTTTTCCCTGTGCTTAATGGTCTTGGCGGGAATTATGGCATAATCTTCTCTTCAAAGTATTCAACAATGATTCACGAAGGAAAGATTAAACATAATCCTTTCAAATCAAAAGAGTTGAGAGGATTGTTAATAGACCTGATGGTAATTGGGGTGTTTACTGCCTTAATTGCAAGCATTTTTTCGCTAGTATTTGCTGGATTAAAGGGATTTGCAACTACCCCCTCTATAACTTCAAAGATAATACTGATTGCTATAATTGACATTTTATTGGTATCACTTGTACTTTTCCTTATATCTGTTTTTGTAGGGAATTATGTTTACAAAAAAAGAGAAGATCCAAACAACTTTTTAATACCGATTTCTACTTCTGCAGCAGATTTCTTAAATATACTTATCCTGGTTGGGTTGATTATACTGTTTTTTTAAGAAATAGAAACCTTTGAGTTTACTGATTGGCCGGGCATGCCTCTTTCAAAATGAACACGCAACAATCCTTTATTCCCGTGAGTTGTTTTTATCTCTCCTGCAATCTCTTTTTTATTCTTTCCAGGAGATGTCCAAATCACTTTTTTTCCTATAAAACTGCGGGCTTTTTCTGAAGAATTTGACTCTTTTACCTCTACAATCATCTGAGTGTTGTAGACAGTACGTCTTCCTCTTCTAAAACTTACTATTTTCCCTTCCATATTGCTTTCTTTGAAATGAGGTATTTAAAAGGTTTTTGATTAAGAGTCCCTGCGGCGAGATTTGAACTTGCAACCTTCCGGTACCAGCTGGCTACCTTTCATTTATAGCTTAACAGCCTTATCTGATAGCATCTACAGCCGGACGCTCTACCGTTGAGCTACGCAGGGCTCTTTATTGGAAATAAGAAGACTGATTTTTAAATATATTGATTTTAAACTTTTGATACTGTAACTATATCTGCTGATTTTTTGATTTTTATTCCTGTTTTACTCTCTGCTTGAACAAATTGGACTCCTGCCGGAATATCTGCAGCCAGCTGTTCAACCACTTCAACACCTTTAAAGTTTATAACAATCTCCCTTTTTTCAGATGTTGCAACTTTCCCCACCAGAATAAAATAATCCTCTCCTTTGATCTTTGAAGGAAGGTCTACTGTTCTTGTATACCCATTTTCTACTGTTGCTGCCAGATTAATCTCATTCTTGAGTAAAACAGCTATGTCTTCTGCAGACTGAATTGTCTCCCTTTGATAACTTAGACCCAGGTAGTAAATTGAAATCCCAAGAAACACCATTAACAAAACTATTGCTACCCCTACAAAGGTTACAAATTCTATCGCTGCCTGACCTTTAGACATTTTCATCATTGTCTGCACGAGAACTGCACTGGGCATCTGGAAGAGCACCACCTAGCCCATCAAAGTCAATTTTAGTGTCTCCATCATTGTCTGATGAATCAGAACAGGCTGAGCAACTCCATACCTTGTTTTGGCATACTAAACCACAAGGAGACCTGCATCCAAATGCTGAACAAGTTGAAGCTGATGAGTCTAATGTCTCTCCACTATTACAAACTACATTAACAGACACCCTGCTTCCAAGGGATTTTACAATAATTACTTTGTTTCCCTGGATATTTGGAAGTGCCCCTGAAAGAGGGACTGATGCTACTTCAACAATTTCGTTTAAGTTTCCCTTAGAGTCCCTGACCTTGAATACAATCTCCTTGTTGTCAAACTCAATAACCTCTATATTAGCAGGAAAGGATACCTCAATATTTTTTTGGTTATCTGCTCCAAGGTAGTACACTTCATCTGCAGCCTTGGCTATCTCACCTGCTATTTGGGTGGCTTTTGCTGAGGATAAGGTGTCTGAGGAACTGCCAGAGTATCTAAGGTAAATGTAAGTAGCAGGGATTAGCATAATTATGACAAATCCTACAATGATAAGGTACTCCATTGAGACCTGGCCTCTCTTTTTAGAAGACATATATATTAGATTGCTTATGATTATTTAAAATTATCTTCTTTTATGTATTAGGATATCTTTTTCATTGAATATAAGTGTTTAAATAAATAAATGTATTAAAGAAATAAATGCAATGCTATCTTGAACTCTTGAAAAGAATTTTGACTACTGGAGAGGTCCAATATGAACCAAGAACGCAAGAATGCATTTTAGGAATAACTGGTGCACAATATCAATTTAGTGATGTGAGAGAAAGTTTTCCTTTGGTAACTACAAGACAGATTCATCCTAGACTTGCTTTTGAGGAATTATTTTGGAAATTAAGAGGAGAGAGAAGTGTTGCATCCTTAGTAGCAAGAGGAGTTGATTATTGGAATGGTAATGCTTTTCAAAAATATCTTGAAAGAGAAGGACTAGACAAAGAGATACCTAAACATACTGAAAGATGGAATACAGCATTTGGGGCATGGAAAAAAAGACTGGACGATAGAGAAGAGGATGGGGATTTAGGCCCTATATATGGTTATCAGTGGAGACATTGGAGAAGACCAGTATTTTTCCAAAGATTCCATGATGGAAATGGATGGGTGGATGACCATTGGGGGGTAGAAGAAGTTGACCAGCTAGAAAATCTGTTAGAAGGAATTAGAGAAAGACCTGGGTCGAGATATCATATACTAAATGCGTATAATCCTGGAGAAATAGGAGATATGGCTATAGGCCCTTGTCCATTTTGGCATCAGTTTACAGTTTATGGTGATCAACTGGATTTATTTATGGTTCAAAGATCCTGCGATATTTTGCTAGGAGTTCCTTATAATGATGCTCAAGAAGCAGCCCTTTTACATATGATTGCTCAAGAAACCGGGTTAATCCCTAGAAGGTTTGTTCACAGCCTTGGAAACGTACATGCTTACTTAGGGGTTCCTCCAAGATCTGATTTTTGGATGGATCCTGGAAATGTTATGGAATTCCAAATAAGGGTAGCAAGTGTGACTGAAAGAACAGGGTATTTGGAAGTAAGAGACTGGTATTTGGAAACAGCTCTTGGAGAAGGTGAATTGAATCTTGGAAAGGACCATATCCCGAACATATTAACTCAACTGTCCAAGAGACCTAGAGCTTCACCAAGGCTAGAATTAAAAAGAATTCCTTTACTTGAAGCTATCCAAATGCCTGCTAAAGAAGTTCTCAAGGTTGTCGACTATAAACCTCATAAATGGAAAACAAATTCTAAAATGGCTGTTTAAATGAATAACTTTAAATACCAATTAGTGTTACAGATATGCGGGGTTGAGAGAGTTCTTAATTGCGTTTATTTGATAAATTAAAAAGAGGTGAAGATAAATGGTTGCAAGAAGAACTGCGTCTAGAGTTGGAGCAGGTTCCTCAAGAAGGAGAACTGCTACAAGAAGGAGAAGATAAGTTTCCTTGAGATATTTCTACTTTCTTTTTTTCTTTTTTATATATCCAATATCATCGTTGCTGTATAGGAATTTTTTAACTTCTTTAAAGAAAACTTATGCAAAGTAATTGCTTTTACATCAGTTAATAATATTTGTTTTTTGTGATTTATTTTGTCCCCTTCAAGAACTGCTTTTAATTTATTGTCTTTTATTTTTATTGTGAAATCTTTAAAAATTAAGTATTCAGCATCCTTAATATAAATTAATTCTTCTATAAAATCGAATAATAATTTTTCAGGATCTTTGTTTTCTATTTTTATTTCCCTCTTTAGCTTAGGGGTTATTGAAGATCTTTTAACCATGGTGTCAAATGTGGCTATTGCTACGTTCTTGAATAATTCATTCAATGTTTTACCGTAAACTTCAAACATTATGTCTGCTGTATGATCTAATATTTTGTATTTCATAAAAATTAAAAGAGAAAGAGGTTTATAAAATGTTACCCCTTGACTGAGCCTATAGGCTTAAAAGAACAAACAGGTTTAGAAATTCCTGCTTTGTTTAAAGAGTCTACGACTTCGTTAATATCTTTGTAGGCAAATCCAGCTTCTTCTGCTAGCCCAGACATTGAAGCTGCTTTAACATATATTCCTCTGTTCTGCATATCTTTTTGCAGCTTGTCCCCTCTCACTTGCTTTTTTGCCTGTGTTCTTGACATTGTTCTTCCAGAACCATGGGCAGTTGAACCAAATGTTTCCTGCATTGCCTTTTCTGTTCCGGATAGTAAGAAAGAACCAGTTTCCATGCTCCCCCCGATTATAATGGGCTGACCTGTTTTTTTGTAGATGGAAGGAAGCTCTTCATGCCCTGGAGGAAATGCTCTTGTAGAACCTTTTCTATGGACCACTAAATCTTTCATTTTACCATCTATCTTATGTTTTTCTACTTTAGCTATATTATGGGCAACGTCATAAATAAGATTCATTTCCATGTCTTCTGACTTTTTATTGAAGATTTTTTCAAAGCCTTCTCTAATCCTATGGAGGATTACCTGTCTGTTTGCAAATGCCATATTTGCTGCACATGCCATTGCCTTAAAATATTTTTGCCCCTCTTCTGAGGAGAAAGGGGTGCATGATAATTCACGATCATTAACCTGGATGTTGTACTTTTTCATTGATTGGTCAAATACTTTTAGATAATCTGTAGCTATCTGATGTCCAAAACCTCTGGAGCCACAGTTTCCAACTATAAAATTATTTGCGATAAAGTTATGATCCTTGTGCTCTACAGTAAAATCATAAACATACTCATCAAAGTTTTTTATTTCTTCTATTTTATCAATTTCATCCCATATTATTTCAGAGACAGGGTTTAATGCATAAGATAAAATAAATTCTTCAAAAGTTTTGCATTGAACTTCTCTAAATTTAAAGCTTGTAACATACAATTGTTTTAAAGATTTAGATGTAAGAACTGATTCTTCTGCTAGTAGTACATTTTTATAATTTAAATATTGTAAAGCGTGAGAAGCAAGTAAAGACCTCTTCAAATTATATTCGTACCCTATGGTTCCCCATAGCCTTCTAATATTTCTTTCTTTAGATGACACTTGCAAGATTAATTTAATTGTGAGGTTTCCTTTTTTATTTATAATAGCTTTTTGTTCTATCACCTTTCCACAGGTTATCCCAAATTCTTTTAATAAAGCCCTTATTCCATTTAAAAAGATATAGCCATTATTTTTTATTTGCTCAATTTTATTTAAAGAAATTTTACAATTGCCAAACCTATACGGCTCACCTTTTCTAGCGGCTGGTTTTGACATTTCTGCTCCGAAATAGCCTGCTAGATAAAGTCTTTTAATCCAAGAGGGAGCTTCAAACAACCATTTTGGAACATTAAATATATTTTTACTCTTATTTCCAAACGGAGCCCCTAGTGCATAAAAGAGCATAGGTAATCCAAGTGAGCTTATTGAAAACTGATAACTAACTCCCTTTATAATTCTTTCTTCACCATTTCTTTGCAATATTTTGCTAGAAGAATTTATTGCTTTTATATTATTGCATTTATAACCCAAACTAAAAATATCTTTCCTTATGTTTTCTAGATCTTCTGGATTACCAATATACTTTGCAGTCCATCTTCCTGATGATTTTCCTAACCAGCCATCTCCGGTTAAAAAACCAAGAAGTTTAGTTAAAATAGGCAATTTTCTAGAGTTATACCTTAATGGTAAAAGCTCTCTTTTCTTTAAATTTTTAATAGTTCTTTCACTTGCACCTATTGCCCTTAAATCAGTTTCATCAATTATCACCTTATCATGCGGTTCTTGATACTCCACCCCACTAAAAGGGGAAACTGCTAATCTATCATTTATATTAATTTCGTTGACGAATTTTAGACCATTTTGGGTTAATAATGGGTGATCTTCTGTTGCAATTATCTCTTTCTGAGTTTTAGTTATGACCTTAAAAATTTTTCCATGTGGATCTAATTTGAAAAATTTAATTACATTAGTCCTTTCAATTTTATTTGAATTTAGATTTAAAGAATTTACTTTGATCTCTTTCCACCTCTTTTCTAAATCTTTAATTCTTATCCAAGCACCATGTTCAGTCATAATCTTTGCTTCACCTGGTAAGCAATGAACCATCACAACAATCTGATCTGGCGTATGAATTCCGAAAGATTTTGCTATTTTTTCATCAAAAATATTAGAAGCTTTTACTAATTGGATTTCTAAATAATGATTTCCAGAACCTAAGGTTCCTAATTGATTTAATCCTCTGCTGATTGCTTTTTCAGAAACTTGCGAATGGTCTGCCCAGTCTATTACTCCATGACCTTCACATTTTTTTAGATCATCTTTCCATCCATAATTATTGTCAACACACCATTTAACTCCTGATTCCATAATTTCTATGAATTGCTTTTTATCTACTTTAACAAAACCTCTTGAACCGACACCTGCTGGTACAGTTCTGAATAGAGTATCAACTAGTTTGATTAGTTTGGGTTTAACATCTTTGAAGGTGAGATTTGTTGTAACTAAACGCATACCACAATTTATATCGAAACCAATTCCTCCAGGAGAGATAACCCCTTCTTTTGTATCAAATGCTGCCACTCCTCCAATTGGAAAACCATATCCCCAATGGCCGTCAGGCATGCACATAGCATACCTCTGGATTCCTGGAAGGCAAGCAACATTTGTTACCTGTTCAAATACTCCCTTATCCATTGCATTTAAAATCTGTTTAGTTGCATAGATCCTTGCTGGTACATTCATTCCTTTTTTGAATGAAGTGGGAATCTCCCAAACTGCCTCTGATATTTGTTTTATATCTTTTGGGACTTCTGTCATTATCTTTTATTTATTTATTTGCCTTTAAAAATGTTTATATTTAACCTGTTTGATGGGCATAATTTTCTGCTACTCTTATATGCGTAGGCAGGTTTAATAAATCTTCAAAGAGATGGTCGTATCTACCTAGTGTGATAAGTGCTAGATACCCTTCATATTGTGGTTGTGTGATTTTAGAAATCTTTCTGGAATGAGATTGTCCTATTGAGGTATCTACTAATTCAGATATGACCCACCATCTGTTAAATCCAATTATTAAGGCGCTTCCCCTGCCCTGCTTACTATCAAGTCTATTGCCATTACCTGTAAAATCCAGACAAAACATATATTCCAGTCTAGCAGCCATAATGGTTTTAATTGCATAAACTTTATAAAGGGGGGGTAATTAGTCAAATTAACAGTTTCTTTGGAGGTTTTTTAAAAATGACAAGCAAATTGCCAGAACTTGAGTATAGTTATGATGCTCTTGAACCCTACATAGATGCAAAAACGATGGAGATCCACCATAGCAAGCACCATAAAGCATATGTGGATAAGTTAAATGCTGCATTAGAGGGGAAGGAAGAGTTACAGGAAAGAGATATAGATGATATTCTGAAAGATTTAAACTCTGTTCCTGAGGAAATTAGAACTGCGGTAGTTAACAATGGAGGGGGACATAGTAATCACAGATTTTTCTGGAAGTTACTAAAGAAAGATGTTTCTTTTGAAGGAGAAGTAGCTGAGGCTATTAAGCAAAAATATGGTAGTTTTGAAGAGTTTAAAAAGAAGTTTAGCGAAACTGCCATCGGAAGGTTCGGATCTGGATGGGCCTGGCTTGTATTGAACAACGGAGAGTTAGAGATTATTAATACTGTAAACCAAGATAGTCCTTTATCTGATGGGAAAGTACCTTTATTGACATTAGATGTCTGGGAGCATGCTTATTATCTGAAATACCAAAACAGGAGACCTGATTATGTTGAAGCTTTCTTCAATGTGACTAACTGGGAAAAGGTTAATGAGAACTTTAAGAACTCCCAATCTTAACTTTTTTTAAGATGAATGTAAAGATTAAAGATAAAGAATTCAGTTGTAACTTATTAGATGATGAGGTTGCTAAATCTATTCCTTTACCCATAAAAGGAAACCTATCGAGATGGGGCGATGAAGTGTATGTCTTAGTTGATTTTGATATTAAGATGAAAGATGACGGGAAAATCTTTGAAGTGGGGGATATGATCTACTGGAAATCAAATAAAACAGGTAATAGGGGGATTGCAATATTTTTTGGGAACACTCCAAATTCAGATAAGCCAAAAGCTAATGATGCCTGTGCCTGTAGGCTAATAGGAAAGTTAGAAGGAAAAAACTGGGATATTAGCGATGTGAAAAAAGGAGACTGTATGGAATTATTTTGATTCTTTCATTTTCTTAACTGTTTCCTTAAAAGCTGAAATTTGTCTTTCTGTCAAAGTTTTAAATCTTATATACTTTAATTTTATATCCCTTAAGAATGAATTTTTTTTATAGAATTCTTCTGGAATATTAAATAATTTTTTAAAATCCTTATTTTCTATTTCTGTTGATAACTCTTTTTTCTGGCAGTCGTAGCATTGAATATATCTATCCCTCCAAGAAGCTGGAACATAGTTTTTCTTGCATCTTGAACATAGCTGTTTATAATTAACCATTATCTTATGCTGTTATACCCCCCTTCATATCCATTCTTAGAAAAAACTATCTGCCAAAGCTGGAGGTGCCTTGCTCTGAATGCTCCTGCGCAACTTAGCAAGTAAAATGCCCACATCCTGTAGAATCTTTCATCATAGCAATCTTTTATCTTATTCCAGTTCTTTTTAAAGTTGTTATACCATGCCATTAAAGTTTTATCATAGTATGCTCCGAAGTTATGCCAGTCTTCCATAACAAATATGTTCTCTGCGGCTTTTGTAATCTGCTGAGCAGAAGGCACTAGTGAATTCGGAAAAATATACTTATTAAACCATGGATCACCCCCTATAGAAGACTTATTTTTCCCTATAGTATGGAGAAGGAATAAACCATCATCTTTCAAACATTTTTTTACAATCTTCATATAATTTCTGTAATTTTTTGTACCTACATGCTCAAACATTCCTATTGAGACTACATAATCAAACTTTTCATTTAAATCCCTATAGTCCTGAAACCTTATTTCTATTGGAAGGCCCTTACAATTTTCTTTTGCTAGTTTTACCTGCTCTTTAGATATTGTTATTCCTACTACTTTTGCTTTATACTTTCTGGCTGCATGCTTTGCAAAACTCCCCCAGCCGCATCCAATGTCTAAGACACTTTGCCCTTTTTTTAATCCAATCTTCCTGCAGATTAAGTCTAATTTATTTTCCTGCGCTTTGTCCAGATTTTTTGCGTTTTTCCAGCAGGCACAGCTATAATTAAGTTCTTTATTCAGCATTAGTTTATAGAGATTATTTCCAATGTCATAATGTTTTTTTCCTACTTCTTTTGATCTGCTAGTTGTTTGCAGGTTCAATAGTTTGGCTTTTACTGTTGAAAGAATTAAAGGAATCCCTATTATTTTTTCTTTTAAATCACCTCTTAAAGTTCTGTAGATGAATTGGTCTATTGTTTTGCAGTCCCACCATCCATCCATATAGGATTCTCCTAAAGCTAATGCCCCCCCTGCCAAAACTCTTGAATACAATTTTTCATTATAGACCTGGATATCCCAATCCCTTGATCCATTGATTTTAATATCTACAAGTGAGAGAAGTTTCTGGATTTTTTCTTTAGATGACATGGTTTAATTAACTAGGCAACATTTATTAAATTTTGCATACCTTGCAGGCCCTCATCGCTCTTTTTTAGCACAACTCCCGTAATTTAAAGAAATATAAAAAGTTTTTGAGTTCCAGAAAATTTATATAGGCAAATATACCTTGTTTAAGTAAAGAGGTGGTATGTTGGTTTTAGGCACATTTTTAGAGATTAGCATCATCTTAGTAATTGCAACAGTTATTGCAGGAATTATGAAGTTATTGAAGCAACCTTTGATTATAGGGCATATCATAACAGGAATCCTGGTTGGACCTTTTTTCTTTGATCTCGTAAAATCTGGAGAGATAATCAATGTGTTTTCCCAGATAGGCGTTGCTTTGTTGCTCTTCATTGTCGGTTTAACCTTAAGCCCTAGAGTGATTAGAGAAGTGGGAAAAGTTTCTTTAGTGACAGGGTTGGGCCAGATAATCTTTACTTCAATTATAGGCTTTTTTATTTCAAGGGCGCTGGGTTTTTCAAATATTGTTTCTCTGTATATTGCAATTGCGCTTACATTTAGCAGCACAATTATAATAATGAAGCTTCTGTCTGACAAGCATGATGTTGAAAAATTGTACGGAAAAGTTTCTATAGGGTTTTTGCTAGTACAGGATGTTGTTGCAATAATAATCCTGATAGTGGTATCCTCTATATCAAATGAGCTGAACTTGACAAACTCCCTTGCACAAACTATTGCATATGGGCTATTGCTGGTCACCCTTGTTACTATTGCCAGTATGTACATCCTTCCAGGATTGTCAAAGTTATTTGCAAAATCCCAGGAATTGCTGTATTTATTTTCAATTGCGTGGGGTCTGGGGTTAGCGGGATTATTCCATTACTTTGGATTGTCTATAGAGATAGGAGCTTTAATTGCAGGGATATCCTTAGCAATGTCGCCTTACCATCTTGAGATAAGCTCTAAGATGAAGCCGTTAAGAGACTTCTTCATAATACTTTTTTTCATCTTGTTGGGCGCTCAGATGTCTTTAGGGGATGTTAGCAGATTTATTGTTCCAGTGATATTATTTTCATTATTTATCCTTATTGGAAATCCCTTAGTGGTGATTATTTTAATGGGACTGCTGGGGTATCCAAAAAAGACCGGGTTTTCTGCAGGGTTAACTGTTGCACAGATTAGTGAATTCTCTTTAATATTGATTGCTCTAGGTGTCAGAATAGGGCATTTAAACAGTGAGATATTATCCTTAGTCACAATAATTGGTTTGATTACAATTGCAGGATCAACATACCTCATTTTGTATTCTGAGAGAATTTACCCTTATGTTTCAAGATATTTATCCATATTTGAGAGAAAGAGCATAAAAAGAGAGAAAAAGATGGTTTGGGGGTATGATATTATTTTATTCGGCTGCAGCAGAACAGGGTATGATTTTTTAAAGAGCTTTAGAAGGTTAAAGAAGAGATTTATTGTAGTTGATTACAATCCAGAGATTATTGCTGATTTAACCAGAAAAAAGATTAACTACATTTATGGTGATGCGGATGATAATGAATTTTTAGATGAGCTTAAATTAAACAAGGTTAAGATGGTTGTGTCTACCATCCCTGATTTTGATACCAATGTTTTACTGATAAACAGGGTAAAACAGGAAAATGGAAGAGCTATTATTCTTGTTGTGTCTTACAATATTGATGAATCAATAATGCTGTATGAAGAAGGAGCGACTTATGTTATGATGCCTCATTTTCTTGGAGGGAGTTACGCTTCTATGATGACTGCTAAGTATGGGTTTAATATTAATAAATTCCTGAAGGAGAAAGAGAAGCATATCAAGTACTTAAAAGAAAGAAGACATGCCGGGCACGAACATCCTAAGACTGAGAAACATAGATAGATTACTTATGACTATAGTAGAATACCCTTTTTTTCACAGTATTTGAATCGCATCTAACAAAGAAATTTCTTTCTAATTGGATTATTTCATTCTTCTTTACATTTTTTATATCCGGTTCTGCTATTGCTTTTATTCTTTCATTGTTATCCATCACTATCTCTATATTTACTAAGTTTTTAGAAACTGGGAGCCAATGGATTAAAGTCGCCTTTAATGAGGGATCTGGCTGAATAGAAAGAAATTGATTGCTTTTGAAATTAAACAAGTGCATGAATCTATAGGTCCTATTCTTGATTAGATCATCCTGTATGTAAAACTCATTTGAAGCTTTTAGCTTTCTAAATCCTTTTTTAGCTGTTGGGTGCAGGGGCAGTTTCACATCTATGGATGGAGCATTCTTGATTTTTATCTTGTGAGGATTGATTACTGCAAAGTATCTTAATGTTCTTTTGTCTATTATCTCTTTGTTTAGGTGAGATAATTTTTCTAGACTTACATGAATATCTGAAGCATTTAACCTTGCATCTTTAATAAAGTTGATTATCGTGTCTGGCTGAAAACCACGTCTTCTTAGCGCCATCAATGTCCCAAGTCTAGGATCGTCCCACCCTGTTAATTTATGCTGTTTTATTAACCTAGAAGCTTCTGATGTTGAGGTTATTCCTGAAAATATTAATTTTCCAAGGTAAATTGTTTCAGGATACCCCCAATTAAAAGAATCATAGATATATTTTTGTCTTGTGTCTGAGATTTTTAAATCAATTCCTCTTAAGATGTGGGTAACACTAAATTCGTGATCATCAATTGCTGAAGCAAAGTTAAGTAAAGGCCATACTTTTGATTTTTGGTCTAATGGGTGATTTGATTTGTCTACTATTCTGAAAGCTGGCCAATCCCTTACTGCAGGATTTTCATGCATTATATTTGTTTTAATCCTTAAAACAGCTTCTCCTTCTTTAAACTTAGAAAACATTTTTTTCCATCTCTCTTTATTGTCTAATGGAGGGAGATTTCTGCATGGGCACTCCATTCTTTTGTTTACCAAATTTCTAAATTCTTCCTGCTTGCATGTACAGACATAGGCATTTCCCTG
>Ga0208375_1002483_pt1 | contig 17319 bp, 16 predicted proteins | sample RifOxyD1_FD_184038 | JGI IMG/M metagenome (GOLD analysis project Ga0208375, IMG submission 184038) | Soil microbial communities from Rifle, Colorado - Rifle Oxygen_injection D1 (SPAdes) | ecosystem: Environmental > Terrestrial > Deep subsurface > Rock core/Sediment | place: Rifle, Colorado... | reverse complement strand
GCGTGTAGTCATGCTGACTCTCCTTGAGTGAAGCGGTGCGGGTTAACGACGTGGCTGCGACGCGGAACGGTCCTTGCTGTCGCCTTGTTCCTGTTGCTGTCGCCGCTCGTAGCCATAGCCGTAGCCGGCAGGTTCGTCGCGAGTCGTTTCGCGCTTGTTGCTGTTGCGTGTGTCCTTGTTCTCGGCGCGTGGATCCTGGCGAGCGTTGTCGCGGCTATCGCGCTGGGCCAGCATGAACGATTCATCCGGACCGCGCGGATTGGCTTGGGCGGGCACAGCCAGCGCCAGCCCCAGTACGGTCAGTCCAAGCATTCCAATGTGACGTGTGTTCATGGTGTCTCCTTGTTCGGGAGGCGATGACTCGCTTCCACGCTTCGCAGTTTGGATGGGGAAAGTAAGCGCTCTGTTTCGCGCACGTGCGATTTTGTAACCGTGTGTAACCGGTTGGGAAGCGCGCAGGGGCCGCGCTATAGTGGCCGCATGGAACAAGACCTGATTTATGTGACCGACGACGACCCCGGCATCCGCGAGTTGGTGGCCGAGTATCTGACCGCACAGGGCTATAGGGTCGAGACGGCAGCAGACGCCGCCGCGCTGGATCGCTTGCTGGCGGAGCGCCTGCCCCGGCTCGTGGTGCTCGACTGGATGATGCCGGGCGAAGATGGCCTGTCGGTTGCGCGTCGCCTGCGGGCGCAGCCGGGGTTTCCACCCATCATCATGCTGTCGGCCAAGGGCGAGGATATCGACCGCATCATCGGCCTCGAAGTCGGTGCGGACGACTATCTGCCCAAACCGTTCAATCCGCGCGAGTTGCTGGCGCGCATCCGCGCAGTGCTCAGGCGGCAGGATGGGGTTACGCCGCAGGCCACGGTCGCTTCTGCCAAAACCTTTGCCTTTGGCCCGTTTGTCGCCAATCTCGATGCCCGCAGTCTCAGCCGCGATGGCAGCGAAATTACCCTCACCGGTGGCGAATACGAACTGCTGGAAATATTCGTCAGTCACGCCAATCGCGCGCTGTCGCGCGACTGGCTGATGGATCAGTTGCGCGGCTTCGAGCGCGATCCGTTCGACCGCAGTATCGATGTGCGGGTGAATCGCCTGCGCAAGAAAATCGAGGATGACCCAGCCAATCCGGCCTATATCCGCACCCAGCGCGGGCAGGGCTACCTGTTCGTGCCGCAGGGAAAGGGTTAAATGAGCCTGCTCAAAGGGTTGTTTTGAGCGATCATCGCAGCAAGCGAATCGGTATCCTTTGAATAAGCGCCCCTATAGAGACGAGATGACGCCTGCTTCTTCCGGAATGAGCAAAAAGGAACTGCGCCGTCATGCGCGGCTGGCCACATCGCAGACCGCGCATGTCCGCTTTGGCGAAGGCGTGGCCTTGCCGGCTGAAATTCGTGACTATTGCAAAACCGGGCTGTACGTGGCTTTTCCCGGTGCGCGCACCCCTGACGCGGCCATCTCTGTTCTGGTGGGCGATTCCGTACAGGTGATGTTTGCCCTCAGCGGCGCGGGCGAATTCCGGTGCAAGGGTCGGGTCGCGCATGTCTCGCCCGGCGGGGTCGGCGTTTTCACCGCGCCGCTACCCGAAGAAATGGTGGAAGCCTTGCGTACGGCGAGTGGACATCGTGCCCAGCCTGATTCAGGGAAGCCGGACTCCGGTCTGGATCCGCAACAGGTTCAGGCGCTGCAACTGGAATGCACCAGCCAGTTCCGCAGTTTTCTTGACGCAGTGATGCTGGACTTTTTCCAGCGAGCCACTGCGCGGCTGGGTGAAGCGGGCCAGGACGAACCGAGTTTTCTGGAGCGCTCCCGCTATAACTATGGCGTCCAGGAACTGGCGCAACGCCGCAGCCGCATTGAGGATGGTTTTTTTAATGCCATACGCGACCGCATTCAGGCTGTCGGACCGGTCGCAGGCGCGCCTTCGGACGAGCCTGTGGCGAACACCCTGTCTCTCGTCGACGAAGCCGAGTTTGAGGACTGGTTGAGTTTATCGGCGGTCATCAAGCAGATCGAGGCGGAGGTTGCCTCCCCGCTTGGCGAATTCGAGCAGCGCTACAGCCGCTTGACCGGCATGATGGTCGACAGGAAAAACAATCCCTTCGGCCCGGAAGTCATTGGGCACGCCTTCCAGGATGCCATTCAGGTACTGGATTTTTCCAACCCCATGCGGGCGGTTCTTTACCGGGCGCTCGGGCAGGCGGTGTCAAACCAGATCCCGCTGCTTTACCCGCAACTTAACCAGGCGCTGGCCGCCGTACTGCTGGCCACCCCGCCCGAGCCGAAACGCGACAAGCCGAAATCGAAGCCTGCCAAGGCCGCAGTTGCAGAGGTTCAATCCGCAGCAAGCGACAAGCCCAGGCCGGATCTGGCCGAAATCGCCGACACCCTGAACGCACTGTACAAGCAGGATCAGGCGGGCACGTCCCCTGCGCCGGAAAGTGCCGAATACAGCCTGGATCGTATTCTGGCGAGCCTCAATCAATCCCAGCGACGCGCAGCAAGTGACGCACTGGCTGCGGCTGCCGCGCAATCCGGCACTCGGATGGGGCCGTCCCCGGGGCATCCGGCTGCCGCGCGGCCCGAAATCCTGCCCATGCTCAGTCGCTTGCAACAGACCGCGCGCCAGATGGCGGGGCGCGATGAGGCGGCGCCGGGATCGGTTGGGATGCCAGACGGCGGCAGGACGGCATTGCCGGAGCTCGACCTGCGCGAGTTGCAGCACGCCCTGGACAGCTTGCCTCTGGTGAGCCAGACCCCGTCAGGGCGGTCGTCTTCATTGACTGCCCGGATTGATGCGCACCTCGCTGCAAGCGGGGGGGCGGCGAGACGGATTGCGCCGGGTCAGCGGCAGATTCTGGATACCACTTCGGATCTGTTCGCCCGGGCGCGTGCGGACTTTGTGCCCAGCTCGGATGTGGAATTGCTGGTGAAGCGGCTGGAGCGTCCGCTGCTCAAACTGGCGCTGCAGGACACCAATTTCCCCAACCTGCCCGACCATCCCGCCCGGCAGGTGCTCAACCTCATCGAGCAATACGCCGTGGCGGCAGATGACAAGGGCAAGTTTTTCGATGCCAAGCTGCAACGCTTCCTCTACCTGCTGGTGGATCGCGTCTGCAGCCGGGCTGATGAAGACCCAGGCGTTTTCGAGGGGGTTCGCGACAGCCTGGAAAAGGTGCTGCTACCGATCCTGCAAATCCGCAGAACGCGCGTGGCGCGCCAGCAGGAAGCCAGCGAAGGGCGGGAGCGCATCCGTTCGGCCCGCGCCCGGGTCAACGCGGCGCTGGAGCAGCGTTTGGCCGGGCGCGAAGTGCCCGCCATGCTGCTGCGTCTGCTGGACGCGGGCTGGCGCCAGTCTCTCGTCCTGCTGGAAATGCGCCAGGGCGCGCACGGCGAGTCCTGGGACGCAGGTCTCGCCGTGCTGGACCGGTTGTTCGCCTGGCTCGACCCCGCCCAGGCAGACGAGTCCCGCACCGCCGAGGCAGCCCAGACATTGCTGAATGAGATCGAGCGCACCCTGGCAACGGTCAATGTCGACGCCAAGCTGCTGGCTGCCTTCATGGATGAGTTGGGCGACAGACTGGCCGATGCGTCGTTGAGTCCCGCAGCCGTAACCGCCATGGTGCGGGTTCCGCCGGGCAGGTTGGCACCCTCGCGTGGCGAGAGCGATGCGCCGGCACATCGCCGGCTGGCGGAACGCCTGCGGGTGGGCGACTGGTGGAATTTCAGTCTGGACGGCGCCTGGGTTCCGATGCAACTGATCTGGGTCAGCCAGCCACCATTGGGCTGCGCTTTTTCCAATCGCTCCGCGACCAGCAAGACGGATCTCACCCTGGCCGAGCTTTCCCGACGGATGCAGGGCGGGCTCGTCAAACCGGGCAAGGATCTGGATCTGCCGCTGTTCGAGCGCTCGGAGCATGCCCTGTTCGACGAGACCTACCAGCGCATGGTGCATCAGGTCATGCACGATCCGGTGACGGGATTGCTTAATCGCAAGGGGTTCATGCATCACCTGAACCAGTTGACCCTGCCGGATCAGGCGGACAAATCGCACGCGATCGGCATCATCGAGTTTGACCAGTTCCGCGTGATCTACAACACCTGTGGCGTAGAGGCGGCGGAAAGCCTGAGCCGCAGTCTGGCCAGGGAGGTTCGCGCGCATATCGGCCCTGATGCGCTGCTGGCCACCTTCCGCGACGATACCCTGGCGGTCCTGCTGCCCAACTGCAACCGGACCGATGGTTGCCAGGCTGTCGACAGCCTGCTCAAACAGGTGAAGGATTATTCTTTCCAGCATGGGCAGCACAGCTACAGCATCGGCTTCAACATCGGTTTGACCGAATATGCGCCCACCCGCTTCAGTGCGGTAGAAGCCCTGCGGCACGCCGATTCGGCCTGCATCACGGCCAGGTCGATGGGGCGCAACCGGATGCAGATTTATGAGCAGGCCAGTCCTCAGCTGCAGTCGCAGGAATCGCTGATGGACTGGGCGGGGCGCATCGACGCCTTCCTCAAGGGCAATGGCTTGTATTTGCGCTGCCAGCAGGTCATGCCCATTGGTGCGGACACGCCGCTCTTGCCCTATTACGAAATTCTGCTGGGTATCGACAGCGAGGCCGGGCAGGAAATCAGTCCCATGCACTTCGTTTCCGCAGTGGAAAGCCTGCAGCGCTGCCACGAGCTGGATATCTGGGTGATGCAGAAAGTGTTCGAATGGATCAGGGCCCATCCGTCGGCTTTTGCATCCCTGGGGGGCTTCGCCATCAACCTGTCCGCCAACTCGCTGAGCAATCCCGAGGTGATGAACTATCTGCAACAGGTGCTGCCAGGCGGCGATATCCCCACCCACAAGATTGCCTTTGAGATTACGGAAACTGCCGCCATCGAGAGTTATGGCGCCGCGCAGGATTTCATCCGGGAAATTCGTCGCTATGGCTGCAAGTTCTCACTGGACGACTTTGGCAGCGGCTTCACTTCCTACGCTCACCTGAAGAACCTGCGCACCGACACGCTTAAAATTGACGGCAGTTTCATCAAGGACATGCTGCAGAACCCCGACGACTTCGCCATGGTCAAGTCGATGAACGACATCGGACATTCGCTGGGCCTGATCACGGTGGCCGAATACGTGGAGTCGCCCCTGATTCTGGAGGCGCTGCGGGAAATCGGGGTCGACTATGCCCAAGGCTACGCCCTACACAAGCCCTGCCGCATCGACGATCTGCTGCCGGCGCAGGCGCCGGCATTCGGGAAGTGAGCGCCTGTCGGCTACGCAGCCAGTGTTTTGGCCGGCGGCGCATTTGAGTATCGGGTCCATGCCGCATTCCCTCTTCGCCCGTACTGCGCTGACACTGGCGCTGGCTTTCATCGTGTTTCAGGCGGCTGCGTTCTGGGTGGTGTATCGCACCCTGATCGTGCCGGTGGCGGAACGTTCGGCGAATGATCTCGCCGGCTTGATTGTGCTGTCGGCGCAAACCTGGGTGGAGCTGCCGCCGCAGACGCGTGCGGCATTCGAGCGTGAACTGGCGAGCCGCCACGGCTTGCGCCTGACCACCGTCGATGTCGGCGCGACCGCCGATGTGCAGCCATTCACCTTTCGTCGCCAGATCGAGGCCGCATTGAGTCAGCGGACGGGTACTGCCGTGAGCTTGAAGGGCGTGCCGGGATCGGCCGCGGCGTGGCTCGATATTCCGCTCGGCGGACATGATTTGCGGGTGGGGTTTTTCCCCGACCGCTATGCCGTCAAGTTGCCGCTGGCCGCCATCGCCGTGGTTGCGCTGGGCACCTTTCTGAGCCTGCTCACCGCGCTGATGCTGGTGCGTCGCATCACGGTTCCACTGGCCCGCGCGGTGCAGGCGACCCACCAGGTGGGGGCGGGCGAATTGCCCGAGCCGCTGCCGGAAACTGGTCCCTATGAACTCGCCGAGCTGGCGCGCCGTTTCAACCGCATGGCGCAGGAGGTGCGCGAGTTGCTGGACAACCGCACCACCTTGCTGGCGGGCATTTCGCATGACTTGCGTACACCGATGACGCGCCTGCAGCTCAATCTGGAAATGTTGCGCGACGACGCCAGCCCTGGGCGGATCGACCGTGCTGTCGCTGATTTGGCTGACATGAACCGGCTGATCAGCGGTTATCTGGCACTGGCGCGCACCACCCAGGCAGAAGCCAAAACGCGCTTCGATCTGGCGGCATTGCTGCATGCGGTGGCAGCGGATGCGGGGCTGGCGTGGTCGTCCGCATCGCCCTGCGAAGTGCTTGCCGGGCGACTGGCGCTGCAGCAAATCCTGGTCAACCTGATCGAGAACGCACAGCGTTACGGTGGCGGCACGCCGGTCGAACTGGCGCTGGAGTGTGGCGAGCAACGGGTGCGGGTGAGCGTGCGCGACAGCGGCGCGGGGATTGCGGCCGATCAGCTGGAAAAGGTGTTCAGGCCGTTTTACCGGCTGGAGGCGTCGCGTTCAGTGCTGACGGGCGGAACCGGGCTCGGGCTGGCGATCGTGCGTCAACTGGCAGAAACCAATGGGTGGAAAGTGTGGCTGGCTAACCGTGCAAGCGGCGGCCTGGAGGCAGTGCTGGAAATTCGCCGCCTATGAGGCGTGATGGCGTGGCATGTGGGGGCAATGTGCGGGCTGGCGCCGCAATACGCGTAACTCAACGAACAAAAGCGTCAGGCTGAACATGGACATCTGGTGTGTGCTGCCGCTAAACAGGCCCACGGGCGAGCGGGACAAACTTAAGCTCACACTGATGCATCGATTCAGTTGCATTACGCGCTCGGCTGGCGGGCGAACACCGAGAACTGCACGAACAGCACGGAGAGACTGGTGAGGCTCATGCGCTCGGTATGGCCGTAAAACCAGTCAAAAGGCGAGCGGCTCAGGGCAAGAACGAGTTGGGTTTGGCCGAATTGCAGTTTCATGATGTGCTCCTGAGTGAGGTTGGATGCTGATTTATATGCAATGCCTGTGCCAAATGGATTTCGGCCCCGGACTGGCTTGAAAATTCCAATAAAAACAATATGGTATGGATTTGCCGTGGGGGCGTTCCGGCAGTCTTGAAGGCCGCCTGCTGACGAAAAGCTGACAACCTGCGTCGAACAGCCCAACACCCGGACCCTCAAACAGGCTGTAACGGGCTGACAGGGTAGAATCCGCCCTCCCGCATCACTTAGTCAGGGTGCGCCCGCGCGCACAACCGCATGATTCTGCTTAAAAACATCTGCCTACGGCGCGGCACGCGCGTGCTGTTCGACAACGCCACGGCCTCGATCAACCCCGGCGAAATGGTCGGTCTGGTGGGGCGTAATGGCGCGGGCAAGTCCAGCCTGTTTGCGTTGCTGAATGGCACCCTGCACGAAGACAAGGGCGAATTTTCCATCCCGTCGCAATGGCGCATGGCGCAGGTGGCGCAGGACATGCCGGAAACCAGCGAGTCGGCGACCGACTTCGTCATTGCCGGTGACACCCAGCTCACGCTGGCGCAGGCCGAAGTCACCGCTGCCGAGGAAAGCGACGACGGCGAACGCATGGGCCATGCCTACATGGCGCTGCACGACGCCGGCGCCCACGACGCGCAGTCGCGCGCGCAGGCCTTGATCCTGGGACTGGGGTTCCAGGTGCGCGAGCTGAATCAGCCGGTCAACAGTTTTTCCGGCGGCTGGCGCATGCGCCTGCAGCTCGCGCGCGCGCTGATGTGCCCGTCCGACCTGCTGCTGCTCGACGAACCGACCAACCACCTGGATCTCGATGCGCTGGTGTGGCTGGAAGCCTGGCTGAAAAAATACCCCGGCACCATGCTGGTGATCAGCCATGACCGCGAGTTTCTCGACGCCGTGACCAACGTCACCCTGCACATCGAAAACGGGCAGCTCACCCGCTACGGCGGCAACTACAGCACCTTCGAGGACATGCGCGCCGAGCAGATGATTCTGCAGCAGGCGGCATTCGCCAAGCAGCAGGACAAAATCGCCCACCTGCAGGAATTCATCAACCGCTTCAAGGCCAAGGCGAGCAAGGCCAAACAGGCGCAAAGCCGGGTCAAGGCGCTGGACCGCATGGAAAAGCTGGCGCCGCTGCTGGCGAATGCCGAGTTCACTTTTGAATTCCAGGAGCCGCAGAACCTGCCCAACCCGATGCTGACCATCGACGACGCCAGCTTCGGCTATCCGCCAGCGGACGACGCGCCCGCCGGAACCCCGCCGACGGTGATCGTGCAGCACGTCAGCAAGTCGGTCTTCGCCGGGCAGCGCATCGGCATCCTGGGCGCCAACGGCCAGGGCAAATCGACGCTGGTGAAGACCGTCGCGCGCGAGCTGAAAGTCGTCGCAGGCGAAGTCGTCGAAGGCCGCGGCCTCAACATCGGCTACTTCGCGCAGCAGGAACTCGACGTCCTGCGCCCCAAGGACACGCCACTGGAACACATGATCCGCCTCGCCCGCGACACGATTGCCAATGGCGGCGCCGGCCAGTTCAGCAGCCGCGAGCAGGACCTGCGCAATTTCCTTGGTACCTTCAACTTCAGCGGCGACATGGTCAAGCAGGCCGTCGGCACCATGAGCGGCGGCGAAAAGGCGCGGCTGGTACTGTGCATGATCGTCTGGCAGCGGCCGAATTTATTGCTGCTGGACGAGCCGACCAACCACCTTGATTTGGCCACCCGCGAAGCGCTGGCAATGGCGCTCAACGAATTCGAAGGCACCGTCATGCTGGTCAGCCACGACCGCGCCCTGCTGCGTGCGGTGTGCGACGAGTTCTGGCTGGTCAGCCGTGGCGGCGTCGAACCGTTCGAAGGCGACCTGGACGATTATCAGCGCTATCTGTTGGACGAAGGCAAGCGCCTGCGCGAAGAACTGAAGCAGGCCGGTAAGCAGGCCGAAGTGCCAGCGGTGAAGGCCGTTGAACCCGCGCCGGTGGTGGCGAAGAAGCCGGTGTCATCGGGCAGGATCAAGTCGCTCAGGCAGAAGCAGGAGAAGCTCGACAAGAGCATGGCTGCGTTGCAGGCGGAAAAGGCGGCGTTCGAAGCCCGTTTGGGTGGCACGCTTTCTGTCGAGGAAATTGCCGAAACTGGCAAGCAGCTTCAGCACATCATTGATGAACTGGCGATTGAAGAAGGGGAATGGCTGGAGTTGTCGGGGGAGATTGAGGCGCTGGAAGCGGCGGGGGCTTAAGGCTGGCAGCGCGTGTGGCGGATAGGGTCGCAGGCTGGTGCGTGGTTGTTGCCGATTCATCGGCTATACAACCACGGCCTCCTCCTTGCGGGGGTTATCCGCCGTACGTGCCGTAGTGAAGGTTCTTGTTCGGCGGCCAATGGTCAGTCGTCCAGCAGAACCCCCGTCAACCACGCTAAAATGCCGCTTTCCCGAAAAGCCGCTGATCCGCCGTGAAACCCACTTTCCAGGACATCATCCTCACCCTGCAACGCTACTGGGGCGAGCGCGGTTGTGCGCTGCTGCAGCCCTATGACATGGAGGTGGGCGCCGGCACCTCGCACACCGCAACCTTTCTGCGCGCGCTCGGCCCCGAGCCGTGGAAGGCCGCCTACGTGCAGCCGAGTCGCCGTCCCAAGGATGGCCGTTATGGCGACAACCCGAACCGGCTGCAGCATTACTACCAGTTCCAGGTAGTGCTGAAACCGGCGCCGGCCGACATTCTGGAGCTGTATCTTGGCTCGCTCGAGGCGCTGGGCTTCGACCTCAAAAAGAACGACGTGCGCTTTGTCGAGGACGATTGGGAAAACCCCACGCTCGGCGCCTGGGGGCTGGGCTGGGAAGTGTGGCTGAATGGCATGGAAGTGACGCAGTTCACTTATTTCCAGCAGGTCGGCGGCATCGACGTGAAACCGATCACCGGCGAAATCACCTATGGCCTCGAACGGCTGGCGATGTATCTGCAAGGCGTCGAGAGCGTGTATGACCTGGTGTGGACGGAAGGACTCACTTATCGTGATGTGTATCACCAGAACGAAGTCGAGCAATCGACCTACAACTTCGAACACAGCGATGTCGATTTTCTGTTGACGGCTTTCCGTGCGCACGAAAAAAAGGCGCAGGAGCTGATTTCAGTTCAACTGGCGTTGCCGGCCTACGAACAGGTGCTGAAGGCCGCGCATACCTTCAATTTGCTTGACGCGCGCGGCGCGATTTCGGTGACCGAGCGTGCTGCCTATATCGGGCGTATTCGCAATCTGGCGCGTGCGGTGGCAAAGGCTTACCTCGATTCGCGTGCGCGGCTGGGTTTTCCGATGGCACCTAAAGCCTGGGCAGATGAAGTCTTGGCGCAGATTGAAAAGAAGGCAGCAGCATGAGCGCCCCTGAAATGAATCAAGCGAATTTACTGGTTGAGTTGTTCGTCGAAGAGCTGCCGCCCAAGGCATTGAAAAAGCTGGGCGAGGCCTTTGCGGCTGCGCTGGCCGAAAGCCTGGTCGCGCAGGGGCTGGCCGCAGCGAATACGGCAGTCAGTCACTTTGCTTCGCCGCGTCGGCTTGGCGTGCATGTCGAAAACGTGCTGGCGTGTGCGGCTGAAAAATCCGTCTCAAGCAAGTTGATGCCGGTTGCGGTGGGCCTCGATGCCGCCGGCAACGCGACGCCTGCACTGTTGAAACGTCTGGCAGCCTTGGGCGCAGGCGCCAGTGCCGTCAGCCAGTTGCGGCGCGCAGCGGACGGCAAGAACGAAGCGCTGTTCTACGACAGCATCGCAGCGGGCGTGCCGTTGGTTGATGGCTTGCAGCTCGCGCTGGAACACGCGATGGCGAAGCTGCCGATCCCGAAGGTGATGACGTATCCGCTGGCCGATGGCTGGACCACCGTCAACTTCGTGCGCCCGGTGCATGGTCTGATTGCATTGCATGGCGCGGACATCGTGCCGGTTTCGGTGCTCGGTTTGAATGCCGGGCGCGAGACGCAGGGCCATCGTTTTGAAGCGCATGTGAGCCCGGTGGTGGTGACCTCTGCTGACAGCTACGCCGCGCAGTTGAAAGACGAGGGCGCCGTCATCGCCAGCTTCGCCGAACGCCGCGCCGACATCGTGCGCCAGTTGCAGGCCGCTGCTGCGCCGCTGGGCTTCAAGCCGGTGGACGACGATGCGCTGCTGGATGAGGTCACTGCACTGGTCGAGCGCCCCAATGTGCTGCTCGGCACGTTTGAAACCGCTTTCCTCGACGTGCCGCAGGAATGCCTGATTCTGACCATGAAGGCGAACCAGAAATATTTTCCACTACTGGATGCTGCGGGCAAGCTGACCAACCAGTTCCTCATCGTCTCCAACATCTCGCCCGCCGATGCGTCGGCGGTGATTCAAGGCAACGAGCGCGTGGTACGTCCGCGTCTGGCCGATGCCAAATTCTTCTTCGACCAGGATCGCAAGAAGAAACTTAAAGACCGGGTGTCGGGACTGGCCAAGGTCGTTTATCACAACAAGCTGGGCAGCCAGGGTGAGCGTGTGGAGCGTGTGCGTGCCATTGCGCGCTGGGTTGCAGAGAAAGTGGATGCGGATATCGAACTGGCGGATCGCGCCGCAGAACTCGCAAAGGCCGATCTGCTGACCGATATGGTGGGCGAGTTCCCCGAACTACAGGGCGTCATGGGAGGCTATTACGCTCGCCATGACGGAGAGGATGAGCAGGTCGCCCAGGCGATCGCGGACCAATATCTGGTCCGTCGCGACGAAACGGAAGACGTTTCCAATCTCGTCAGCGAAGTGCTGCAAATTGCCGACCGAATGGAAACACTGGTGGGCATTTGGGGGATCGGGCTCAAGCCGACGGGCGACAAAGATCCTTTTGCGCTGCGTCGCCATGCACTTTCCATCATCAAGTCCTTCCAGCTGCTTGGAGCCATGTTCGCGATGGACAAAACCGGGCTGAGACTGGATATCGATGAATTGATCGAATTCTGTCTATCCGTCTTCCCGTCCGGTGTGTTGGGCGAGAACGTGGCTGAAGAGCTCAAGCTGTTTATTTACGAGCGTAATGCCAACCAGTTGATGCCGTTTTTTGGCGCCGAGGCGGTTGCGGCAGTTTTTTCCAATATGCCGCCTCTGCATGAAATCGCGAAGCGATTGCGCGCGGTGCGCGCTTTCGCTGCGCTGCCCGAAGCCCCCGCGCTGGCCGCCGCCAACAAGCGCGTCGGCAATATCCTGAAAAAGGCCGAAGGCGAAGTGGGCGGCGTGGCCGATCCGGCACGCTGTGTCGAAGCGGCGGAAACCGCGCTGTTTGCTGCGCTGGGCGAGATTGCGCCGCGTGCCGATGCGGCGTTTGCGGCAGGTGATTACACCGCTTCGCTGCAAGCGCTGGCAGCGCTGAAAACCCCGGTCGATGCCTTCTTCGATCATGTGATGGTGAACGCCGACGATCCGGCGCTGAAAGCCAACCGGCTGGCGTTGCTGAACCAGTTGCACCAGACCATGAACCGGGTGGCTGACATCTCTCGTCTGGCCGCCTAAACTCCTGCCATGAAACTCATCATTCTCGACCGCGACGGCGTCATCAATATTCACTCCAGCCAGTTCATCAAGTCGCCCGATGAATGGAAACCCATACCCGGCAGCCTGGAAGCGATTGCACGGCTGACGCGCGAGGGCTGGCGCGTGGTGGTGGCGACCAACCAGTCCGGCCTTGCACGCGGGCTGTTCGAGATGGCGACGCTCAATGCCATCCACGCCAAGATGCACAAGTCAGTCACGCAGGCGGGCGGACGGATCGAAGCGGTGTTTTTCTGCCCGCATTCGGCCGAAATGGAGTGCGACTGCCGCAAGCCCAAGACGGGCCTGTTCAACGAGATTGCTGCGCGCTACGGCAAAGAGCTGGTTGGCGTGCCGGTAGTGGGCGATTCGCTGCGCGACCTGCAGGTGGCGGACAGCGTGGACGCCTGGCCGCTGCTGGTCAAAACCGGCAAGGGCAAAAAAACGCTGGCGGCAGGCGGCTTGCCCAAGAACACGTCGGTGTTTGACGATCTCAATGAGGCCGTCGATCAATTGCTCACCCTGGCATCATGAACCTGATCCGTTCGCTGGTTTTTGCGTTTCTGCAGACGCTGCTGACGGTTTTATTTACCGTGGTGGCCCTGTTCAGCTTTCCCTTTTCGGCACATGTCCGCTACCGCCTGATTACCGGCTACAACCATCTGGTGATCTGGCTGGCGCGCTGGGTGCTGGGCATTCGCTATGTGGTGGAAGGGCGGGAAAATCTGCCTTCACGGCCCGCCATCATCCTGGCCAAGCATCAGTCGGCCTGGGAAACCGTGGCCTTCCTGTTCCTGTTTCCGCCGGTCTCGCCGGTGATCAAGCAGGAGCTGCTGAACGTGCCGTTTTTTGGCTGGGCGTTTCGCCTGCTGTCACCCATCGCCATCGACCGCAGTTCCGGGCGCGAGGCGCTGAAGCAGATCGTGGCCAAGGGCGGCGCCAAGCTGGCGCAAGGCTTCTGGGTGCTGGTGTTCCCTGAAGGCACGCGCGTCGCCCCCGGCGAAAAGGGCAAGTACGGCATCGGCGGCAGCTGGCTGGCGGCCGAAACCGGTGCGCCCATCGTGCCAGTGGCGCACAACGCCGGTGAAGTGTGGCCGAAGAACGCTTTCATCAAACGCCCCGGCACCGTCACCGTACGCATTGGCCCGGTGATCGACAGCGCCGGCAAGAGCGCGGCCGAACTCACCCGCGCGGTCGAAGCCTGGATCGAAACCGAAATGACGAGGCTGCCCCCTGCTGCCGCGCGCCAATAGCGGGGTGTTGCAACTCGGCGAAGCGGCGGTGCCGTTCGCCCTCAAACGCTCGCGCCGTCGCCGCACCCTCGGGCTGACCGTGACGCCGCATGAAATCCGCATCCACGCCCCCAGCTGGACCCCGCGCCCCGAGATCGAACGCTATGTGGTCCAGCAGCACAGCTGGCTGGTGCGCACCTGGATGCGCATGCAGGCGCGCGCGCCGCAGGACGCTGCGCTGCCCGCCAGCAGCGTGCATTACCTCGGACGCGAACTGGCGCTCGATATCCAGGCCTCCCTGTTCGTCGAAGTGCATCGCCGCGGCGACACCCTGCGCATCCACGCCCCGCACGATGCCGATATCGACGACCTGATCCGCACTTGGCTGTATGAGCAGGCCACCCGCCTGCTGGCCTGGCGCCTGGCGCGCAATGCCCGCAAGCTCGGGCGCACGCCCAGCCGGTTTGCGCTGTCCAACGCGCAAACCCAATGGGGCAGCTGCACCCGTAGTGGCCATGTGCGGCTGAACTGGCGGCTGGTGCAGGCGCCGCTGGCAATCATCGACTACGTCGCCGCGCACGAACTGGCGCATCTGGTTCACCTTGACCACTCGCCGCGCTTCTGGTCGCAGGTTGCGGTGTTGTGCCCCGATGCGCTGGCGCGGCGTGCCGAGTTGCGTAACATGAGCGCAAGCTTGTTTCAGGTTTGAATTTATAAAAACTCAAGGCCCACCATCATGCGAATCCTTCACACCATGCTGCGCGTCGGTGACCTCGACCGCTCGATTGATTTCTATACCAGCGTGCTCGGCATGCAGTTGCTGCGCCGCAAGGACTATCCGGGCGGCAAGTTCACCCTCGCCTTTGTCGGCTACGACACCGAAGACAAGGCGGCAGTGCTTGAGCTCACCTACAACTGGGATGTCGACAAATACGAGATCGGCAGCGGCTATGGGCATATCGCGATCGAAGTCGACGATGCCTACGCCGCGTGCGATGCAGCAGCGGCCAAGGGCGGCAAGATACTGCGCCCGGCCGGGCCGATGTCGCACGGCACCACCGTGATTGCGTTTATCGAAGACCCGGATGGGTATCCGATTGAGTTCATTCAAAAAGGCACAGCGGGCTGGTCGCAGGCGCCTACGGGAAGCTGAACGAATGCCAATCGGAGATGTCGCGGGAGAGTTGCTGGGTGGTGTGCTGAGAGTTTTCGGCAATATTGTTCTTGATGTTTTGCTGGAGGTCCTTATTAGAGGACCTGGCTACCTGATATGCCGTATTTTCAAGAAAGACATTAATTCAGAAGGTGGTTGGGTAATTGTGGCCGGGATGGCCTTCTGGGTTTTCGTTGCGGTCGGTGGCTTCTACATGTATGCATACTTTTCTGAGGCCCTGGCTATAGATCGATGCTTAGACTCGGGTGGGGCATTCAACTATCAGAATAAACAGTGTCTTCAAAGCTGAATCCAAATCGGCACTTGGCTACGCTGTAGAGAGTCCAAAACATGGAACAACGCATCAGTCTCATTACCCTCGGCGTACATGACCTCGCCGCCAGCACCGCATTCTACGAAGCGCTCGGCTGGCAGCGATCGATGCGGCAGGCCGAAGGCGTGTCGTTCTTTCAGTGCGGCGGTATGGCGTTTGCGCTGTGGCCGTGGACGAGCCTGGCAGAGGATGCCGGCATCTCGCCCGAGCGCAGCGGCGCGGGCGGCTTTGCGCTGGCGTACAACACCCGCACGCGCGAGGAAGTCGATGCGGTGCTGGCGGAAGTGGCGGCGTTGGGGGCGGTGATCGTCAAGCCGGCAGCAGAGGTTTTCTGGGGCGGCTATTCCGGCTACTTTCGCGATCTCGACGGCCACCTGTGGGAGGTGGCGTGGAACTCGGGCTTTGCGCTGGACGCCGCAGGGGCGGTGACGCTGCCGGAATGAATGGGCGCCTTTTGGGGCGCGCGCCATTGCTTGGCTTAACTGATCGCCTTGGTGATCAAGGGCACCAGCGATTCAGGCAATTTGATCTTGCCGGACAGGGCAAAAGCCTGGGCGTTCTTCGACATCTTGCCCCAGGTGCGGCGGATGATTTCCAGCCATTTCGCTTCATCGTATTCGGGCTTGCTCGCGGCAAAGGCCAGCATGTAGTGCTCGATGAAGACGAGGTTGGCGATGTCTTCCAGCAGCTGCGTGTCCGGGTTGGCCTTGATGCCGCGCTTGCCCACCGCCTTCTTGACGCGCTCGATCATGGCGTCGTCGTAGCCGGCCTCGCGCATCAGTTCGCCGGCGGTGTTGGCGTGAAAGGTGTAGAGCCCGGTGCGCCACGCGTGATAGCCCTCCTTGTCCATCGGATAGCTGTTGCGCGGCACGGTCCAGCGCCGGATGTGCTGGGCGCGCACCGCCAGCTGGGCAGCTTCGGAGGCGTCCGGCGCGAAGCGGCCGATCATCTCCGACATGCGCCTGCCGTACAGCAGCTCCTTCGGCTGGCCTGCGTCCTGGTTGGGGTCTTCTGCGTTGGCGGCGTCGAACAGGGCGAGTGTCTGATTAAATCGCTCAAGGTTCTCAATCATTTTCAACTCCCTTGGCTCGGGTTTAAGTGACGGGGCTGCCTGCCAGATGCTGCGCGATGCGTTCGTAATCGGCCAGCGGCAGCGCTTCGGCGCGCAGCGTGGAATCGATCCCCAGCGCGGCAAATCCTTCCGGCTTCAGCAGGCTTCCCAGCGTGTTTTTCAGCGTCTTGCGCCGCTGCGAAAACGCGGTTTGCACCACGCGGGCAAACAGGGTTTCGTCGAGCGGCACGACTTCAGCCGGCGTTTTGGGAATCAGCCGCACTACGGCCGAGTCCACCTTGGGCGGCGGATCGAAGGCTGTGGGTGGCACGTCGAGCAGCCACTCCAGATGAAAGCGGCGCTGCAACATGATCGTCAGCCGCCCGTAGTCGTTGGTGGACGGTTCGGCGACCATGCGCTCGACGACTTCTTTTTGCAGCATGAAGGTCATGTCGCGGATGTGCGCGGCAAACGCCATCAGGTGGAACAGCAGCGGGGTGGAGATGTTGTAGGGCAGGTTGCCGATGATGCGCAGCTCGTGTCCCAGGGAACCGAAGTCGAATTTCAATGCGTCGCAGCTGTGAACGGTGAGGCGGTCTGCGGGCCAGGCGCGGTTCAGCCGCGCGACGATGTCGCGGTCGAGTTCGACTGCGTGCAGGTGCGGCAGGCGTTCGAGCAGGGGCTTGGTCAGTGCGCCGAGGCCGGGGCCGATTTCGACGACGGTTTCGCCCGGCTGCGGATGGATCGCGTTGACGATGGCGTGGATGATGCCGTCGTCGATGAGGAAGTTCTGGCCGAAGCGTTTGCGGGGGGTGTGCATGAGGGGGAGCGGTTAGCGGAGGAGAGGTGGGGTTAACCGTTCACGGCTCCCCGCTCACTGTTCACCATCTCCAAAGCCATCTCGATTGCCGCAACCAGACTGCCCACTTCTGCGCGCCCCGTGCCGACGAGATCGAGCGCGGTGCCGTGGTCGACCGAAGTGCGGATGAACGGCAGGCCGAGGGTGACGTTGACCCCGGCGCCGAAGCTGGCGTATTTGAGCACCGGCAAACCCTGGTCGTGATACATCGCCAGCACGGCATCGCACT
>Ga0208375_1002481_pt1 | contig 17327 bp, 16 predicted proteins | sample RifOxyD1_FD_184038 | JGI IMG/M metagenome (GOLD analysis project Ga0208375, IMG submission 184038) | Soil microbial communities from Rifle, Colorado - Rifle Oxygen_injection D1 (SPAdes) | ecosystem: Environmental > Terrestrial > Deep subsurface > Rock core/Sediment | place: Rifle, Colorado... | reverse complement strand
CAATTAAAATAAAATTATACCCTTCAAGTGATCAAGAAATTTATATCAATAAACTCCTTGGTTCTTCAAGATTTGTTTATAATCAATGTCTTAACTATAAAATTAATAAATATAAAGAATTAAAGAAATCTACATCTCTTGGAGAATTAGGAAAATTCCTTACATCCTTAAAATCTGAATATGAATGGATTAAAGAAAGCCATTCAAAGGTCTTACAGCAATCATTAATCAATATGAGTAAAGCCTATGATAACTTCTTTAAATCGGGTTCTGGATTTCCAAAATTCAAATCAAAACATCAAAAACAATCATGTAGGTTTCCTGTTGATGCCATTTCTGGTGTTAAAGGAAATAGAATTAATATCATTACAACACTAAAAGATATTCATTTTAAATGTTCATCTAGTGATATGAGTTACTTAAATGAACTACACATCAGCTAAAGACTGATATGTTTCTACGCAACACGCTTAATCCATTGATTTACGTTAAGTTACGCTGGGATTGTTCCTAACCCCATTTAAGTTTTTTATTTAAATTTAAATTCAGTGGTCGTGGATCTTATTTCATATCCTTACGGCTTGATTGATTAATTCATTGATTAATCTTTATATACTTTTATTGATTTTACCTGAATTAAGTTTTTAATTCAGAACCATATATCAAAGAACTAATATTTATATATAAAATAATTAAAGTTCGTTTTTGTCAAATTCATCCATTAAACTGAAGATTTAATGGTTTTCTTTGACAGATAAAATAAAAACCAACATTTAATTAAATCTGGAACTTTAAGTAAAACAAAATCAGGTGATTATTACTTCAGTATCTTAATCGATAGAACAAATAAAACTTTAAATAAACCAACCAATGATATCATTGGTATAGATTTGGGTATTAAGGACTTCGTTATCACGTCCGCAGGACAAATTTACGAAAATCTTAAAATCAAGAGAAATAACAAACAGAAAATCAGTAAATTACAAAGAGAATTATCCAGAAAAACAAAGGGTAGTTCAAATAGAAATAAATCAAGGATTAAACTTGCTAAATTGTATGAAAAATTAAATAACAAAAAAGAATATTATTTACATTCCATTGCTAATCAATTACTTAGTGAAAACCAAACTATAGTGATTGAAGATTTAAATGTTAAAGGAATGTTAAAAAACCACAAATTGGCTGGATCAATTCAAGAGTTAAGTCTTTATAGGTTCAAGGAAATATTAAAATATAAAGCAGAATGGTATGACAGAGAAGTGATTGAAGTTGATAAGTGGTTCCCTTCCAGTAAGTTATGTGGTGTATGTGGTTATAAAAATCAAGAATTAACTCTAAAAGACCGTTCATGGACTTGTCCTGAATGTGGATCAAGTCATGATAGAGACTTAAATTCCGCAACAAATATCAAACAGGAAGGTCAAAGAATTAAAGAAATAGGGATGAGTTTGCCCGAATTAACGCCTTTGGAGAGTAAGTCATTAGACCCTCATAGAATTAGGAAATCAAAGATAGAATTGATTCAATTGATATAATGATATATCATTTGATATTATTTTATTTAACTATCAAAGAAAATCTTAATGAACTACCACGACACTAAAGATGTAGTAGTTTTCTTTGACGGTTCATATAAAAAATTATTTAATTAAAAAAAGGCTTAATAAAGCCCCTTTTTAATTTCATATATTACGGTATCCATTGAAATAGTTTCATCTTTTAATAAAGGATCATATTTCTTTTTTATTTGGCCTATAATTCTTCCATCGATATTTTTACCAAGTAAATCCATAATAATATAACCAGATAATGGTGAACGCCATTTAGCATCTTCGTCTTTTATAATTATATCTAATGCTCTATTTTTAATGTCATCTAATCCACTTTGAACTCTTTCTTTCTTAAAATTATATTTAGTTGTTAAATCTAATTTACAGAAATCTATTAAGTCCATAAAAACAGGTTGTCCAACATCTTTAACTAATCGTCTTATAGCTGATTCAGTAACGTTTCTTGGGATTTTAGTTCTACCATGATAGTATATCATATTATAAACATAATCTATTAAATTACCATCTGTAACTCCCCATTTGATAAGAATTTCCTTGGCCATTTTAGCACCAATTTTTTCGTGATTATGAAAAGTCCATTCTCCTTTATCATTTTTTCTTTTGGTTTTAGATTTTCCAATATCGTGAAAAGTGGCAACCACCTTCATTTTATAATCATTATTAAAATCACATACATTTTGTAATACTATAAAAGTATGTTTAAGATTATTCTTATGACCGTCTTCAGTTTCATTTAATTTATCCAATTCTGGGAATAATAAAGCAAGTTCACCTTTCTCGTGTAATTCAGAAAGGTGAATATATGGTTTATCTTCTTTTAGTATTTCTAATATTTTATGTGTCATTTAATTATTTTTATTTCCATTGATAATAACTTTACCATTTGTATCAATATCACCTATCATATCACCACCAATTTCAACTTTTCCATTAGTATCAATATTACCATTAACATTTCCTGTAATAATAACGGAACCATTAGTATCAATGCCATTATTAACATTTCCATTAACTGTTACTTTTCCATTAGTATTAATTTTACCAACATCACCTACAACGTTAATTTCAATATTAGCAGACGATGATTCATAAACGATATCATCATTTATTTGAATTATATTCATTTTACCTTTAGATTTTGTTTTTAATTTATTGATAAAATCAAAATTAAAAATATTTTTCATACCATCATTAATTATAACTTGTGTCATTATATATCTATTTTTTAGTAGCTACTATCCCTTGAATAAAACCACCTAACCAGGATGCTAATAAAGATTTTGCACTAAATCCTGTTGTAGAAAAAACTTCAGCATTATGTAAAACGACATTACAAGAATTATTATTCCAAGTTATATTTAAATTATAACCTAAAGTTTTAATTATATCAGCTAATTGTCTAATTTCTGTATCGGAATTTGCCATAATATTTAGGATTAATCTTCTTCTACACCAACTTGCCAACCAGCTAATTTTTGTTTATGATACCACTTATCAAATTCGTCCATATCATAATCAATTACGTCTTTTTTAGATTCTGTTTTAGCAGGTAAAGCTTTAGTTGAATATTCATTATAATAATTATAATCTTCATCATCATCATACATAGAATATCTATTTCCTACATAAGATGATGGAGTAGTAGTAGTAGTAGTAGTTCTGGATTTTTTACCAGTATAAACTTTATCTACTTCACGTTCAATTGGTAATGTTTCCCAATCAATTTTAGTAACAACAATTGATAATAATTCTAAGAATTCGATATCTTGTCTTTCAGTTGTTGTATGTTCACTAAAATAACCTACTGATAAATTAGAACATTCTTGAACAACATCAGTAAATTCTGCAGAATCTGTGTAAACTCCACCAGAATCACCTTTAAACCAAAAACCATATTCATTTAATCTTTTTGCTAATTCATCAGCAAATTTATCAGAAGAACATTTACTACCACCTTGACGAGTAATAACAGAATCATAACCTCGTCTATCAAAAGCAACACATTTATTTACTTTTGGTAAAGTTCCTGCTTCAACTAATTCTTCGTACCTTCGCGACAAAGCACTAGAACCGATACATCCACTTTCTTCACCAATAAAAAAGTAATATAAACCAGGAACATTTTCTGTTATCATATTAAGCATTATAACAACCCCCGCTTTATCATCAGCACCTAGATTAGATTTACCATCAGTTTCAATCATATCACCTTTGAATACGTGTGTAACTGATTTATCATCTTTTTCATTATAAGTTGTTGTTCTAACACCATTTGACCAAGTAGTTACACCATAACCACTACCTCTGTTAATTGTATCAAGATGAGAAGTAAACATAGAATTAGAAAATGTACCATCTTCTTTTTTAATTATAATATAGTAATTACCAATTTCATCTTTTTCAAATTTGTATTCAGGTAATAATTCTATTACCGCATCTTCATCACCATGAGGATATCTTTTTCGTGTTAACTTTAAAAATGTTTCTTTAATATCAATCATAACTTTTTTTTTAATTATAGGTATACAAGCACAAAGATAATATAAATTTATTTAACTACCAAATTTTTCATTATATTTTTTAAATATGCTATGTTATATACAAATACAAAGATAATATAAATTAATTTAATTTTCAAATATTAAAGAATCTATTTCCAAAAATTTGTTTTAATGCTTTCTTCTATTGATATTAATTTACCATCTAATTTATATGCACATTCATAAGAACAGGGCTTATTAGTCCAATCATTTTTAATTCTTTCTGCGTGTTCTTTTAATTTATTTCTAAATTTTTTATTATTAATACATTGTTCACAAGTTTTATAAAATACTCTTTGTCCATACCTTGAACAAATCCAATTTTTATTTCTTTTAACAAATTCTAAATTTTTATTATTAGAATATTTTATAAGTTCTTCATAATCTTCATATTGCATAAATTGATATACTAATTCAGCTTCTTTCCATAAATCATAGTCATCATATTCAGTTGAAAAATCTATACTTCTTCTTAATTTTTTTTTTATTAATTTATAACTTTCTGTGAAATCACCATCAGATAAAAAATTATGAATTTTATTAATAGTTTCTTTTGGGTTTTCTAATAAATCATCATACAATATAGTTATATGATTAACATCTGGATTTTCTAAAAACCATTTAGCACAATTAATATTAGTATTAATAAACATTTCAGGTGTATTTGGTTTTAAATTTTCAAATAAATCTATTTCACTACCATCTTCCATAATATATTTACTATCACGAATTAAATTTTCCTGAGATTTAGCTACTTCATGTGGATTTCTTAACATAAATATAACTTTATCTATATATTGTGGATTACTTTTTGGTAATCCTCTACCATCTAATTTTAATATTAATGGTGTTTTAGAACTATTAATTTTATTAATAATATTTAATTTATTAGGATTATAATAAAGACCAGAAACAACACAAGATGGATCTTCCCAAAATCCCATAGGATTCATTTCGTAAGATTTATTTTTCTTTTCTTGAAATAAAGGATTAGCAATTTCTTCATTAAATATTCGTATTTTATATTCTTCATCGGTTTCATTTTCTAATTTTTCAAGATATTTTTCAAATTGTGGAAATTTATAACCTATTAATCTATGTTCACCTAATGCATTTATTAATATTGACATCATCAATGATGTTCCACTTCTTGCTGTACCTGATACAATATATGTTTTCATATTATTGATTTTTTTATAATATAGTTATATTTTTTAAAAAAGATTTTAATTAATTAATATATAGGTATAAATTAAATACAATAATTAATGTCAAGTAGAGTTACGGGTAAACAATTTGCTGATAATACTATTATTCAAAATCATTTAAATTTAATTGCACCAGTTTATAGTTATGATGCAACTAGAAAAGATTATGTCGATACTTCTATTAATAATCATAAATCAATTGAAAGAGAATCTAAATTAAATATAGGTATGGTTGCTAATACTGGTTCAACAAGTATATATTTAGCTTGTAATATTCCTATATTAGAAGATCCGTTATATAACTCACTCACAGATGTATATTTAAATGGTTTAGAAATTAGTACTGGATTAGAAGCAGAATGTTATTTTTCACCTGATGGAGAAATAATAAGGAATTCAAATGATGTAAGAATAGGTGATAAGTTATATTGGAATTATACAAATGCTACATATCATTTAGAATCAAATGATATATTTGATTTTAAATATATCACAAATAATTCTCAATTAGAATATATTACATTAGTTAAAGACGAAAGTATAGAAATTACTTCAGATGATAAAATAATAATGCTAAAATTTACTGGATTAGTAGGAGAAACAGCAACAGTTATTATAACAGGTATAAGTTTTAGTATCGGTAATGTTGATGGTATATTTACTTTTGATATTGGCGATATAAATGGATATTTACATACATTTACTTATATTGGAGAAAATTATACTTTTTCTATAAGTGGGTTAAGTTATTCTATTAATTGGAATGGTGAAAGTAGTTTATTGTTTTCTGTAATTACTAAAAATAATTCTACATCTTTATATGGTTTAAAAACAATATTAAATGTTAATTATGATAATTATTATTTTTATACTTGTAATAGTAATAATGATAGAATAGCTACATTAAAAAATTGGTTATTTTTAATAATGACTAAACGTACAGGTGTTGGATGGTACGATGCTTATCTTTTTATTTATAAAAAAGTAAATGAAGAATGGACATTAACACAACAACTTTATCACGAAAATAGTTATTATCCAATGTTTGTATATTCAGATAAATCTGGAAATGATAGATTTATATTAAAAAGATATAGATTAACTGGTTCAGCAGAAAAAGCACAAACATATATATTGAATGGAGATACTTGGGAAAAAGAAACTAACGGTATAGATTTTGATAATCTTGATATAAGTTCAGCAATAATAGATGGAAATAATGCAGTAATAGCAAATAGAATCGATAATGTTGGTAGTACAAATGACGGAAGAATATGGACATTTCATTATAGTGGAGGAACTTGGTGGAATTCGTATATTATAGATGCCCCTGATCTTGGTCAAAGTTTTGGATATGTTGCTTATATTAAAGATTTTCATATATCAACAATATCTAGGGAAGATAATAAACTTCATACATATACAACAACTGATAGTGGATTAACTTGGGGAAATCATCAAGAAATAACAGGACATACTCAAGCTACAGGTGGAACATTTTATTATTATTCTAGTTGTCAGATATTGAACAATAAAATGTTATCTATTATGGATAACAATATAATAGTTATGTGGGAGTATGTAGGTGATCTTAGTGGTGGAACATGGGTAGAATCTGAATTAAATTTACCAGGAATACCACCAACTGGTGATTATTATTTAGAAACTTTTTCATTTGTAGAAGAAGATATTATAGTTGTTCCTATTATTGTATCAACTGCTAATTTATATAGGGATGAAGCTAAAGTACACTATTATCAAAAAATTAATGGAGTATGGAATTTAACTATATTAAAAACACCATATGCACAAAATAGATGCGGAGGTCATGATTTTTATCATATTGACGGTAGTGGTGGAACATATTTTACAACTTGGCAAGATTATAATGAATCATTAGATGATTTAGATTATTATACAATTATAACAGAATGTGGAAAATTAACATCATCAAATAATTTATTACCTAGAAACGTTAAACCGAGTGTTGCTGGTGCAGTATTAATTAAATCTGGTACTACAATAAATTTAATATATGATTACACTCATATTTATAATTATAATGAAGAAAATACTGTTATAAGATGGTATAGTTATGATAATTGGGTTACTGGTGCAACACTATTAACAAATTATGTTGGAACAACGGCTAAAGTAGATACCTTAACTAATGGTAAATTAATAAGAGTCGAAATAAATGCAAAAGATGAAAATAAAATTATAGATACTTTTGATACTCATTGTAATAAACTTTGGATATATGATGATGATAATGATGAATTTAGTACAACATCATTAGATTCTGCTATTATAATATTAACAATAATAAGTGGTAATATCGGTAGTGTTAGTCCAGGTGTTTATAATATATCAGCAAATATTAATTTTGAACAAAGTTTAACAACAACTATATGGAATTTTAATACATCTAATTTTGGTATAAATTTAAATGGACAACCATCATATGGTGCCATAGATTTAAATGTTAATGGAAATGGTTATAGTAATACATTATCAGATTCATATAATGGTGTACCAACTGTATTTTTCACACAATATATAATAGGTGGGGTTACATTTACAATAGAAAAAGGTCCTGGTTGGAAATTTTATGATTAAAAAATAATTTATAATAATGGATAAAATGAAAGATTTAACACAAACAAAAAAAAATAGAATTAAAAATTTAAGAAAAGAATTTAAAGCTGAAAATTTGTATATTCCAATGTTATATTGTAAATTAGCATATGAAGAATTAGGATTCAATGCTAAAAAAGATGATGTTAAAGAATTAGCTATTCATCTATTTGAAAATGATATATAAAAATTAATAAAAAAACATGAGAATTCAAGGAAAACAATTAGCATATAATACAATCGAACAAAATAAATTAAATTTAGCAATTCCAGTAGAACCATCGGATGCAACTAGAAAAGATTATGTTGATAGTTTAATAAATAATACTTTATCTGTTGAAAGAGTATCTAACGAAAATCAAAATATGGCAGGATCATCTGGATTAACTGGTATTTATATTGCTTGTAATATACCTATATTAGAAGATACTATTTATAAATCAGAGGTATCTGTTTATGTTAATGGATTAAAAATTAATTGTGGTCATAATTCTGAAAGTTTTTTCTCACCTGATGGTATATTAATTAGACCTACTGATGATGTTAGAATTGGTGATAGATTGTATTGGAATACTACTTATGCTGATTATAATATAGAAAATGATGATAGTATTGATTTTAAATATTTAACAAACGATACTAAAATAAATACTATTACCTTAAATACTGATGAAACATTTATTATAACAACAGATGATGAAATAACATCGTTAAAATTTACTGGTGGATTAAATGAAACAGCTACTTTAATAATAGATGATGTTAGTTTTACTATTGGTGATGTTAGTGGATCATTTACATTTGATATAGGTGATACAAATGGATATCTACATACTTTTACATATATTGGTGAAAATTATCATATAACAGTAAATACAAATCCTTATAATATTATTTGGAATGGTACAAGTAGTATTATTTTTTCTGTAATTAAAAATTATGCTTTTAATATTACAAGATATGCAGGTCCTACATTATATACTACAAGTACAAATCAAGATGAACCTATATTATCAATGACTGATGATTTTATGGTTGTAGGATCGAATTCAACTCAGTTATATTTATATGAAAAAGTAAATGAAGTATGGTCTAATAAACAAACCATAAGTACATTTAGTGAAACATTATATTTTACTAAAATGACGGATGATTATATTTTAGGCGCTGATAGAAATGGATTATTTAAAGTACATAAATGGAATTCTTCTACCGAAACTTGGGATTCTGGAACAACTTTACAATCAGCTATGGGTGGTGGATATGAAGTATATGGTCATATATCTGATAATCAAATAATAACTGGTGATGGTAGAGCGGATTCTAATAATGGAATAGTTAGAATTTATACAGAAAATTCAGGTGGGACATGGGATTATATTACATTAACTAATCCAGCTTCCGTTGGATTAGGACAATCTGGTGTACTTCTTAAAAAGAATGAAATAGCAGTTGTAGGAACATGGGATTATAATAAAATATTTGTTTATAATTATATTAGTGGAACTAGTTGGTCATCTGGGATAGAATTAGATAGATTACCAGGTGAATTATTAACAATTGATACTATATATTCTGGTAATAGAATTCTTGATATTAAAGATGATTTAATATTATGTGGAGCACCTGGTGTAGAATATGATGGAACAAATACAGGTATTGCATATATATATGAATATAGTGGTGGTACTTGGTGGCCATCTCAATTACCATTTCCAACTGGTGATACAACTGATTTATTTTTAGGTAGTTGTGGTAAAATAGTAACTTATGAAGGTAGTAGCGGAACAACATATTCTACTGGTCAAACATATTTATATGTAGGTACAGAAATAACATCAAGTTCATTAGGTAAATTTTTTATTTATAAACAATCAAGTGGTGGAACTTGGGAATTATATAGTCAAATTTATGAAAGTTATTGCCATACTGCATTTGATGTTGATAATCAATTAAATATAATTACATCGAGTACAAGTTATGTTTATAGTTTGCCATTTTATGGACATCAAATTGATAAAGTAGCAAATAGAACTGGTATACCTATAATTGGGTCATTAACTATTACAGGAACAAAAGAAATTGGAAATTATGTATCATTAAGTTATAGTTATATTCATCCAACATATATAGATGAAAATACAAATGATACTGGTGTAATCTGGTATACAAAATCATATTTAAGTGAAAGTTATACATTAAGAACAGATTTAAGCAATAATAAAACACCATACGTAGATAGTAATTTATATGGTAAACATACTTTAGTAACAGTTACACCTGTTGATGAAAATGGTAATTCAGGTGTTCCTGTATCATATTCAGAAACATTATTAGATACTGATAATACAGCATTTAATTCTAATACACCAATATTAAGTCAATCAATTATATTAACTATAATATCAGGTAATGCTATTAATGGTAATGGACCTGGTGTTTATATATTATTAGGAACACATAATGTTAAACAATCTACCGGAACATCATCTTGGGGAATAGGATTTAATACTGGTGGTCATGATATTTATATTTATGGTACTGTTGGTGGTTATAATAGTATGTCTATAACTATAAATGGTAGTGCTACTAATACTGCTTTTACAGATACCGCTCAAACAGGATATGTTAGTGATAGTATATTCACTCAATATACACTAGGTGGAACAGTATTTACAATAGCAAAAAATACTGGTTGGAGATAATTTAAAAAAAAATTGTTAAAATATTTTATTATTTAAAATATAATACATATCTTTGTAGTGTAAAAAATAATATATTTAAACAAATTCTTAATTAATAAAATTTTAAAGATATGGACAAACGTTTAAAAGTAGACCAATTAGAACTTATATTATCTACTAGATTAACAAACATATTAAAAGAAGTAAATCATAAGATTGCACACGAATTATTAGAAACATCTACTTATAAAAAATCAGATGTTACTCATAAAGTGACATTTATTGATTTATCAATTGATTCCAATATGGTGACATTTATTGCTTCTAATAAAGTGCCTGATTTAATTGATCAACCCATTGTTCATGGTGGATATCATAGAGAATTTGAAACCGATTCTGATGGAATTAAACGATTTGTAGGTGGATATTATGATTATATTCCTACTTATAGAAATCCTTTTATTTCTGATCAAGGTCATGTATTAGAATTACATGATAAACAATTTTCATCAAAAGATCATCAAGTTTGGAAAAAAAATAGATCAGAAATTTCAATTCAAAGAGTAGTAAATAAAATTTGGCCTAATAGATTTCCTGTAAATCATACAAGAATAGAAGCTGATAATATGAAAATATTAGATGATGTTGAATCATTTGGTAATATGTATATTGCTACTGTTGAAGCACATTCAAAACAATTTCAACTTAAATCTGGTCGTGATATTTCACATTTTTATAAAATGCAAAATTATGCAAAAGTTAGTGGAAATTTAGGTAGTTCTTGTATGAGACAAAATAATATGGAACATTTTTTTAGTATTTATGTAAATAATCCTGATAAAGTTCAAATGTTAGTTCTATTTCCTGAAGATGTAAGAGATAAAATTATTGGAAGAGCTATTGTTTGGAAACTTGATGGTCAATATGAAGGTAGATACTTTATGGATAGAATTTATGTAGCAAATGATTCTGACCAATATATGTTTATTGAATATGCAAAATTAAAAGGTTGGCTTTATAAATCAACTCAATCTCATGGTTCTAGTTATGATATTGTTGATACTAATGATAATAGCAAAAAACAAATGCATCTTTCAGTTGATTTGGTAAATATGAAACATGAATATTATCCTTATATGGATACAATGCAATTTTATAATCCTAGTATACATAATATTACAAACAATGTTAATTTTGCTAGAAAAAAAGGTGGGTATAGAGTTTGTACAAGTACAGGTGGTGGTTCAGATGTATTACATTCATAAATCATAAATAATAAGTTTATAATTTTTATTAATAAAAAATATGGCAACTACAGAATCATTAAAAGATTTGAAGTTTATATTATCTTCACGTTTTATAAAAGTATTAAAAGAAATCAATAGTGAAATATCAGATGCTTTTTTAGAAGCACATAAAAATATCGATAATATCCAAAGTCGATCATTTGCTGATATAGATATAAATAACGATGATGCAATAACTTTTATCCAAAGTAATAAAGCAGGAGAAATATTAAATATTACAAGTGATAAATATTTAGTCGAAAACCCTTCTATTGTTAAATCGTTGATGAAATTAGATATTACTCACGATGTTTATAATAGACATCGTGTATCTATGAGAATAGGTAGATTTGTTAATACTGTATTTCCTAATAGATTTCCTGCTAGCTTGAGAGCTGTTGCAGGACAAAAATCTAGAGATGTAGAAAATTTTGTCAGAATGTATAAATCTATAGTTGGTCAAGAAGAAAAAATTAAACTATTAGATATTGTAAAAGGTAGTAATATATCTAAATGGTATAATTCTAAAAATTATGATACTTTGAAAGGATCATTAGGTGGTTCTTGTATGTCAAGAGTATCTAGAAGTTTTCTGTCAATTTATGATAAAAATACTAAATCTGTAAGTCTAGTTATTTTATATAAAAATAAAAAGAAAACAAAAATTGTTGCTAGAGCTATTCTTTGGACATTACATAATCCAACTGGTAGATGTTTTTTAGATAGAATTTATACAAATGATAGTTCAGATGAACAAATATTTATTGATTATGCTAAAAAGAATGGTTGGTTATATAAAGGATCACAATCATACGGAAGAAGATATTCTGTTACAGACCCTTTAATTGATAAATCAAGAAGAACAAATTTACAAGTTAAACTTAAATTTACAAAACTTACAAATTTTCCATATATGGATACAATGTATTATATGGATACAAAAAATAAAACTCTATCTAATCAACCAAGAGGTGCAAATTATACATTAACATCAACTGGTGGTGGTCGTAGTAGTCATAATGGTGTTCAACCTAATGAAGAATTTGTTCAAAGTAAATATCATGATGATGAAATACCAAAATCAGATGCTCATTTTTGTTATTTCGGAGATGATTGGATTTATTCTGATGAGGCAATTAGAGTATATAATGTGAAATGGAAAGATCAAAATAGATTATCAGCTATTCCTGGTCATCCAAGAATTGTCAAATCAAATATTCCTGGAATTAATTATGTTAAACATTTTGTAAAGAAAAGTTGTATTTGGTCAGATTATTTAAATACTTGGATATTTCATAGTAGTAAAGTAGATGTATTTTTAAATAAAGAAAAAACTAAAATAGGGTTTGATCATAAAAAACGTAAAAATACTCATTTTGTCGAAATAAATGGATACTATTATGCTATTCATTTAGCTAGAAAAGTAAATGATAGATGGGAATTGATATAATTCTATTATTTTTTACGGAAAAAGGGTGAAATTTATTTCACCCTTTTTTTTTATATATAACTTTATGAAAACTTTTAAGCAATTTATAAATGAAGGTATTAAAGATATTTTAATAGGTAAATCTGAAAAAGAAATTAAACAAATTTATAATAATTTACCACCAGATGAAAAATTAAAATATATATCTGAACAAAGAGGAGGAACTTCTGGTGTAGAAAATCATATTTATATGTATCCACCAATTAAAGTTGGTAAAGTAAATAATACAGATGCATTTATAACATTTTATTATTATCATAGAAATGAATTTTATGATGAATTTGATTTAGTATTTCATTTAATTTATAATGAAAAAAAAGATAAACAATTTGATGATACAGTATTTGATTTTACTTATATTAATTCAAAAGAAATTAAAGAACATAATCACCAAGGTAAATTCATTCATCATAGAGACAAAGAATTAGTATTAGAAATAGATGATGATTATTTAGAAAGAATAGTAAAATTAACAGAATCATCTGAAAATATAAAACTTAATGATAATTATTATAAAATGAAAGATGAAATGAATAAATTATTTAGTAAAAAATCTATGACAGATGAAGAAAAAATGATATATGCAGAATTAAATTTTAAAACTGAAACTATATCAAAAGGAAAAGAAAATGTCTGGAGAAAAAAACAAATAGAAAGAAGAAAAGCAATGACACCGGAAGAAAGAAAAAAAGAAGATGATAGAATTAATAAAATCGCCTTCGACATTATTAATAATATATAAAAAAAATAAAATAGGGAAAAAAGAATGAAACTTCTTAAAGAATTCAATGAATATTTAAATAATAATTTTAAAAAATGGTTTGGAAATTCTGTTGTAATAGATAAACGAGGTAATCCATTAGTTGTTTATCATGGCACACCTGATAGTAGAGATTTAAAAATGACAGGTATTTTTAAAACATCAAATGAAAGGTATATTGATTATTTAACTAATGATGCAAAAAAAGAAGTTAAAAATAACAGATCTTATTTTTTTACTGATAGTTTAAGTAAAGCAAATTCTTATGCAGATGCACATAGGGCATTTGATTATCAAAATGCAGAACCAAAAGTTTTTTCAGTTTATTTAAAAATAGAAAACCCATTAATAGTTAATGCGGGTGGATAAATATGGAGAAAATTTGAAACTGAATTTAATGGTATTAAATTGATAGGAACAAGATCTATAGTTGAATATGCACAAAATAATGGATATGATGGATTAATTGTAAAAAATGTAAAAGATAATTATCATAATACACAAAGTACTAAACCAGGAACTGTATATACAGTATTTTCATCATATCAAATTAAATCAGCAACAAATAATAATGGAAATTTTGATGGTAATATTAAAAATATAAATGAGTATAGACACCAATTAGAGATACCATTTGATAATAAACACCCATTACATGATAAACCATTCCATGTTCATATATTAGATGCTTTATTAGATATGGATAACAATAATAATGTAAAAGAAGATGATTATTATTCAGATTGGATTAATAGTGATATATCAAATGCTTGGGAAAATAATAAAATAGGTGCTTTTGAACAATTTAGGAATAACATATTTAGTTCTGATGATATGGAAGTTAATTATGTATTTTTAAATAGTTATAATCCAATAGATACACCTGAATATTTTAATAATGAAATTGCATTATATATTAAAGAAAAAGAATTAGAAAATATACAAATTGATACAGAAGATGTTATTGACAGTTTTGATTTATATGATAATTTATATAATTATTTATCGAATAAAGGTCAACGAGCTTTTGAAGATTATGCAATAGAGGAATTATTTAACAATAAAATAGATGAATATGGTTGCCAGTGGACACTAGAACGTAATTTAACTGATACTGGCTTAGTACCATTATATCGTGCAATTAAATATGATAAAGGTAGGAATGATGATTTATATCAAAATATAATGTATTATAAATGTGTTGGTATTTATTGGACATTTGATTATGATAGTGCAATACCACATGGTGCAGGTGCAGGTAAAACAGTAATATTATCAGCTTATGTTAAACCAGAGTATATTAATTGGAAACAAACAATATTTAAAAGTGCATGGGATTTAAATGATGAAAAAGAAGTTGAGTTATTATATGATAAAGATATAATGATATGGGGAATTAGTATAGAAAATAAAGATTATAGAAAAAAGAATTATGAATTAAAATTACCAAAACCATTCATAGTAAAAACATAAAGCCGAAGTTTTAAACTCCGGCTTTTAAACATACATTCAATTATTCTTCATCTATACTAGGAGCGTGTTTTAAAATTGCATTATAAAATATAGCAAATCTACTATCAGATAAGAAATCTTCAGCAACTGAATTATCATCATCATTTTCTTTCATAAACTTATATTCATCATCAAGAATTTTAAGAATGTAAGAAACAGCTTCATCTTCTTGTAAAGTAAGAATAAATTTTTTAATATTTTCTTTTTGTTTTGAATTAAAATCTAAAATATTCATTCCTTTTAATGAATTAAGTAATTCTGATTTTTTATCACGTGATAAAATTTCTAATTGTTCTTCAATTGATTCGTAATTATTTAATAAATCTTGAATTCCAAATTTAAGACTATCATCTAAGTAACTAATAAATCTAGCATTTGCACCTGTACCGATATAAGATGATCCTAATTCACGTACATCATTAATATAATCAGATACACTTGATTCTCTACCATAATTTTTTATAATATAATCAGATAAAAATGTCCAGGAACGAGGTGTTGCATAAGCAATTTGTTCTTTTGAACGATTTTCATCAAAACTATGAAGAAAATGTTCTTCGTAATTCATCAAAAAACTAACTATAACTGGATGTACATGTTCTGTAGCAAAATCTTCTATCCATTCATCAATTGTTAATGTATGTGGATAATGAATAAGTCTATTATTCAATGCTCTATCAAACTCATCTACATCAGTACCATCTTTATCACCTAAATTTCCAGATGATACCATATAGACATTTTCGTTAAATTTAAATTTTGTTCCAATACTTCGTTCTAAAAGAATTTGAAGAGCAGCATTTCTAACTGATAATGGTGCCCTATTTAATTCTTCAAAATGAATAATTGTAGGTCTTAGTGTGGACTCATAAGCCCATTCTGGAATAGCATATGACATTAAACTAATAGGTTGTTTTGTTCCGTCTTCTAATTCCATAATTATTTCCTTACGATAAGGAAATAAACCAACATCGATTTCATCAATCATTGATAACCGAATATCAAAATATTGAAAATTTAATTTTTGTGCAATAGTTCTTATGATGGCTGATTTAGCTACACCTGGTTCTGATGTTAAAAACAGCACTCCAGATTTACCATACATCATTTTGAAATATTTTAATTGTTTTTCTGTTAATGTATCTAATAGTTTTTTATCTATCGTATCAATAATTGTACTATTCGACATTTTCTTTGTAACTTCTATCATTGCTTTTTCTTTAAAATGTTCTTAATTTTCTATATTTAAGATACGCAAAATAAACGTAAAAACCTATTAATTTAATCGTTTTCTTCATAATCTTTTAACAGATTATTTAATACTTCTTTAATCTTTTCATTTCCAAAAATAATATCATATGATGGATATAAAGTATTTTCTTCTTCTGATGTATAATTATAATCAATCGTATCGATTATTGCATTAACACTATCCTTTAATTCATCTTCAGATAAAGCTAATATTTCTGTTAATAATAAATCAGTATCATCTACAGATAATATGCTAAAATCTATTTTTTTAATTTTTTCTATCATAATTGTTTGTATTTAGTTTATTTTAATATATTATATTTTTTATTATTTGTTTAATTTTAAAAATTATTTATAATACTATGCACATCATTTTTACGTCTAAGAAA
>Ga0208375_1002473_pt1 | contig 17375 bp, 29 predicted proteins | sample RifOxyD1_FD_184038 | JGI IMG/M metagenome (GOLD analysis project Ga0208375, IMG submission 184038) | Soil microbial communities from Rifle, Colorado - Rifle Oxygen_injection D1 (SPAdes) | ecosystem: Environmental > Terrestrial > Deep subsurface > Rock core/Sediment | place: Rifle, Colorado... | reverse complement strand
GAATTGCATCCAAAAGGTATCTCTTCATACCTATCACATGGCTTGCAATAACACATAAAACAACCCCTTTCCTTTCCCTTGCAAGAAAGCATTTTCTCTACTTCTGTTGATTCTATTTCCCTAACAGGATTTATCTTCTTATAATCTTTCCAATGTTCCTGAAAGATAAGTTTGACTGAGAAATCTTTAAATTCTACTGCCTCTCTTAATGATTGTATTAGATTCAAACAATCAATACAATCGCTTGCCCTTAAAAAAGGCAAGCTTTTTTATATAGATTATATACTACAAGTTAGCAAAATAATCTTTTTAATAAATCTTTTCAAATTCAATACTTTAGAAAAGATTTTAAATGAGCAATCTGTGCAATAGTTATGTTAATAGGTCTTGTTGGAAAACCTAACTGTGGAAAATCAACATTTTTTAAAGCAGCAACTTTGGCAGATGTTCTTATTGCAAATTATCCATTTGCTACTATAAAACCTAATCATGGAATTGCTTATGTGAAAATTAAAGATCTTGCTGCTGAATTTGGAAAAGTTTCAAACCCGCGCGAGGGTTTTGTAAAAAATGGAATTAGATTTGTCCCATTTGAATTAATAGATGTTGCTGGACTTGTTTCAGGCGCAAGTGAAGGAAAAGGATTAGGAAATGAATTTTTAAATGATTTATCAAATGCAGATGCTTTTATTCATGTTGTCGATATGTCTGGAGAAACTGATGCTGAAGGCAAGCCAACTAAAGATTATTATCCTGGGAAAGATATTGAATTTATAGAAAAAGAACTTGATTTATGGTATCTTGGAATTTTAAAAAAAGTCTGGAAAAGTTTTTCAAGAACTATTGAAGCAGAAAAACCAAACTTTGCTGAAGCAATTGCAAAGCAATTTTCAGGATTAAAAGTTAATATGAATGATGTTAAACAAGTAATTTTGAAAAGTGGATTAAATGTTGAAAGGCCGAGCAAATGGAGTGATAATGAAATAATGCAATTTGCAAGTATGCTTAGAAAAATATCCAAACCAATGATAATTGCAGCGAATAAAATTGACAGGCCAAATGGCAGAGAAAATTTTGAACTTGTTAAAGAAGAATTTGACTATCCTATTGTTGCATGTTTTGCTGAAGGAGAACTGGCTTTGAAAGAGGCAGATAAGGCAGGGCTTATAGATTATATTCCTGGAAATAAAGAAATTAAAATAAATAAATTAAATGAAAAGCAAGAAAAAGCAATTGAAGAAATTAAAAAAGTTATTGATGAATTTGGAAGCACAGGTGTTCAGGAAATTCTTAATACAATTATATTTGATATTTTAAAATATCTTGCAATTTATCCTGCGGGCGCAAAGCTCTCTGACAGCAAAGGAAATGTCCTTCCTGATTGTTTTCTAATGCCTCCTGGCTCAACTGCCTTAGATTTTGCCTATCGTCTGCACAGTGATATTGGAAATAATTTTGTAAAAGCAATTGATATAAGAACAAAAAAAGCAGTTGGCAAAGATTACAAACTTAAACAATGCGATGGTTTAGAGATAATGACTAAATGAAGTGTATATAAAATCATAATAAACCTTAAAAGTAGTGATTATTCTTGAGAATTATGACTTCATCTAAACAAGCAAAACCTGAACCTTATAAAATTGATTATAGAGTTCTTGAACAAATAGAAATTCATAAACCTGGAAGTGGGGCAAAAAGATTATTTAATGAAATAGAAAGAACATATATGCTTAAAACTTCTTTTGCAGATTCTTCTGATAAGGAAGTTAGAAAACTTTTAAAGAGGGAAATTGAAAGAGTTTATGCTGATATTACTCGTCCAATTATAGGACATGATATTGCAAATTCTAAGGTTCATTTTAGAGAAGAGACTGGACTAATAGATGTTTATTTTCAAGAAAGATTAACTCCGGAAACTAAGGAAAATTCAGGACATATACCTAGGGCAGAATTTTCACTTGAATTAGAAATACCTAATCAAAAAGAATTGCTTGCAAGATTAGAAGTTGATTTTTCTTATGTTAATAGAGAATTTTTACATCTTATGAAAATTAATTCTTTTTTAAATACTCAAAATTATTCCTTAGTTAATAAAGATAAAAAAGAATTTTTTATTATGCCTCCATTAGCAATGGGAAAATTTTTAGAAGATTCAGTAAGATTATATCAGTTATCTGACAGAAAAAAGGAAGAAAGGGCTAGTATGATTTTGGGTGAGAGTGTAAATGATTCAGAATTATTAACTCATAGAAATAGAATGTATTTAGAAAGAATGATGAAAGATATTGGATTTGAGCTATAAATTATATATACAAATGTTTTTATTATCTAATTCTTATTTGTTTTATGATAATCTCAATTAAAGTTCATCCTAACTCTCAAAAACAAGATGTTGTTAAAATCAATGATAATGAGTATAAAGTTGAACTTAAGGAAAAGGCAAAAAACAATAAAGCAAATATTGAACTTATAACTTTGATAGCGAGATATTTTAAAACAGACTTTTCTAATGTCAAGATAAAGTCTGGGTTAACTTCAAGGAAGAAATTGGTTGAGGTAAAGATTTAAATAATTGTTTATTTTAGTAAAATATGCAAAAGAGGTCAAAGAATTTATTATCTATATTTAGAATAATTTCATTAATTTTTGGAGTTGCTGTCTCTATTCCTTCATGGATAAACCGCAACTATATGGGTTTTGGAATTAGTATTGGATTAGTTATTATAGGAGGAATTCTGTTATCTATAGCCTATAGTTAATAAAATGAATTCAAAAATTTATTTATTAGAATTATATTTTAAAAATCCTCTGAATTTTTAAGCCACAAAAATCTTTTAGATATTTTTGATGTTTCATAAATATTTACAATATAAAATTGTAACAATAACTATCTTATTTGCTTATATTATTGCAATTCTCATACCTTTTTTTACAGGAGAATTAAAAATATAGTGAAAGACATAAGTTTTTTACCATAATTGTATGTCTTTCCCTTGATAGCAAAGACATAACCGGGTAAATTTCAATGTCTTGTGCTATAGATAATATAAAATCAATGATTCTTGTTGCAATTATTTCTTCTGTAGTTTTTGTTATTATAATAATCTTTATTAATGAATTTAATTATCATTTAGATAAGATTCCTAAAGAGATAGAATTGATTGATAAAATAGCTATTTAACAAAATGGTGAACACGCTAATTACAATTAAAGTAAAATTAGAAAGTTTGAAAAATTCAATTGAATATTTTGGAAGCGACAGGTATCTTATTAAAGTGCAGGCATCTAATCATTATGAAGCAAACAAACTTATGCTTGAAATGCTTTCAAAATATACTGGAATTCCTCCACAGAGATTTGAATTTATCAGAGGTTTAGACAGCGAAGATAAGTTATTAAAGATAATCTGATATTCATTAATATTAAAATATAGTTTTCTATAACTAAATACTTAAAAAGATAAAATATGAATGATAATTATGACGGGCGAAAATCCTAAAAGCATTGAATTAATGGAGCAAATGTATCAGGAGATAAGAAAATTAGATGTTCCAAAATCAAATATTTCTGGAGTGCTTGATAGAGTAAAATATAGCATTTATAGCAGAATACCAAATGTTTCAAGAGAAGAAGCTTCACGAATGCTTGCTAGATATGTTTTTTATGATTTAGACCAAAAGGATAATAATGTTACTGAAAGATTAAATCAAGAATTACAACAAAGAGCTTTTGATAAAAGAAAACATCTTGAAGAATTAGCAAAAGAATATAATGGAAAAATTATTTTAGGTGATACTTCTTTTGAAGATTGGTTGGGAGGATTAGATTTAACTGCTATTCATGTTTGTAACCATAATTGTTATGAACTTGCTTAAGTTTAAAAATTCTTCTGAAGAATTTTTAAGCCAAGCGATGCATAATCGCTATGTTTAAATAAATGTTTTTTCTTCTTTATTCATGCCCATCAAATACCAATACGCGCCAGAATTGCAAGAGAAAGCAAATGAAATATCAAAACTTCTTTTTCCGCATATTAAAACTGAAAATGTTGGATTTTTGAGAAGTTATGGAAGCTCATCGCGCAGAACAATTGCGCGATGTCATGCACTTGGAAAAGTTATGCAAATGGCAATGAAAACAGATGCATTTTATACAATTGAATTTATTTCAGAAAGATTTGATAAAATGTCTAAAGAAGAGCAGATTAAAGTAATCATACATGAATTAATGCATATACCTAAATCATTTGGAGGAGGATTTAAACATCATGATTGGGTAACTGATACAAATATTAACAAGATTTATGATAGATATATGCAGTTAAAAGCACAGGAAAATAAATTTAATAATAATGGAACTCAAAATAAGAGCTGGTGGTAAAAAAACTCTTAAATTCATTTATTTATTATTTTGATAAGTTATCCATTTTGCTTTTCCTGGAAGAATCTTTTGAAAACCGCTTTTTGCTGGAGAAATGATTGGAAAATTAATCCAAGAGTTCATCCATCCTTTCTTAGTTTTAATGAGATAATGTCCTAAAGGATATTTCTTACTTCTCCCTATAAATACAATAGTTCCAAATTTAATTATATAATTTTTATTTTTTCTATTAATTCTTGAAAATGTATATTTCAAACCATTTTTATTTAGAACTTTAACAATTTCGTTACAATAATACCCTCTTCGCAAAGAGTATCTTGGATTATCAAAGAGTTTTTTTGTTTCTTTATATGATTTTCTTAATAAAAAAGCTACACATGCTATTGCGCAACCCATTGACTCTTCCTGAGTGATTGATTTGTTCATTTTAGCCTCCGCAATAATGAGTAACGGATGATTGTTGTAAACTATTTTTTCTTCCAAGTAAATCTTTTCTCTTGGAGGACGCAATATTGCATATAGGAAAAGATAACTTTCTTTCACTATCTTTTATTCTTTTTTGGATTTCATATATCTTGGCTAGAGATATTCCTGTTCTTTCTTCTATCTTAAGAGGCTCCTCCCAAAATTCTATTCCATAACAAATTCTATCTATGTCTTCATAAGAGACTCCAATAATTTCCTCATCACTTTTTCTTGTCATGAATCCATCTCTTGACACTTTTGTAACAATTTTTTTAGGAATACCTAAAGTTTCTGCAAGTTTTCTTACTTCTGTTTTATATAAATCTCCAAGAGGAAATATATGCCCTATATTTCCACCAATACTATAAAATGAAGTAAGAAATTCTGTTTTATTTGTTGATGATAAAACCAAATAATTTAAAGTATCTGCCCACGAAAGAGAAATTGTAGAGTTTATTCTTTCGAATAAAGTAAGATAAGGATTTTCAGTCCTATTATTTATTATCTCTCTTGGAATTATTCCCCCATGCGCAGTTATTAATGAAGATATATCTATAACTTTCTGCTCTATTCCTAGATGCTTAGCAATTTCTTTAGAATCTTTAAAATCTTCTCTAATTTGTTCTGGGAATGTCAGTGTTAAACCTAACACATTTGACGTTCCGAGGGCATTTGTAGCTAGGTAGGCTACATTTGTAGAATCAATTCCTCCACTTAAACCAATAAGAGCTCCGCTATATCCTTCTTCTTGAACTTTCTGATTTATAAAATCTTGAATTGTTTCTTGTATTCTTTCCATTTTCAGTTATTACTAGGTAATAACAAATATATTTAAGCTTTACTATTAAAATGCCTTAATTAATCGAAATATTTATAAAGATGTCTTAATTATTAAGTTTATGCCAGTTAAAACAACACTTAAATCTCGTATATTGGATGAAAAAGATAAGAAAATCCTAATGATATTACAGAAAAATGGAAGAGAACAATTAACTAGCATTGCAAAAAAAGTGAATTTATCCATAGATTCTGTGCATAAAAGAATTAAAGAGATGCAAAAAAAAGGAGTTTTTGAATCTGGAATATTTATTGAACCAAGAGCAATAGGTTTTCCATTAGTTGCTGATATAAAAATTAAACTTCAAAATATAACTGAAAAGCAAAAAGAACAATTTATTAATTATTTAAAAGGTCATAAAAGAGTTATAGAATTGCTTTCAGTTATGGGAGATTTTGATTTGACCTGTGTATTAATTGCAAAAGATACTAATGAGCTTGAAGAAATATCAACAGAAATAAGACAAAAATATAGCAATTTAATTGCAGATTGGAAAGGAATATTAGTTCTTAAAACATATAAATTTGAATATTATGATTTAATTAACTAATGAAGCTTAAACTAAATAATAAATATATCGAAATTAAAGACATTAAAAAGTCATCTGGAGTTATTGGATTGATGTTCTCAAGAAGAGAAAAAGCTCCGATTCTACTTTTTGAAAAATCGAAAAATCGGGCAATTCATTCATTTTTTGTCTTTTTTCCTTTTCTTTGCCTATGGCTAGATGATAAAAACAGCGTCGTGGAATTTAAAATTGTAAGACCATTTTCCCATTATGAAAAAACATCTAAAGACTTTTCAAAGATAGTTGAAATACCAATTAACCGACGACACCACAATATAGTTACATTCATCGTCGGAGAAAGGTTTAAAAACAAATAATACCTAATAATTTAAAGGAGGCTGATAAAAAATGGGAAAAATAATTGTAAAAACAGTTGTTAAGAGAAAACCAGGACATCTTTACTATGTTGATGGAAAAGGCAATGTATGTGAAGCTATGATGGCTCGTGGTGGAAAAAAGAAAAAGAAAAAGTAAACTTTCTTTTTTTATTTTTTTATTTATTTTAATCTCTTTCTTATTTTTTTATTTTTAGCTTTTTATTGATTCATTAATATATCTTCTAACCTCTCTCTAGTTTTTGGGTGCAAGATTATCTTATTTTTATCTTTTTCATAAAACTCTCTTGCACAATCTCTTTTAACTTTTCCAACAGCTTCCCAATCACAAATCATTTCTATCAAATATTTATCGGGCATTTCCAAAGCTGTTTTTGAGATTCATCAAGCACCCAATACTTCCAATGATGAGGATTTCTACTAAAATGTTTATCACGAGCATACCTAAAACTAGTTTTAATTCTTTCAGTTTCTTCTGGTGTTTTTTCAGATGACCATTTGAATCTGTATGCAAAAGGAATATATTCTGAAGGCAAAAATTTTGATAGGTCATGTAATAAACCCTGCAAATATAAACCTTCTTTAAAACATCTTCTAGCAACTTAAATTTTATGATTTACTAGATAACTAAAATAACCAATATAAGATTTGATTTGTTTTTTCATTTATTTTCTTTGCAGGTATAATTTATAAATATATATTTGATAAGTTAATCATGCCAACGATACTTGGAATTGAATCCACAGCGCATACTTTTGGAATTGGAATTGTTAAAGATGGAAAGATAATTGCGAATCTCAAAGATACTTATACAACTGAAAAAGGTGGGATAATTCCAATTGAAGCAGCAACTCATCATAGAGAAATTGCAGAGGATTTATTGCAAAATGCAATTGATGAATCAAAAATTGAATTAAATAAAATTGATGCAATAGCTTTTTCACAAGGACCAGGACTTTCACCTTGTTTAATTGAAGGATTAAAATTTGCAAAAAAATTAGCTAAAGAACTTAATGTTCCTATTGTTCCAGTTAATCATTGTGTTGCGCATTTAGAAATTGGAAAGATTGTTGGTGTAAAAGATCCTGTAATGCTCTATGCTTCTGGCGCAAATACCCAGATAATTGCATATGCTTCTGGAAAATACAGAGTTTTTGGCGAGACTCTTGATATGGGTATTGGAAATTTTATAGATACTTTTGCGCGTTATGCAGGATTAGGATTTCCAGGTGGGCCAAAAATTGCAGAATTTGCTGAGAAATCAAAAAATTATATAGAACTGCCTTATTCAATTAAAGGTATGGATGTTAGTTTTTCTGGAATGCTTACAAAACTTAATCAGCTACTGAATCAAAAAAAAGCCTCTTTGGAAGATTTATCTTTTTCATTGCAGGAAACTGCTTTTGCAATGTTAGTTGAAGCTGCTGAAAGAGCAATGGCTCACACAGGAAAAAAAGAATTATTGATGGGAGGAGGAGTTGGATGCAATAAAAGATTTCAGGAAATGTGCAAAATTATGTGCAAAGAAAGAAATGCTGAATTTTTCTGTGTGCCACCAAGTCTTTTACAAGATAACGCCACTATGATAGCATTCACTGGAGAAATAATGTTTAAATCTGGAATTGCTGAAAAAGATATTGATAAAGTTGATTTTAACCCAAGACAAAGAACAGATGACATCAAGATTTCCTGGATGTAGAAATCTTGGGGCCTAAAAATCCATAGGATTTTAAGGTGTAATTGTGAGCTGGAAATAAATTCTATGTTTGATAAGAAGGAAAACTTCTCCTTGCTAAATCCATTATATCTGAATCTGTAAGTTGCCTATCTCTAATATCAAATTGAGGTTTATGTTCAATGAAAAAATCTAATGCTTCTTGTAATGTATCAAATCTTCTTGTATATTTTTTATCCCAGGACTCTGGAGAATATAGCTGGCCTTCACTATACTGAATACTTATTGAAATCTGGCTTTCATCAACTACTCTTCCAAATCCATCAGGCATTCTAGATGTTAAACCACCATATACACACCAAGGTTTTTCTATTTGTCTTTCCATTTTTATATAATTTTATATTTTTTAACATTTAAATTCTTTTATGTGTTAAATTAGTTTTAATCGTTAGTTATTTAAAATACAAATACTAAGTTATTATATGCAGAAACTTAATTTTAATGTGTTTAAAAAAGAAGTGAGTTTAGTTGAGAGGATTCAATTTTTTATTTCATTTTTTCTTAGATTAACACTTTTGCTTGCATGTTTCTTGGCAATTTATACTCAAAACTGGCTTACTTTTGCAATTGCATTAGGAACATTAATCCTTACTTTTGTAACAGCATTTTTTGAATCTAGATATAAAATAGAATTGCCTTCTGAATTTGAATTAATAATCACTATTTTTATTTATGCATCAATATATCTTGGAGAAGTCCATGAATATTATACAGTATTTTGGTGGTGGGATCTTGTTCTGCATACTGGTTCTGGAATTGTTCTTGGATTTATTGGATTTATAATATTATTTGTAATGTATAGAGGAAGAAAAGTTTTTGCTTCGCCTTTTGTAATTGCTGTTTTTTCTTTTTGTTTTGCAGTAGCAATGGGAACTATATGGGAGATATTTGAATTTTCAATTGACCAGATAACTGGAATGCCATATATGCAAGATAATAGTTTATTTGATACTATGACTGATTTAATTGTTGATTCACTTGGAGCTCTTCTTGCTTCAATAGTAGGTTATATTTATTTATCAAGAAACAGATTTTTTATCTTTGATAGAATAATGAATCGTTTTATAAAAAGAAATCCAAGAATATTTAATCGTGGAAGAGTGCGCTATGAACTTTTAAGAGAACTAAGAGAATTAAAGAATCTTAAAATTAGTAAAAGATTAAAAAAATCACTGAGAAAAATTTATAAGCGTTCTAATTAGTTTATTTGTATTAACTTATCTGTCTTAGAATTTTTGAAGGAACTTTTATTTCTGCTCTTCTAAATCTTTTTTCTCTTGGGTCATAATAATGGCCTGCAAAATCAAGTCTGTAAATCCCTGTAGAATTTTCTAAATATCCTGACACAAGCAGAGGATTATTATTTGGAAGTCGAGATGTTCTTTTTCGTTTATTTACTTTTATTAAAATTTCTAAATGAGGATGTAAATCATCAAAACCTATTTCGGTGTCATCTTCACTTCCTTGATTTAATGTAGCAAGTCTTTTATGTATAATTTCTTTTATATAACTCTTATCAAATAAAGATAAACTAGCTTTGGGAAAGAATTTTTTTCTTTTTCCGTTTAAGTTTCCTTTAAATTGAACATGGGAATGATATTGTCCTATTGTCTCATTAGATAAAGATAAAGTTGCATTTTCTAAATGTTTATCTTCATATCCCAATTGTTGAGGAGTTCTTATTGCTAATTGAATAGGATGTACTGCTTCAACAACCCATTTACTAGTTGAACTTCTATCAAAATATCTTCCAAAAAGGCATCCGCCAGATTCAACTTTAAGAGTTTCGTTTACACATCTTAATAACTCTTCAAATGCTAATGATTCAATAAAAATTTTGTTTCTTTTCATGAGGGTAAATATTCAATGAACATAGTCAATGAACATCAAATTTTATCAAGACAACATTTATAAACCCTTTTATTAATCAAATATAAACCAATGAAGTAAATATATGCGGAGGACAAATGGACTTCTATACAATCGTTGAAAAAGCAAGAAAAACAGGAAAAATTGACAAGGGAACTAATGAAGTTACAAAAGCAATCGAGAGAGGGACTGCAAAACTTGTAGTTGTTGCTTCAGATGTTGAGCCAAAAGAAATTATAAAACACCTTGCGATTTTATGCAAAGAAAAAGGAATAAAATATGCTGAAGTTGAAAGCAAGAAAAAGCTTGGTATTTCAGTAGGTTTGCCAGTATCTTGCAGTTCTGTTGCAATAATCAGCGCAGGCGATGCAGAGAAAGACGTAAATGCTATTAAGTAAAATTAATAAAATTTAAAATGGAAACTAGAAATATAAAATTTATAAAAGAAAAGAAAAATACAGGATTAATTCTTTGTCCAGGAGATTGTCCGGAATATAATTTATCAAGAAATAAATGTAATATTACAAAGGGGATATGTCTTGCTGAAGATGGGCATATAAGATATACTTGTTATTTAGATATACGTGAGGATGATAGAGCTAACTTAAGAGAAACAGCTATAATTGTAGGGAGAATGTTTATAAGAAAATAAAAATGGCGCAGGAAAAAGATCAAAACGAACAACAGAAGAAAAAAGTAATGCGACTTAGCGATGAGCAGCCTGCTCCAGCAGTTGTTGAAGAAATTATTGGCAGAACAGGATTTAGAGGAGAAGTAACTCAAGTTAAAGTTAAAATTCTTGATGGCAGAAACAGAGGAAGATATATGAGAAGAAATGTTAAAGGGCCTGTAAAGCTTAATGATGTTTTGGTTTTAAGAGAAACAGAAATTGAAGCGCGAAGAATAAGAAGCAAGGTTACAAAGGGGGTTTATACTTAAAATGAATACAACTGAAGATAAGACTTTAGATATAATGCTATTAAAAGAAGGAATTGTAAAAGATATTAAGGAGATTATTTCTGAATTAACTCCGGGAGATTCTATTGATATCTGCCCTGCAAGATATCTTAAAAATTATGATGATGAACTAATAAAAGGATATTTACATGAAACAAATAAATTAAGAAATGAATTAATTCGGGGGAGTAAAGGTTTTACATTAGTTGTTTATACAAGAGATTCATATAAAAATAAAGGAGTTATTAGTCCATCTGGAGAATATTTTAGACACCCTCATGAAGGAGAAGAAATTGATGTTTGTTTAAATATTTATAAACATAAAGAAAGGAAGGTTGCTTAAAATGAATGCTCAAACAATATCTGAAATAGAAGTAACTTCTGAAACTGATTTTTTAAGAAAATATAGAAATAAAATAATTAATGGTTCTTTTAGAAAAGGAAAATTTGTATTTAATATGCATGGAGAACGTAATCCAGAATTTACAGGAAGCGTAGCTAAAGATCTTATACACTTAAAATATGATGCAAGATATTCATCAGATGATAGAAAAAATTTTGTTGTTAGTGAATTACATAAATCAAGGAGAGCTTATTGAAAATGCCAAAATGTTCATATTGCAAAAATAATTATGAACCTCCAAGAGGACTGACATTTGTTTTGCCAAATGGAGAGCTTTTATATTTTTGTTCAAGCAAATGCAGGAAAAACCATAAACTTGGCAGAAAAGGAGAAAAATTAGCCTGGATAAAAAAGAAGAAAGTTGGCGGGCAGGAAGTTGTTAAAAAAAGAGAAGAGAACTTGGTTGCTGAATAGGATTATTTTCTAAGTTTTATCAATTATTTCAGTTCTCGACGCCAAAATTTAAAAATCCTTATGGATTTTTAAGCCACAAAAATCTCTAAAAGATTTTTGATGTTTATCATTTTATCGACGATAAAATGTATTTTTTCTATGGAAAGGTTTATAAACTAAAATTCACTTTTTCATTAGAGAATTGGTAAAAAATAACCTAAATTTCTCTCTATATTTACACAATGGCAGAACAATACACAGCAGAATCTATCAGACAAATTAGGGCTAAATTTGATATAATAGAAATTAGCAGAAAGATTCAGAAAAAAGGAGATATTTTAATAGTTTCTAAAGAACTCAAGATTAAACCCAGAATACTTGCTTCTGTTTTAGATGAAGTTAGAGTTTTATCTCTATTTCCCAATATGGAAAAAAGCAAAGCAGGAATTTTGGCTAGATTAAGAACAAATAGAGAATTAAAAATATTTGCTGAAAAATATGATATTTATCAAACTCAAGCAAGAGAATTAATTAAATTAGTTAAATTATGGAATAAAGAAATTCAAAGAAATCCTTTACTTTTAATAACCCAAGAAGAACATGATTTAATTATTGGAAGTTTATTGGGAGATGCAAGTATTCGGCAAAGAGAAAAGAATTCATGCTTTAGATTCTCTCATTCAATAAAACAAAAGGATTATTCAACATTTAAAAAAGAAAAATTAATCAATTTTAATATTTCAGAATTTAGAGAAGTTAAAAGAAAAATAGGGCAGAATTTTATCCATGCAATTGATTTTTCAACGAAAACGCACCCTATTTTTAATTATTATCAGAATTTATTTTATAAAAATGGAAGAAAAGTTATTGCAAACGAGATATTAAATCAAATTAATCCCCAATCTTTAGTTTATTGGATTTGTGATGATGGAAGTTATGATAATAAACAAGGATATATTATTTTATGCACAAACTCTTATTCATTAGAGGAACATAAATTAATGAAAGAATTTTTCAAACAGAGATTTGGACTTGACCCGACAATCGGATTTAGGGATAATAAATATTATTATTTAAGATTTAAGCAGGAAGATTCAAAAAAATTAATTAATATTATTAAACCATTTATCCCAGAATCTATGAAATATAAAATAGGAGAAATAAAAAATGCCTGAAGATAAACAAGAATATAGCGCTAAAAGCATTAAAGTGCTTGAAGGATTAGAGGCAGTGAGAACTCGCCCGAGTATGTACATAGGAAGCACAAGCAAAGATGGATTGCATCATTGTGTCTATGAGGTTGTGGATAATGCTATAGATGAAGCGCAAGCAGGCTCGTGCACTAAAATAGAAGTAATAATCAATAAAGATTGTTCTATTATGATAACTGATAATGGCAGAGGAATACCTGTTGAAAAACATTCTTCTGGACTTTCTGCACTTGAAGTTGCACTAACTAAACTGCATGCAGGTGGCAAGTTTGACAATAAGGCATATCAGATATCTGGAGGACTGCATGGAGTTGGAGTAAGCTGTGTAAATGCACTTTCAACAAAACTAATTGCACAAATTAAAAGAAGTGGAAAAATATATGAACAAACATATAAAATTGGTGTTCCACAAGGAGCAGTAAAAATAATCGGGAATGTTAAAGATGGAGAAACAGGAACAAGTATTACATTCTGGCCTGATTCTGAAATATTTTCAACAACTGAATTTGATTTTAATGTTATAAGTATAAGATTAAGAGAGCTAGCTTTTCTAAATCCTAATGTAAAAATAATAATTATTGATGAAAGAAAAGCAACTCCTGTAAAAGAAGAATTTCATTATGAAGGCGGTTTAATGGAATTTGTAAAATGGATAAATCGTTCTAAAACTCAGATACATAAACCAATTTATTTTCAGAAAAAAACAGATTCAACTGTAATTGAAGTTGCAATACAATATGTTGATAGTTACCAAGATAATATTTTTGGATTTGTTAATACTATTAATACTATTGAAGGAGGGACTCATGTTTCTGGTTTTAAAACAGCGTTGACAAGAGCAATAAATGATTTTGCAGAAAAAAAGGGTTTGTTAAAAAATGAAAAACTTACTGGTGATGATGTAAGAGAAGGTTTGACTGCGATATTAAGCCTTAAATTAAAAAGTCCTCAATTTGAAGGCCAGACAAAAACTAAACTAGGAAATTCTGAAGTTAAAGGTCTTGTTGATTCTATGGTCAGTATTGCATTGGGTGAATTTTTTGAAGAGAATCCGGATGTTGCAAATAAAATAGCAAATAAATCAGTTGGCGCGGCCAAAGCAAGGGAAGCTGCAAAAAAAGCTCGTGATTTAGTGAGAAGAAAAAATGTTATTGGCTTTTCTGGTTTGCCAGGAAAACTTGCAGACTGCTCAAGTAAAAAAGTTGAGATGACTGAAATTTTTATAGTTGAAGGCGATTCAGCATCTGGATGTTTTTCTGGAGATACTAAAGTAGCATTAGCAGATGGCAGAAACTTATCTTTTATAGAATTAATTAAAGAAGATAAACAGGGAAAAGAAAATTTCTGTTATACAATAAAAAATAATGGAAATATTGGTATTGCTAAAATAAAAAATCCAAGATTGACAAAAACAAATTCTGAAATTATAAAAATAATGTTAGATAATGGAAAAGAAATAATTTGCACTCCAAATCACAAATTCATGTTGAGAGATGGAAATTATAAAGAAGCTAAAGATTTAGATAAGAATGATTCTTTAATGCCTTTGTATTTAGAGATTACTATTAAAAATAATCATAAAATAAATAAGATTATTTGGCTGAAAGAAAAAATAGATGTTTATGATATAGAAGTTCCAGAAACGCATAATTTTGCTCTTGCATCAGGAATTTTTGCGCATAATAGTTCAAAAATGGCGCGTGATAAAGAATTTCAAGCAATTCTTCCATTGAAAGGAAAAATTCTTAATGTAGAAAAAGCAAGTATGACAAGAGTTTTAAGTTCTGAAGAAATTGTTAATTTAATTACTGCAATCGGCACAGGAATTAAAGAAAATTTTGACTTAAATAAATTAAGGTATAGTAAAATAATTATTAATACAGACGCAGATGTTGATGGTTCGCATATAAGAACATTGCTTTTAACTTTCTTTTACAGGTATGTTCCTGAATTAATTGAAAATGGAAATATCTATGTTGCGCTAAGCCCTCTTTATAGAATAAGAAAAGGCGGAAAAGATGAATATGTTTATTCAGATGAAGAACTTGAAAAGGCGATTAAAAAAGTAGGGGGAAATGCAGATATTCAAAGATTTAAAGGATTAGGAGAGATGAATCCTGACCAGCTTTGGAATACGACAATGGACCCTAAAAAAAGGATATTGAAAAAGATTGCAATTGAAGATGCAATCAGAGCTGATGAAATATTTTCAATGTTGATGGGCGATGTTGTTGGGCCAAGAAGAAAATTCATAGAATTAAATGCGAATATTGCAGAGATTGACACGTAAAAAGAACCAAGGTTCTTCTCCAAGAGAATTAATAATTCTCTGGACCAGAGAAACAGTCAGTTTCTCCTGGTTACAACATCTCCTTTAATTAAAACAAAATGACGACAAAAATAAAAAAACTTGATGGGGCAAATATGGATATTGATTTAATATCTCAAGATAAAACTTCATGGAAACAAATGAAATGCCCTTGGAATAAAGCTAAAGGAGTTAATACGCATAAATGCGCAGTTAAAAATGTTTCAATTTGCGATTATTTTTGCGGTATTGAGTATTTAGATAATGTTTTGTGTTGCTATCCTAATAAAAATAAATTAGAAGATAAAAAAGAAAACAAATAAAAAATGACAATAAATCCTAAATGCGATAAATGCAGAAAAGAACTAAATGAATTTGGAGCAATAATGTTTAGTCCGCCAGACAATGAAAATAATGTTAAGAAATTTCATATTTGCAATGAGTGTTATAATAAAATGCTAGAGGAATTTATTTAAAATGACAAAGAAAATTTATCTTGAAGGTGGAGGAGATATAAGGAAGGGAGAAAATGATATTTTAGATAAGGATGCACTTAGTAAATCTAAAAATAAAAAAGTTTATGTTATTGATTTAACTTCAAATGATCAAGAAAAAGTTGCACAATATAGAGAATCTTTAAAAGAATATTTCAAAAGACTTGGAGCAGAAAAAGTTGGTTTTGTTTCTACTTCAGAATCTTTAGATAAAATAAAAAAACAATTGAATGAAGCAGGAATTGTTTATATTCCTGGAGGGAATACAGAAGTATTATTAGAAAATATTAAAATTAGAAAATTAGAAAATCTTATTAAAAATATTAATGGAATAATAGTTGGCAATAGTGCTGGGGCGATGATTTTATGCAGAGAAGCAATTTGTGCTTTTGAGAAATATGAAAAACGTGGAATGTTAAAAGGACTTGGTCTTTTAGATTTAGTAATTGATGTTCATTATGATAGAACGCATGATAAGCAATTAAATAATGTATCTAAAAATAAACATATGTATGCTATTCCTGAAAAAGGGGCAATTATATGGAGTAATGGAAAATTAGAATTTGTTGGCGAGGTTTATTTATTTTCAAGGGGTAAAAGGGAGAAAACATAATCATGACAAAGAAAGACGACGAAGAATTGGAAGAAGAAGATCTTGAAGAAGATGAGGACTCTTTAGAAGAGAGCTCAAAAAAAGACAGAGAAATAGAAAATTCTGAAAATGGAAAAGAAGGAAATGGAGAAGTTTTAGTTGAAACTCTTGAAAGAACAGATATTAATTTGAAAGATTTGGGCGAAGACAGAACTATTTCAACTGAGATATCAACAGAAATGCAGAAATCTTACATTGATTATGCAATGTCAGTTATTGTTTCTCGCGCTCTGCCTGCAGTTGAAGATGGTTTAAAACCAGTTCATAGAAGAATTCTTTTTGCAATGAAACAAATGGGACTTGATAAGGGCCCAACTAAAAAATCTGCAAGAATCGTCGGTGATACAATGGGTAAATATCATCCTCATGGAGATATGGCAATTTATGATGCATTAGTAAGAATGGCGCAGGATTTTTCTTTAAGATATCCTTTAATTCAGGGGCAAGGAAATTGGGGCAGTTTAGATGGAGATAATGCAGCTGCTTCAAGATATACAGAAGCAAAACTTGCAAAAATTTCAGTTGAATTATTGCAGGATATTGATAAGGAAACTGTTAAATTCGTCGGTAATTTTGATAATTCTTTAGAAGAGCCAATTATTCTTCCTGGAAAACTTCCTAATTTATTGATTAATGGAAGCAGTGGAATTGCAGTTGGAATGACTACAAATATTCCACCGCATAATTTGACTGAAGTTTGCGATGCAATAATTGAAACAGTTGATAAGCCAAAAATAACAATTGAAGAATTAATGCAAATAATAAGA
>Ga0208375_1002469_pt1 | contig 17400 bp, 30 predicted proteins | sample RifOxyD1_FD_184038 | JGI IMG/M metagenome (GOLD analysis project Ga0208375, IMG submission 184038) | Soil microbial communities from Rifle, Colorado - Rifle Oxygen_injection D1 (SPAdes) | ecosystem: Environmental > Terrestrial > Deep subsurface > Rock core/Sediment | place: Rifle, Colorado... | reverse complement strand
ATTGACGGGGCGGTTTGGTATTTCGCTGTCGGCTCTCCCTATCCTGCGCGTGCAGAAGCGTGCAAGGGTGTCGGAGTTCACGCATTAAAAGGGATCGTTAGCTGGGTTAAGAACGTCGCGAGACAGTTTGTATGATATCTACTAGGTGTGTTGTTATCTGAGTGGAACAAGTATCTAGTACGAGAGGAACGGTACTTGGATGCCTCTGGTGAGCGGTTGTGATTTTGCAGGCCGCATAGCTACGCATTGTATGGATAAGAGCTGAATGCATCTAAGCTCGAAGCCATCCGCAAAACGAGATAACTAAGGCCGTCATAGAAGATGACGTTGATAGAACTCTTGTGTAAGATTCGAGGTTCGCCGAGAATTTCAGCATAGAGTTACTAAAAGCTTTATTTTAGTATTTTTTCTTGTGCCTTATTACACTTCTCCACTACTTATCTTTTGATGTTTTTATTCTGTTGTGATTCTAAAGATTTTCCTTTTAGAACTTTCCTTCCAATAAAAAAATAATGATTAAAGAATTTAAAAATATTATTTTTTACTTCATAGTTATTAAATAGGATTACAATAATCCTTAAAAACTAATTTTATTTTTTGTAAGAATGAAAAGTTATGAAACTTATTTTAGCATAAAAGAGAAGTCAAAACAAACAGAAAATGGTTTTATTGTAAAAATAACCCCCAATAAACTCGAATTAATTACTGGAATAAATTTAATAGATCTTGCTGATCTAGAATTAAATCACACAAAAAATGGGTTTATCTCAAAAATAAATTATAGATATGTATTTGATCAAATTACAAAAGAAGAAGCAGAAAAATTAAAACAAAAGGAAGCAGAATGGACTTGGATCCAAAATTTTATATAAAAATGGAATTGATAGCTTTATTAAGCAAAGGAGAAGGAAGTTGGGCACAAGTTTCCGGACTCATGAAATTTGGAGAATGGGATAAAATAGTTTTAGTCGGAAATGAATTTGCAAAGAATTTTACACACGAAAAAAAGTTTGAATTTGTAAAAATAGACTTGGATAACAAACTTGTCGACCTTAAAGAAGATCTTTCAAAAAAATTAAAAGAAAAATTTAACGGATTAGAGGTCGCCCTTTCAATTGCTTCCGGAGACGGAAAAGAACACATGGCATTAGTTTCTGCTTTGATTTCGATTCCTGTTGGGATAAGATTCTGTGCTTTAACAAAAGAGGGTATTGTTTATTTGTAAAAATATGAATAAAAATTATTATCATATAGAACGAAAAAGAAGTGCTGGAGGAATAGGCTTTTGTATTTCTGTTTGGAAAGAAAATTCTGAAGTTCTTGTAGGAAAGGGTAAAATTAACAAGCAAGAAGATCTTGAATTAAAAGTGAAAAATGGGAAAATCATCTCTCTTTCAAAAGATTACACTTGTACAAAAATTTATGAGAAAGAACTTGGAAGATTAAAGAGAAAAGCAGAGAAGTATCAAAAAATTCTCTAATTACTTATTAGATTGCATAACTTCTGAAGAATAATCTTCAGCAACATAATCTTTATTTGAATTAACCAATTCAAAAAATTTGGGAAAATTTATCCAATGTTTTTTATTTAAAGACTTCTTTCCCAAAAGAATCGCTCTGGAAGGTTCATGACTTGAGAGATATTCATAATCAGGTAAAAATTCTAAAAGGTTTTCCATAAAAATTTTCATATCTTCCATATAAGGCATATTTTCAACTTTGTAATTTTTTTGACTTTCCCCAACCAACATATATGATTTTAATTCTACAAAGTCCGGAGAACCTTTGCTTATCAATTTTGCATACTCTTCAAAGTTTTCCATATTTTCATATTTTATTAAACTTAATCTAATACATGTTCTATATCTACGAGTTGAAAGTAAACCTAAACATTTATTCATTCTCTCCCAATAATCCTTAAAGAGAGGTTTGTCTATTGATTTCAATTTTTCCTTTGTGGGCGCATCTATGCTTAAATAAAGTTGAGTTACATTTTTTATTTTCCCTATCTCTTCGGGAAATTGAGCATTTGTAACTAAAAATGTTGAAATTCTCCTTTTATGAAATCCATCAAGAATTTCATTAATCAAAGGATAGGTAATAGGTTCTCCTGTTAAAGAAAGTGCAACATGCCTAACATCTTTTAATTCTTCTTTTTTGTTATCATTTGTTTTGAGATTACTTCCAAATCCTGTAAGAAGTTTTAAATGCTCTTCAATTGAATGATTAATTATATGTTCAGGGGAGTCGATTGGTCCATACCAAGTTTTTCCGATAGGCGCTTTTTGACCTCTCCAACAAAATTTACAACGTGATGCACAGAACATACTTGTTGTCATTTGCAAACATTGATGACTTCTTATTCCATAAAAAGTACATTTATAACAATTGCCTTCTCCACGAAGACTTTTCTTTGTCCACTCACAATTTTTTACGGCAGAATGACTTCCGACAAAACGATAACCTTGATGAATCAAAATCTTTTTTTGAATTTCACTTAATTGTTCTTTTCTTTTTGGATCCATAAGAAAAGAAAAAGAAAAGTGTTTAAAAAATTATTGAATTATTTAATTTGATTAAATAATCTATTGAATCATTTTTTCTAAACCGTAATAAATTCCTGCCACTAATGCAACATTATAAGCAATTAAAAATTTTCCTTTAATAAATTGATTAAATTCCTGTGAAGCTTCTTTTTCCTTATTTGAAGTTCTATACTCATATAAAAAAAATCCAATTAAGGGAATAAAATCTCCTTTTTGATATTTTAAATTATTCTTTTCTTTCATAAAATTTATAGGGCTTCTAAACTTTAAAAATCTTTTGATTTGTTACTATTTTAAAATTAATGGGTTTTATAAAAAGACTATTGATTTTAGATAAAACTCTTCGCCCAGAAAAACATTAGTAAGACCAACAATGCAAGGAAAATTGCAGTCATTATTTTGAAAGAGTTCTCGGCAATTTTCTTAGATTTGGTTACCGAAAGAATTGTTAGATAAAAAAATCTTCCTCCGTCGAATATTCCCACTGGAAGCATATTCACAAGAGCTACACTGAAACTAATCAAAACGAACCACCAAAATAAATCATAAATAAACTTTGCCGCCGGGAAGTTTGGAGAGTAATAAATATGGTTATTTTTATAGGAAGTTGTGAATGCTGAAACTGTTCCTAAGATTCCTGAAGCTTTGGTGTTTAAAAAATTCACTCCTAGCCAAGGCTTTCCATCCGGAGAATTTCCAACAGTTAAAATTATTTCTGAATAACCACTTCCATTATATGTAAGAACTGTGATATTTTCTCCTACTTCATGAGAACTGATTACCCTTGATAAATCATCAAGGCTCCTAATATTTTCTCCATTAATTTTGGTAATTGCTCCACTTAACCCATTTCTTATCGCCGGAGAATTATAATAAAGGGCTATTTCACCATCAGTAGAAATCCCTTTAATTCCGAGAAAAATTTCATCTCCAACCAAGATCTTGTTTAAATTTCCAGGAATGGTTAAATTGACAAGAGTTTCATAAGTAGGATTTGTCAAATTGATTCCGTTAATTGAAGTGATGTGGACAGAATCTACAAACCCATAAGCATAATCATCGTACATAACTCCTGCAGGAGAAAAAGCAAGAGAGAAAAATCCCCACATTAAAAAAACACCAAGTATTGCAGTTAAAATATTTGCAAATGTTCCTGCTGAAAGAACAGCCATTTGTTCAAAGTTACTTCTTTTTTCCATTGTTTTTTCGTCGAGATTTACGAAAGCGGCAAGGAAAATTGGCAAGAAGAAAGGAAAAAATCCAAACCCAGTCGTTTTAGTTCTCACTTTAGAAATTTTTGCAAAGATCCCATGGAAAAACTCATGAGTTATTGCTACAATCGCAAGAATGATAATCCAGTATGAAAAATAAAAAGGAGGTAAAAAATCCAATTTAAATATCTGAGGAAGATATGGAATTAAAGGAGTAATCGGAGGAATTTTTATTGCCCTTACTAAATCTGCTTGAAAGAGATAAACAACTAAAATTTTTGCAAAAAGATAAACCATTGCAATCATTAAAATATATCCTACAAAAACTGAAAGATAACTTAAAAATTTTAGAAATCTTTCATGTTTTTTCCCAATTTTATCTATTAAGTTTATTCCCCATTTGGAATGATAAAGGAAAAGCAAACCCTCTCGCTTTATTTTTTTTCTTTCTATAATCAAAAATGATGAAACTAATACTAAGAATATTCCAAGTAAAGTTAAATCCCAAAACATAATGCTCATTTTATCACCTAAATATACTCTGTAAAAATAGTTTATAAGAGTGGTGGTTATAATTTAAAGAAAGACTGAGAGATAAGAATTTGTAACAATTATTATCTTAAACAATTTATGAGGAAAAATGAATAAGCTTGTAATAGATTTTTTGGTAGGAGCATTTATTCCTATTTTAGGGGATATGATTATGAATCTTCTTATATTACGAAGAATAAAATTTTAACTTATAATTTCATGATAATGGAAGTCGCAACTATTGGATTAATTTTGAATATAATTTTATTAAAGAAAGAATAACTATTTACTTTTTTTCAAGACTCTAAGTTGACTTCGTCCACATTTTCTGCATCTTACTTTTGATTTTAAAACTTTTTGAGGATCTGCTCTTATCTTCGATTTACATCTTTCGCAAACAAACATATTCTTAAAAAGCCTGTTCATTGCCTCTGGAATTTTAGTTGCCATATTAGATTTAGAAATAAATGATTTAAAAAGCTTTTTGATTGAAAAAGATTAAATTTTTCTTTTAAGAATTAAAATTCCTTCAACATTCCAATATTCAACATTGTCGTTAATTTCAATTTGCCCTTTTAATTCTGGAGGTAATGAAACTTCTATTGTCTCGAAAGACTCTAGGTCCATAATGCTTGCATGATCTTCTGTTATAGATAAAACTTGACCTTTGTTTTTGTTCACAAGAGGAACTTCAAATCTATCATGTCCTGGAGTTACAAAAACTTTCTTTGAACCAGAAACCATATTTTCAGCTTCAATTCTACATTTTGCATGTCCATGCTTCCCCGTTTTGGAAACATCCATCTTTTTGACAGTATAAAATTCTCCTTCTAAAGTTAAATTTGTTCCAACTCTTGCTTCAGTTGCATTAATAATTTTTAAGACCATGAAAGAACTAAAAAATTTTCATTTATAAAAGTTTGTATAAGTTTAGAGAATTAATCTAAAAAGAATTTTCCACTTGATCTAATTTCCTCTCTCTCTTCTTCGCTTTCAACCATGTTTCTTTTATATGCTTCCAAAACTTGATCATTTTGATACAGAATTTTCTTGTCTTTATCTTCTATCTTGTAAACTGCCTCTCCAAAACCTGCAAAAGCAAGATGCCCTTGAAATATTCCCTCATCAATTTCTATATATGCAGGTTCAACAAATAAAATATCCCCCAGATGATTATATAATTTTTCATCTCCCCATTTCATTGTTATAACATTTACACTTCTTCCTTTCAACTTGCTTGTTAAATCTTTATCTCCCATATTAAAATCATAAAAAATTCTCTTTTTAAATATTTGGATAATTAAAAATGATTAATTAATTTTATAAACCACCATCTTATTTTCTTTTAATGACTTTAGAAAAAAAAGATTTTATTGAGATTGAATTTACTGGAAAAGTTAAAGATGGGGAAATTTTTGATTCCAATATCAAAGAAGATCTCAAAGAACTTCATTCTGGACATAATCATGAAATAGAATCGACTCCATTTATTTTTTGCCTTGGGGAAAATATGTTCATGAAAGGAGTTGACGAATTTTTGATTGGAAAAGACATTGGAAATTATGAAATCAGTTTACCTCCTGAGAAAGCTTTTGGAAAAAGAGATCCAAAATTAATAAGAATGGTTCCAATAAAAGAATTTTCAAAAAACAATTTAAACCCGATTCCAGGAAGTGCATTTAATTTCGATGGTAAAATTGCAAAAGTTCTAACGGTCTCAAGTGGAAGAGTAATAGTTGATTTTAATCATCCTATCTCCGGAAAAAATGTGGAATATAAAATTAAAGTCTTGAGAAATATAAATGATCTTAATGAAAAAATTAAAGCCCTTAATGAATTCTTTTTTAGAACCGATTTTGAATTTACTACTGAGGAGAATAAATTAACCCTTCATGTTCCAAAAAATACTGAACAGTTTGTAAAAATTTTTAAAGAAAAATATAAAGAAATTCTTAATTTGGAACTTGAAGTTAAAGAAATTGAAAAAAAATCTAAAGACCTTGAAGAAAAAAAAGAGTAAAATTAGGAATCATTCTTGCGGGATGAAAATTGATCTTGCAAATACAACAATTTTTATAAACAAAGTTGGTCATAATACTTAATGGTACAAGAATATTCTAGAAAAGATGGTGATCCTTACCTTTCTGAAGTTAAAGAAGTTGACCGTGAACTTGCAGAAATTTTAAAAAAACAGTCCACAAGGATTAAAGTAGTTGGAATTGGAGGTGGAGGTGGAAACTCTTTGAATCGTATGAGAGAAATTGGAATTAAGGGAGGAGAATTAATTGCTATGAATACCGATGCTCAAGATTTATTGTATACAAATGCTGATCAAAAAGTTCTTTTAGGAAAAGAATTAACCCAAGGACTTGGTGCAGGAAGCAATCCTAAAATCGGTGAAGAAGCAGCAAAAGAATCTGAATCTGAAATTAAGAAAAAATTAAGTGGAAGTGATATGATTTTCATTACCTGCGGGATGGGTGGGGGAACAGGAACTGGAGCCGCCCCGGTTGTTTCTTCCATTGCAAAAAAACTTGGAGCTTTAACGATTGGAGTTGTAACAATGCCATTTACAATTGAGGGTGCAAAAAGAATTGAAAATGCAGTTTATGGGTTAGAAAGAATGGAGTCTATCACAGACACTCTAATTGTCATCCCTAATGATAAACTTTTAGAACTTGCACCAGATTTACCTCTTCATACTGCTTTCAAAATTGCCGACGAGATTTTGACAAATGCCGTTAAAGGAGTCACTGAGTTAGTAACTACTTCTGGACTTGTAAACTTAGACTTTGCAGACATAAAAGCTGTAATGGTCGAAGGAGGCGTTTCTTTAATAGGAATGGGTGAAAGTGATACTGAAAGAAGAGCCCTTGATGCGGTTACTAAAGCAATTCAAAATCCGCTTCTAGATGTAGATATCTCTGGAGCAAAAGGTGCGCTTGTAAATATTATCGGTGGGCCAGATATGAGTCTTGAAGAGTGTAAAGAAATAATAAGCGCCGTTGGAGAAAAACTTAGTCCAGATGCAAAAATGATTTGGGGTGCAAAAATCTCTCCCGATATGGATAGATCAATCAGAGTTCTTTTAATAATCACTGGCGTAAAAAGTTCTCAAGTTCTTGGACACGGAGAAGATTTTGATTCTATTAGGCATAGGGAAATGGAAGAAGAACTTGGAATTGAATTTCTCGAATAGAAATAATGGTAAGAACTATTGATTTTGTATTCAGAAAAGATCAAGAAGCAACTGCTGAAATTGATGGAAATAGATTTGGACTTGGGGATATTTATAAGTTAGCTACTACTACTCTCGATATAAATTTTAAAAGAATATTGAATGTTAGGCTATACTCTAATGACCCCGATAGCTACAAAAAAATTAATTTGCTTTCGTATTATATTCATCCAGAACATGTTTTTCATTTTAAAGGGTTCTCAAATATTTCTTTATCTGATGAATTTCAAATCAAAGTTTTTAGGAAGCTTAAATAAGTTTTAAAAACTCCCCGCTACTATTTCTTTTATGGAAAGTCTAAAAATGTTTTATCATAAATGCGTCAGAGTTTGGAAAACTTTGAAAAAGCCAACTAAAAAAGAATTTGAAATGACTGCAAAAGTTTCTGCAATTGGTATTTTAATCTTAGGAGTAATCGGATTTATTATTTCTATTATCATGGGATACTTATAAAAGATAAATAAAAACTTTTATAAACCAAGTATTTTAATTATAGTTACTGCTTCTACAGTTTTGGAGGTAGTTAGGACAAAAATGATATTTATTATTAAAGTGCAAACAAACAAGGAAGACGCTGCGGTAGATATGATTGCCGAGAGGGTACAGAAAAAAAACATTAATGTATATTCTGTTTTAAGACCTCATGGATTAAGAGGGTACATCATTTTGGAATCTGAAGATAGAGATTCTTCAGAAGAAGCAGTTTATAATTTACCATATATAAAAGGAATCGTCGGTAGAACCATCTCATATGATGAAATAAAAAACATGCTCGAATCAAATGCTGCTACAATTTCTATTGAAGATGGAGATATTGTAGAAATAATTGGTTCAACTCTTAAAGGAGAAAAAGCAAAAGTTTTAAGAATAGACAAACAAAAAGAAGAAGTAGTTGTGAGTTTACTTGGTGCGGTTGTTCCGCTTCCAGTTACAATCAAGATGGATAACATCAAAGTTATAAGAAGAGAGTCAGAAGGAGACACCGAATAAAATGAATGAAAATTATAAAATAAAAGTTGCCGAGAATTTTATGAATTTTATGTATACCTTGACTGAAAGAGTTCAAAAGAGATATTCTCAAACTTGTGCTGAAATCACTGAAAGTGAAAAATTAGGGGTTCCGAAGAATCTTGGGTTATTAGAAAAGAAAGCCCACCAAATAGAAACGTTAGTCTTCTTGAATAAATCATTAAATAAATTAAATAAGTGTATTTTAGGATATTAAAAAAATGAATATAAAACTTTTAGTTGAGGGAGGAGCAATGAAACCAGGACCGGCACTTAGCCAGAAGCTTGGACCAGCAGGAATTCCAATAAATAAAGTAATTGAAAAAATAAATCAGGAAACTATTTCATTCAAAGGGATGCAAGTCCCAGTAGAAATAGAAGTTGACACAAAAACTAAATCTTTTGAAGTTAAGGTTTTTTCACCTCCAGTTTCTGGACTTCTTAAAAAAGAAACAGGAATAACAAAAGGATCAGGATTACAAAAAAAATCAAAGGTTGGAAATTTATCAATTGAACAAATTATTTCGGTTGCCAAAGCAAAAAGGAGTAATTTACTTTGTAAAGATTTAAAGAGTGCAGTTAAAACTGTCGTCGGAAGCTGTGTTAGCCTTGGAATAATTGTTGAAAGCATGAATCCTGTTGATGTTGAAAAATTAATTGATGAAGGAAAATATGATAAAGAAATCAAAGCCGAAAAAACTGAAACTCCTGAAGAAAAGAAAAACGAATTAAAAGAATTTTTTAGTAAATTAAAAGAAGAACAAGATAAGAAATTAAAGATAGAAACTGAACAAAAAGAAGCTTTGGCTGCAACAGCTGCACCAGTAAAAACAATCCCGGCAAAAACAACTGAAAAAAGTGCTCCGGTAAAATCCCCGGCCAAAAAATAAAAATACATTTATAAATTAATTAAAGTTTCATTTAATTATGGGGCTGTGGGGTAGCCTGGTAGCCTTAGAGGTTTGGGACCTCTCGACCCCGGTTCAAATCCGGGCAGCCCCATTTAAAAAAATGACAACAAAATCAAAAAAAACAAAATCAGCAGGAAGATTTGGAGCAAGATATGGTAAAACAGTTAGGGACAAATTAGTTCAAGTAGAAAAAAAACAAAGAGTAAAACAAAAGTGTCCCTTTTGTGAAAAAATAGGACTTAAAAGAATATCAAAAGGAGTTTGGAATTGCCCTCGATGTGAAAAAACATTCGCATCGAATGTGTATTACCTAGAATAATCAAATGGCAGAATATAAATGTTTCAAATGCAACAAGGAAATTCAAAGTAGCGATTTAGAAAAAAGATTCAAGTGCCCGCATTGTGATTCGAAAATTTTCTTCAAACCAAGAAGAAAAGTTAAAACAATTAAAGCGGAATAAACCTCTCTTAATCATTTAAAATGGAAAAAATGCAACAAATACAATTCTTTCAGGAAAATTTACAGGCAATTTTAATGCAAAAACAAGCTTTTCAGATGGAACTTAGTGAAACAATTTCTGCATTAAAAGAAGTTGAAAACTCCAAAGAAGATGTTTACAAGCTTATTGGTCAACTTATGATAAAAACTCCAAGCCAAAAGATTGTTGAAGAATTGAAAAATAAAGAAAAGATCATTGAAATGAGACTTAAACGGCTTGAGGATCAAGAAGAAAAACTTAACTCTGAAGTTAAGAAAGTAAGAAATGAATTTATTAAGGATTCCAAGAAAAAAAAGTAATTTTCTGCCAAAAAAAATTTTAAAACTTGATTATTATAAAAAAGTCCCGAAATGTTTATAAATCATCTACATCTAAATTCATTATGGTATTCAAAAGATTAAAAAAAGCGTTGATGGGTTCAAGTGATAATCTCGTTGACGACGAATATTTGGAAATTGATGTAAACTCTGAAAAGAGAGAAAACAAAGTTGTTGTTAAACTTTTCAACTTAAATGATTATGAAGATTCGAATCAAATTTTGAATGCATTGAGAGAAGGATATACTATTGCAGTTATTGATATTAGAACACTTAAGAAAAAAGACCCAATTGAATTAAAAAGAGCTATTTCTAAGATTAAGAAAACAACTGACGCTCTTGAAGGAACTATTGCTGGATTTGGAGAGAATATAGTTGTTGTAACTCCCTCTTTTGCAAAAGTTGAAAAACACATGCCAAAAGCAAAACCTGAAGACAAAAGAAGCTTAGAAGATTATTAAATTTAATTTCTTGGACAAAATTTTATAAACTGCAGATTTCAATCAGTTTTATGAATAAATCTGATTGGATTGATTGTCTTCAATTGCAAATTAATGAAAATCTGGGTGTTAATTCTGATAAGGACAAACTCATACAAGAAGCCAGAGAAAGATATGGATCAAAACAAATTGCCGCTTACGATTTTGGTGAAATAAGAAACCTTGAAGATAAAGTTTTATTTTATGGAAGTACTACCCTTTTTTGGCATAGAAAAAGTGAAGTTTATACTGGAATAACTGATTTGAAAAATGGACTTTATCGATCTTTCTCTTGTGATGTTTTAGATTGGGGACCTTCTTTTGAGGATTAAATTTTGTATCCACAAAGCATTTTTAAAATCAAATTCCTCTTGTAATTTATGAAAAAAATATTTATTGGGGCAAAAATTAAAAACGAACCTGATTATGAGAAGATCAAAGAAATTGTAAATAAAAAAATTACAGAAAAAAAAATAGCAGTCTGTTATTCTAACCAATTTATTGAAGTGGCTAAAAAAATCTCAGATAAATTGAATAAAAAAGTTGTTCAAACTATTCAAATCCTTGGATGTTCTAATCCCCATTTTTCAAAAGAAGTTGAAGCAATTTTATTAATTGGGCAAGGAAAATTTCACTCGGTTTCAATTGCATACGAATCAAAACTTCCTACTTACATTTTAGAAAACGAAACAATTGAAAAAATTTCTGAAAAAGAGGTTCAAAAAATGGAACAAAAAGAAAAAGGAATGTACCTGAAATATTTGCACTCAGAAAAGATAGGAATATTGGTTACTAATAAACCTGGGCAACAGAGGTTAAAAAATGCATTAAGATATTTAAAATCTCTAAAAGAGAAAAAGGGTTACATTTTTATATCAAATGATTTGAACACAAAAGAATTTGAAAATTTTCAAATTAATTGTTGGGTCAACACCGCTTGCCCAAGAATGGATTTAACCGATGGAGAGATTATAAATCTTGAAAAATTACAAAGATTAGAAAAATTAAATTCTAGATAAAGAAAAAACCGTTTTTATCGCCACTACAATTGTCGCTGGAACAAATAATGTTAAAAGTGCTGAAAATGTTGAAGCAACCGTATCTCCAATCCCTATCCCAATCAAAGATCCTGTTACACTTTCCATGCCAAACTTACTCACTAAGACTAAAACTGCTCCTGTTAAAAGAAATGCTTGAGAATCCCTTTCTGAGACATTTATACTAAATCCTATTACTAAACCCAAAAGAACAAGAATTCCATATATTGGAGAACTGTATTGTGTGAGTTTTGAAATAGGAAGAATTGAAGTTGTACTTACTCCTATTATTATAGCTAGAACTACCCCAATAAAAAATGCCCATGCTCCAATTGAATTTTCTTTTGATTTCAGAACCATATTGTAAAATAAATGAATTAAAGATATATAAATTTTTTTAAAAAATGATTTTAAACTAAAGGAAGTATCTTTTAGAAAATATAAAACTTTATAAAGGGATGTAACTCTGAAATAGTAAAATGAAAAAAACATTGGCCTTAATTTTTGGAATTGCCTTTGCATTTGTGATGATTATGAGTTTAGCTAGTGCTACTTTAACTTTATCTAGTGTTCCAACTTTAAATCATACAAGTGGTTCGTTTAAAATTGACGTTACATCAAATCAGAATGAAACAGTTAATATTAGCATTAGTGAAATAGTTCAAGGAACTAAAAAAATCACCTTTACTGAATCTCCGACTACTTTTGAATTAAATGCCACTGATGAAACTAAAGAAGTGATTATTAACTACAATATTGATTCTGGATTTTTATTTGAACTTGGAAAGTCTTACTCTACTATTTTAACCTTACATGGAAATGTTTCGGGAGATCAAACTCAAACAATAACCTTTGATGAATCAGATTATTGTAATGGTGTAAAAAATCAAGGAAATTTAGAAATTCGAGATATGAATTTTGATGTTATAACTGGATATGGAGATTCAAGTGATTATTGGTACTTAATGGACCAGGTTGAAGTTGAAGTTGAAGTTAACAATAGGGGTTCATGGGATGTTCAAAATGTTCAAGTAAGCTGGGAAATTGATACCACTGCAGGAGAAAAGATAATGGATGGAGATGTTAATGATTTCGACTTAAATTATGGAGATGATAGCACGGTTACTATTTCATTTAAATTGGATCAAGATTTTAGAAGATTTGAAAATGAAAACGCAGTATTTTATGTAAAAGCCTCAGGAAAAATTGACGACCAAGATAGTCAATATGATTCTCAGGAAACATGTGCATCTGATAAAGAAGAGATTGATATTAGAACAAGGGATGATTTTATGATTGTTGAAAGTGTTAAAATAAATGGAGAACAAGTTGAGAAGGATGGAATTTTAAGCAACACAATTACTTGTAATTCTAATCTTGATATTTCTGGATTAGTATATAACATTGGAAGAGACAAGCAAAAAGAATCTTATTTTGAAGTTTATAATAAAGAACTTGGATTTGGAGAGATTTTTGATTTATCAGATATAAACGGATTTAGTTCTGAAAATTTTGATTTCCAGTTAAATGTTCCTAAAGATGCAAAAGAAAAACTTTATCCTTTAACTTTTGTAGTTCACGAAAAAAATGGAGATGCTTTTCAAAATCAGGAAGATGATGAAGCAATAACTAATGTTTTCTTTAGAGTAGGGGGAGCTTGTAAAATTGCAGACCCAACAATCACCGTAAATCTTGATTCAACTGAGGTTGTTGCAGGAAAAGATATGATTGTAAAAGTTACCTTAAGGAATGATGATGTGAAAGATGCAACATTTACCGTTAATGCAGATGGGTTTAGTTCTTGGGCAACTTTAAAAGAAGTTAATCCTGAAACATTTGTTCTAACTTCTGGAACAGTTGAGGAAATTTATTTAACATTCAATTTGAAAGACTCAAGCGTAGGAGATCAAAATTTTAATTTAATTGTAACTGGAAATGGTTATATTTTAGCAAATAAACCAGTATTAGTTAGCGTTCAAGAAAGTTCATCATTTGCATTTTTTAACGATTTTTTTGATACTCTTGATTGGAAAGTTTGGGGAATAATTGCACTTAATTTGATTTTACTTATCGCGATCATAATCGTTGCAAGACGTGTTCTTAGAAAGAAATAATTCCCTTTTAGAATGAGATTATTTAAATAATCCTTTTGATTAACGTTTTAATGAAGTTGGAATTTAAAAAAACATTAAATCTTTTACTAAGATATGCTCTTCTTATTTTAATTGCATTTTTTGGATTAAACCTATTTTATACTGTTTTTCTTCCTTTGACAAAATATTCCGTTTACTATTTTTTGCAAATTTTTTTTGAACCGATCATGGTGGGGGATACACTTCAATTTGGTCAAAAAACAATTGAAATTATTGGGGCATGTGTTGCAGGTTCAGCGTACTCTTTTTTATTATTATTGAATCTTGGAACTCCAAATATAAAACTTCCGTTAAGAATGAAGATGATTCTTTTTTCATTTGGAATATTCTTAATTGTAAACATCGCCAGGATAATTATCTTAAGTTTGATGTATTTAAATGATTCTCCAAGCTTTGATGCACTTCATAAAATTTTATGGTATTTTGGAAGTACCATTTTGGTAGTACTTATTTGGTTTTTGCAAATTAAAATTTTTGAAATAGAAAAAATACCTTTTTACTCTGATCTAAAAAGCCTTTATCAAAAATCTAATTTAAAAAAGAAATAATTCCGAGAGTACCAAGATAAATTATAACTCCTGCTGTTAAAACTCCTAAAGCAATTGCAATTATACTTCTTTTCCTTTCTAAACCTAGAATCCAAGAGAGAAAAGTTCCTGTATAAGCTCCAGTTAAAGGAAGGGGAATTGCAACAAAAAGAAAAAGTGCAAAAAATCCAATTGAATTATGGGACTTTTCAAAAATAATTATCTTTTTTTGCATTTTTTTCAAGTAAAAAGAATAAAAATTTTTATAAAAATTAAATCTCATGAATATTTTATGAATATTATCTAAAAAGAAAAAAATCAAAAAAATTAGAAAGATATTCAATAAAACAATGATTAGGAAAATTGTCAATTGAGAAACTCCATATTTTGAAGCATTAATCAATGCTAAAGGCAGACCTCCTCTTAACTCTACCAAAGGTAAAAGCGTTAAGATTACTGCAATTATTAGAGAATTCATTGTTTTATTGAGAGGTACCTAGAATAAAGTTCGACCATTAATTTTTCCGTCGCTGGAAGAATTTGACATTGAGCATCATTTCCTTGAATCACAATTTCATAACAATTTGGTCCTATCTCATTTATTTCAGTTGCAGAACCATATTTTAAAGTAAAATAATTATATCTTCCCTCAGAATCACAACCTGAATTTGGGTCTCTGAGAACAGACATTCCTTGCTTACTAAAAAGTCTTTGTAGATTTGCCATTGCAATAACCCCATCTCCCTCGCAATCAAATGTTTTGTTATCTTCATAGGTGTATCCGTTAACTTTCATCAATCTCAATTCATCGACATTCTCAAAAGGAATGTTCTCTAAGACACTAGGTTTTGTCCTTAATCGAAATCCAAAAAGGGACCCATCATCTGCAGTTGCAAGAGTTTTTGTTTCATAGAAATCTATTTCCCCAATTTTAGTTTTTTGAAATTCAATATTTTTATACGTAAAATTAATTTGCGATTGGGTATAAAAATAAATTCCAGCAATTAAAAGGACTACTAACCCCACTATTGAAAAGATCATTTTTAAGATTTTATTTTCTTGATTTTCACTTCTCTTATTTTCAAGTTCTTCTTTCTTTTTACTAATATTGGTTTGTTTTTTTTCTTTAATCATTTTTGATTAAACCTTTTTTTATTTATAAGTTTATTTATTTAATTCCAATTTCTCTAAGTAAAAATTCATCTGTTAATTTCAGTAAATCCTCATCTTTCCCCTCGATATACACACAATTTCCAGTTTCATAAATTTTATTTTCAGTTGATTCTTTTATTACAATTAGATTATCATTGCAAGTTTTTATTGGAAGAGTTTTATCTAAACATTCTTCTCCTTCCTTGCAAGCTCCTTGAATCCTCAATGTAAATTGACCTAAATTTTGAACTATTTCACTATAAGAAGGATAGTTATTTGATAGGATATACACCTCCTGCCCTGCATAACTTGAAATTTTTCTAGAGAGATTAACCTGTTTAATTAAACTTTCAACTATATTTGGATCAAAGGAAAAATAAAATTTTGAATTCCCTAAAGTTAAAGTGTAATAACCATTTTCTGTAATGAAATTTTGACCATTAAAAGAGACTCCTTCATTTGAAGAACTTTTTCCAAATGAGTCTGCAACAATTCCAAAAACTGATCCAAGCATTACAAAGATTAGAATTCCTGCTAAAATAAACTGTAATCTTCTTTCTTTTTTTAGTTTATCTGATTTTGATTCTAACTTCTTTATCATAATTTAATTCCGTAATTTGAATATAAAAGGGTTATGGAATTAAATTACTTTGAAAAGTTCATAGAACTTTCGCTAGGAAGCGAAAAATTAATATCCAAATTTTCGTTCATACTCTTTGTGATTCATCCACTCTAATATTACAGAGATTATTTCAACTTTATTTGGAGCTTTTACTGTATATATTAATCTCCATGCATCTGGAAGATTATACTTCCATAAATTATTACATTTGTATTCTGTAGGAATTAATCTTTTAGGGATTTGAATTCCACAAAAAGCATTCTCTAGAAGATCATTAAATGCCCTAATCAAACTTTTATAAAGAACTGGATCAAATTCTTTCAATTTTTCAAAAGAATTTTTAACTGCAATATTTTTAAAATCAATTCCACTACTTCTCTTTTTTATGCCCATTTTAAGTTTGATTTTCTTTTGTAATTTGAATCCCAAATATAACTTATTTTTTCTTCAGAATCAATTGCAATTTTATTTATTGATAAAAGGTATGAGATTATTACTTTATATGTTTGGTACATCATTTTCTTAGGTAGCTTTTTCCATAATTGATAAATTTTATACTCTCCAGAACATTTTTCAATGAACTTCTCCACCATCATGACCGTATCTAATCTTGGATATCTTAAAACGGTAAGATTTTTCTTTTCTAAAGCATCTGTTATCATGATTATATCACTTGATATAAGTATTTAAATCTTCCTTTTATTAAAATAGCTTTCGCTAGGAAGCACGCCACATGCGTACCCCGAGATACTTTGAAAAAGTATCTACTAGGGGCAAAGAAAAAGAAAAAGAAAAAAAAATAATAAAATAATTTTAGACTTTATGCAGACGTAGTTACTAATGTAGCTTCAGTAGCAGAAGTTCCTTTGTATTCCTTTGAAGTATCAACTACTTTCTTAGTTAAGTAAGTAGCAGCGTTGACAGTATCAGCAGCCTCGTAACCAGCAACAACTAGAGCTAATTTGCCAGTAGCAAATTTATCTTGAACACCTTTGATCAAGAATTCTCCAGCTGAAACACCAGTAGCAGCTGTGAAAGCGTCACCACAGTATGCTCCACCTAATGCAGTAGCAGCAGCTGAATTTATACAGCTTCCACCAACAATCACTAAGTTCTTTGAAGCAACTGATGAAACCTCACTATCTTTTACAAGAACATCTCCTAAAGC
>Ga0208375_1002467_pt1 | contig 17414 bp, 14 predicted proteins | sample RifOxyD1_FD_184038 | JGI IMG/M metagenome (GOLD analysis project Ga0208375, IMG submission 184038) | Soil microbial communities from Rifle, Colorado - Rifle Oxygen_injection D1 (SPAdes) | ecosystem: Environmental > Terrestrial > Deep subsurface > Rock core/Sediment | place: Rifle, Colorado... | reverse complement strand
GCAATAAGGGTAGTCACATTAGAGGAATTTCTGATGACACTTTGTGAACAATTGAAAGACATTGTCGCCATATACTTTGAACGCTTCCCCAATATGAGCATTAACGGATTAGCGCAAAAATCTGGCGTTGGAGCAACCACCATCAGAAGAATTATCAATAATGATTTAAAAGGTGACCCAGCCCCACACACGGTTCTTGGCATTGTCAGTACGATATATAGGGAGCGTGAACTATCGAAACTCTTGTCCCTGGTTGAAGGACCCATCGGGAAAATGCTTCGCGAGTGCTACGGCCTTTTCATCAAAGAAAAACTTGATCACAAGTATGATGTCGATCTCAACCAAATTCTCTCTGACCGAGTTAATTATTTTATCTATAAACTTGCCGCCAATAAAAAAGGGACGACTAAAATAAAAATCGTTGAACTATTCGGACTGCTCGGTGAAAAAAGATTAAACTCCCTCTTAAATCTCGGACTTATTTTTGAAAAAGATGAAGCGATTCATGCGAAGGATAAAAATTTTAGTCTCGATATCAAAATTGCCAAAAAGTTACTCCCTGAATTGATAGATTTTTACAAGCCAGAAGAAGTGGCCAAGGGAAAAAATCTTTTTTATTCCCTTTCAGAGTCGCTTAATGAGGATGGTATAAAAAAGATCAAAGAAATTCAAAAAGAGGCGGTTAAAAAAATCTTTGAAGTAATGAATTGTCCCTATTACGAAGGCGATATTCCTTATTTTACGCTGAATATGAATGACACCCTAACATATGATAATAACAACGGAGTACTCCAATGAAAAAAATAATTATTACAGCTTTCTTTATTTTAGCGTCAAATTGTTTTTCCGGTGAACTGACCGGGGCCGGAGCTGCTTTGAAAGTTTTAGAGAGAAATAATATTACTCTCCATGATCTCACTGTTTCTGGTAGACAACTCCTCGAACTAGGCGAAGTTACCGGAGCTGGCAATAGCATTAACGTTGAGGATATTGAGATGTATGTTACCAAGGATTCATGTATAGAATCTTTTGAGGCAAAACTTATCTTTAATAATCCAAATCAAAACTCGGTTTTTAATGATATTGCCAGCATCCTTACTAAAGGGAAAATGGTCAAAGTGAAGGACATCAACGGTCTTGTTATTATAAAATAACAAGCCAATTAAGTAGCTTTGAATAATTTTCCCTTATTATATTACTTTAAAAGAAGAAAATTTAGTAATCTTCAAGATTGCAGATTAATTAACCTTGCTTTAAACTTATATCAACTTATTGCTGTTTAATTTTATACGAACATGGCATATTAAAATTCGGAGGGATTTTCATGAGAAGGTCAGTTTATTTAATTTTTATCTTTTCACAATTTTTCTCATATGCTGGGGCTGACACCCTTATCGATATTTGTGACCGTGGGGCTTTTAGTGATGAAATCGTATTACAAACAGGTGCCATTAGTTGCGAAGCTGTTTCCAGCGAAAAAATGGCAAAGATTGAAAAACTTGATTATTATGGCAACGGATTTGATTCCATTCCCGCACATGCCTTCCAGGGACTTGATTCCTTGCAATCTTTATATTTATCACATAATAACTTTACCGATTTACCCGAAAAATTATTTCAAGGTCTTAAATCACTAAAAGCAATCGGTCTAGCAGGTAATAAACTAGAAAATATTCCGGGTCAACTTTTTAACGGCCTCAACGCCTTAGAGCATATTTCATTAACCGGGAATAATATTGTAAGCTTTGAAGAAACGACTTTTCAAAACCTACCTAAATTACAGGTCCTTTATATCGATCAAAACCAGCTAACCACGTTGCCAGAGAAATTATTTGAAGGCTCAACCGCATTAGTGCGACTTTATGCTGGAGAAAATCAAATTACCAACCTTCCGGAAAATTTATTCAAAGATCTCTCTCATTTAAAATTAATTGCGATATGGGGGCAATCGCTATTCGATCTGCCTGAAGGACTTTTTAATGGACTAACTTCACTCGAAGAGATCTATTTCCAAGGGAACTACATTCAAAAAATCTATCCCAATACTTTTAAAAACCTTCCATCGTTAAAGACACTGGAACTTGGAGGAAACAATATATCAGAGATACCTGAAAAAGCTTTTAGTGAACTTAGCTCACTCACCGCTATCGGTTTAAGTGACAATGCACTAACTACCCTTCCTGAAAATTCTTTTTGGGAATCAACCATGCTATCAATAATTAATTTGGATTCGAATCAAATAGAATATCTTCCACAAAATTTATTCCAAGGGCTGGTCAATTTAAAGAGCGTTTATCTTGTTGGAAACCAGCTTTCCAATCTTCCAGATGAATTATTTAAGGATGTAAGACCAGATCTCTTTGTTTGGCTAAACGCGAATAATTTTACTGAAATACCACTTAAGCCCCTTCGATACCTCTATAATACCAAAAAAATTTGTCTTTATAGAAATCAAATTACACATATTCCGGATAATGCCTTTAAAGGATTTCCTCTTTTAGAAATTATTGAGATCGATCAAAATCTCCTGACCACGATCTCTGAAAACGCGTTTCAAGGATTGCTAAGCTTGAAAAATATAAGTTTAGAGGACAATCAACTGACCTTCATTCATGAAAATGCATTTAAAGGTCTAGAAAATATTAGTAAGATTGGGCTTGCTAATAATAAGCTTGATAAACTCCCTACAAGCATCTTTCAAGGTCTTTCATCCTTGGGAAAAATTACGCTTGGAGGAAATAATTTTCACTCAATTTCTCGCCGAGAATATGGTCTTTCTCCTAAGTTAAATATTGATGGAGTTGCGGCCCTACCATAGCCAATGCTGATATAGGTTAAATGTAAAATTCTAAAACTACATTAGGTTTAGCAACCTTATCCATCTTAAATCTTATTTGGTCTTGATTCCAATCTTCTTTCGATCGGGATCATGGATAGGAATATTAGCTTCGACAACTTCAAGCCTCTCAAAGACTATTCTAAAAAGCTTATCCGTTCCTTTCTCCAAGTCATCAACCTTTTGTGCAAGTGACTCTCCTGATGCCAACAGTTTTCTGAGCTTGGTAAATGTTCTCATAATCGAGATATTTACTTGAATTGCCCTTTCACTATTTAAAACACTTGAAAGCATTGCCACTCCATTTTCAGTAAAAACATAGGGCATCGCTCTCCTTTTGTAATTCCAAGTAGTTGTAGAATTTGAGGTCGCAAATTGCGACCGCAAATCTTTCAAATCATTGAAATCACATTGAATCAAAAAGTCAGATGGAAAACGAGACATGTTCCGTTTAACTTGTTCGTTTAGCCTTTTCGTCTCTACCCCATAAAGCTCAGCAAGATCACTATCAAGCATAACTTTCTGGCCCCTTAGAATATAAATCATTTTTTCAATTTTTGAGATGATCACTTCCTGATTCATGTTCTATCTCCCTTCTTGAATTTTATGAAATTACGTTATCAAGAATTTAATTTGTTTTCTTAAACTATAATTAATTAGATTATTTAAAAAGTATCTTCCAATGATAGGCTTAACTTTTTCAAGCTTGAATTATAAAATCGAGCAACACATTCTGGCTGAGTTTGCACTAACTCTTTGCTGATATGCTTTTTTCTTAAGCTCCTTCAAACCTTCTTCCTTTTCCTTGCACCATTTTCTTTTGTACATTTCCGCTGGTGTGGCACCGTTAAATGCATTATGTGAAATTGTGTAATTATGTTCCTTGAAATAAAACTCAAGTTTTCTTTTTACATCATCATAGTTTCGTAAAATATGTTTATTGAGATAATTTTGTTTCAAGGATCTAAAAAATGCTTCAATTATAGAATTTGACCAGTGAACATCTACCTTTGAAATAACTCTTTTAACACGTTTATGAACCAATAATCTCCTTACACATTTATTGACATTCTCGGTCCCTCCATCCATCATCAATCTCTCTGGTCGTTTCTTTAATAAATCAACCGCATTCATAATGGTCTTTCTGGTTTTTACAGCAGAAACTCTTTCTAACAATTGCCAAGAGACAACATACCTTGAGTAATTATCCATAATTGTCTGAAGATAAATTTTTTCACCTCCTGACATTTTTATCTGGGTAACATCAATATGCCATATTTGATCTTCCCTGTTGGCCCTAACTCCTGTTTTATAAATTTTATCTTTCTTCACACCTCCAGGTCTTTTTAAATTAAAAAGATGGATATACTTATACCAGGTTTCCATGGAGCAAGTTAGAAGGTTGTTTCTTATTGCATAATAATGCAAGGCCCGCACAGACATATGAGCAAAACGCGAAGATATAAAAAGCTTCTTAAGCATAGTTTGCTCGTTATAAGTAAGCTGGTTGCTCCTGGTTATGGCACACTCTTTATTTCTAGTTAGCTTACAAATAAACAATCTATCTTTCCAGCGACGATATTGCCCCCGATTCATCTTGATTACATCAAGAGAGCTATAAAGACCGATCACATTTTTGTAATTTTCAATGATATCCAATACCATACTTCTTTTTTTAACTTTGAATTTTTTTCGAAGGCACTTATGTTCGAACAATTTAAGATATTCCATTAAAATTCGACTTTTCGCTTTTTCTCTTACTAATTTTTTATCAAGATTATTAATACGATCTAAAAGCACTCTATCTGATGACTTCGTTCTACCAATTTGCTTAGCAGTGCGTATCCAATATAAGGCCGTAGTTCTGGGTATATTCATTTCAGGAAACAAATTTGGATTTCCCGACTCCATTATCTGTCGTTTAATATCCTGATCATAGTTTCTATAACGACCTCTTTCAATAAATTGTAAATTCATCTTTTCTCCTTCACTTAAAATGTCTTGTGTCGAAATTTCGTCAACAGACGGTTGAATTGATAGGTTTTCAACATAAAACCAAATACTTATTTCCAAAACTCTTTCTTGATTTTATCTTTAACTAATTGATTTTTTTTGAGGACTACCTTGACATGGTAGGGGTCGGCAGTTCGAGCCTGCCAGGGCCCACCAAACTACACACTTGGCATTTGATACTTCTGCCAATAAATTCCCGCTTTGGTATAAAGATAAAGTTGGAGGTATTGGTTATTCTCATTTTGATTATCCCACAATCCAAGATCAGGAAAATATCGATATTTTGCTCGAAGTGCCAATAGATGCTGATGAACATAGTCTTACAGGTAATTTTTCAGGGAATGCCCAAGTTGATTTTTTTCAGGATATTGTTCCCCGTTTTTTAAAAGTCTTTCCCCCGATAATCTGTGACAGCTATAGGATTTGCTTTGAAGATCAATCAATTGATAAAATTGATTTTCCACCTATTAATCTTGATAACGGACGTCATTTAGACAACCAGTCTCTTTCTGAGACACCATATTACTGGAGGTAGTCATGAAACTTCATATATTAATTTTTGCGATCACTCTTACCGCCTGTTCAACGCTCAATCACGAGCAGACAATGTCCTTTACAAAAAAACAGCAAGAAATCGTTTTTCCATTTGTAAGCACCACTGGTAAAGTATGGTCTATAATCCCAAGTATGAATGGATATGAGTACTCTACCTTTACATCAGAGCAATACAAAGAACTGCTCGATCACCCTCGACTAAAGAAAATGAGTAATGTTAATAAACTCAAAGAGATGATCAAAGAATATGAACTCCTAATCTATCCCTACGAAAAAACGTTTGTAAGCTGTCTATATTCAAATCCAACTCATTTTGCGATCTGCCAGGACGCTCGTTGCGAACATCATGAAAAAAAACGTGTTTATTCAAGATCAAACATAGAGGATTTGCTAAAGAATATGCCTTATTCAAATTGTCCCCAATAATTTATATTAATACTTGTATAAATCTGCAACAAATAAAACAAGAATTACGATTATTGAAAGTATCGCAAAATTCATCGTTGCTCCCTAATGCATGGTTTGATTTTGGAAGATTTTTCTTTTCTTATCCAAAATTCTGAACAGAATATAGAGCCATCCCTACCTCTTGATGACATTTTGCTCAGACGAATTGATTAAATAGCGAATTAAGTAAAGTTCGCTGGAAATCGTTGATGTGGAAGTGACTTTCGACAAGTTACACCTCCTCATCTTTTAGCAACGTCATTATTTCAGCTAAAGTATTTAGATCAGTATTCATAGGTATTCTCTTACAGGATAATATTTCTTTAATTTTCTCTAATCTGGGAAAAAAGATTTTTTTCTCATCTTCTATATTTCTCTCATTGATTGCCAGACTTAATCTTTCTACAAGGTTAGTTAATGAAACAAACATCTTTTCACCATCTTCTAACTGTGAAAAATTAAAAAAACGAGACATTTGTTGATTATTAAATTTTTCATACTCTTTTGCTTCAAATTCCTCAAATTTTGTAATTTGTGCTCCATCAAAACAGCTAATGGGTACCCATTCCTGACCTGAAAATAATTTAGTATCAGGCCTAGGTAGCCTTTTACCAACTGGATTCAATAGCTCCAAGTTTTCTCCTTCATCATTTAAACAAACAAACCATTTTCTACTTCTTAAGTTCCTAACACCTAAAATTAATGGTTCCTTTAATATAGGCTCCTCCTCGCTACTTGAGCCATTGTATAATAACTCGTCTGGTAACGAATCATATTCCTTCTTATCTTCCGGAATCCTTGTCTTTACTCGAGCTTTAGCTGTTACCAAATCATCCCAGTTGGGTAATAGATCGGCCAACCATATATAAATATTGCAGTTTAAACATACGTATGAATAATTTTTGTCAGTATGTCTTGATACATCAGGCACCATTCTTAAAGAACAATTAGGACAAGCAACCCAAATATTTAAAGTTTGCCATTGTTCATTTTTTAGATTTGTTGATTTTTGGCATTCTATGCAGTTTGAAGTTACAAATCCTCCCTTCATACTTTGAGTTAAAAGAGTGGGTGCGCTACAACAATGAGAAGCTTCTGGCCCTTGAATACGGATAGGATTTGCTTTCCAGTTTTCAGTTGTCTGTCGAGAGTATTTAAAAAGTTGCATATTTCCACCTTGATTTTAATTTCTAATAAGAACTATATAAAATTCTCATTTAATATAAGGTTACTACTTTTTTATACAGATTTTTCTCCCCTAAAAACAATACTGATCCATTTTTTCATAACAAACAACACTATGGACAAAAGAGCGGTGCCGCCCAATATCAAGCCAAGCATGTACAAAATTGCTTCTAAGTCGTGAGCAGGCACATATTCACCTTTACTTAAGATAAACAAAGAAACCTCACCAGATTCTTCAGATACATCCACTGCCAAATAGTTAGAACATTTCTTCGTTATTCGTTCCGCTTCCATTCGCATTGCTTTAAAATTTTCTTTGAGAATAACATTTCCACGTACAACGCTAGTCCATTTGTGAGAATATGAACTTATCACTCCAAAGGGTAAATCCTTGCCAATGACTCGCATAGCGCAATTACGTGCATTATCATAAGCACCAGTTTCCAAACCATAAGCCGTCTGATATATCACCCAAATAAAGGCAGATGCTCCTGCAATAAGAATTAGTGCTTGTGTAGCTAAATATATTCTGTGAATAATTACTCTCATGTCCTTCCTCCTCTGCCTAATATCAATTGTCTGTTATCAATATTTAATAATCAATAATTAAAAAACTGCTCCCCTTCTCTTGCTCACATTTTGCTCACCCGAATTGATAAAATAGCGTAAAGATATCCAGATGAAGCACAAAGAGTAGCAAGTGAAAAAAACTTCTTGCTCAGATTGAGACGTCATGAGTAATAATCTTTAGTCATGAAAAATTATCAAAAGAAGTCATCGTAAAACATCCTCTGCTGTATTAGTCTCCGATTTTTGAATCAATTTTTTTAGTTCTTCTACAAGACTTGGCATGTCCGATTTTAAATCACGTGAAATATCAATCGTCCATGCCATAAATGTAGAACTTGATCCATTAATGCGAAATTCTTTTTTTATATCTTCACTTGATTTTGGATATAACAGCGCAACGGACGGTTCAGAAACCTCAGTCTTATGAATTTGCCTGTATGCCAAGACTTGGTAAGCATCCTGGTTGCTAATCCCATAGTGACTTTTTTGTGAATGTACTATTTTATATTTGGTATCAATAATTAACTCAGGGCCATTTTGTGGTTTTACCAAAATATCAGTGTATGTATCAAACAGGTTTCGCCTTACCCATTTTTCGCCATTAAGAAAATCTTTCTCTTCACTCACAAGGCGCTTTCTTTTTTGAGCAGTTACTTGAATAGATAGAGAGGATTCATTCTTTTTTAAAACTTGATAAATGAACTCTTCAAATAATTCATTCATATCAAATAAGATAGCAAAAACTTTATTTTTTTTATGCCCAGCAAACTCAGGACGAAGATGTTTTAAAAACATTTTTGTCAGATTAACAAGAGCAACAAAATTTGGTTCTCGTCTTCCTGTTGTAAGTCTGTCAAGCTCCTCTGAAGTAACAAAAGAAGCCTGAACACCATCTAAAAGGCCAACACATCTATTCAAAGAAGACAGATTGGAGGGATTACTGGTTAAATGACATAATACTTGAGCTACAAATTTCAAAGCCTTTGATAGACTGTTATCGTCAGTAAATTCGGCGTAGTCACAAAAAATATGAGATTGGTCGAAAGTGTTCAAAGAACTATGTTTCGCAAACGAAATTTTTCCCCTCATAGTATTTAAATTTTCACTTTTTTCAACATAAGCCTTAGGTGTTCCAAATCGAATCAGGTGTCGAGAAAGTCGCTGAGCAAATATCGAAATATAAGCCTCTATGAACGAATCACAATTTTGAGAAAGTGAAGCAATCCCAACATCATTTATTTCAAGAACGTTAGTAAATGATAAGATAAACATTAAATTTTTTAAAATAGAGCTGTTTGATTCTTTTTGTTGCGAATAATTGTTCTTTAATAACTTGGGAAGTATTTCTATTTGAACTCCTCCAAAAGAAATAACTCCAACCATTGATGTTGCCCTAATTTTCGTAGAAGAAATTTCAAAAATAGATTTTCCAGGGATCAAATTTTCTGAAACAGAACGGAGATACTGGATTTCGTCAAGATTCATCATCGTTGAGGCTAGTGAATCGGCTTCATTTCCCGTCGAATCTTGATAACCGCTATATTCAAAAAAAGTTAATTCCTTCATTATTATTCCAATTTTCGCATGTATTCTATAAATTTATCATCGGGAATATTAATCTCCACAAACGAACCAAATGAAAATTTTGGTAATGATAACTTTTCTAAATTTTTTACTTCTGTTTTTTTAACAAAGTCACCAACGAGAGCTTCTAGTTTGTCCCAATCATCAAACAAATATTCTTGTAAAAGGGGAAGAATGTTTCCAAACCAAATTTTTTTGAACGACTGCAATGAAGAAATATTCTTTCCCATAAAATAGCTGTGACCGATCTGGTATTCTGTTCCCAAGATTACTGCGATCTTATTATTCAATTGATCGAAAATATTACGAACATTGAAATCTTTGATAGTATCTACTGGAATGAGCGAGCTATTAGGCCTAATTGAAACGAACTCAAACCGTCGTCGTAACGCCATATCAACGAGTGCGATAGAGCGATCGACAGAGTTCATTGTTCCAATGACATATAAATTACTTGGAACACTAAACTTTTTCCCTGAGTATGGAAGTGTAATAGTTACTTCGTGAGGTGCGCCCAAACGCTTATCTTCCTCAATAAGAGTTATAAGTTCACCAAAAATTTTAGAAATATTTCCTCTGTTTATCTCGTCAATAAATAGAGCATAATCCTTGTCTGGATTTTCCATGGCCCTCTGACAAAGCAATTTAAAAACCCCATCTTTTACCTGATAACTGACACCAGAACCGTCAGGCAATCTCTCTGGTCGAATACCTTCAACAAATTCTTCATAAGAATAGCTTTGGTGAAATGTCACAATTTTAAATCGTTCACTTACAGAGCCAGACTTTTTAGAGCGAATTTTTTTTACCCCCTCAACTAAATCATCAAGTTGATTTTCCCAATCTCCAACAAGTTGCCATCTCGAATCCTCTAATTTATCTACAACAAGTGGCTCTTGACGTTTCTCAAAATTAACTGTTTTAGAATTAGCTACAGTGTGGGCCTGCAACATTCCCCAGATTGTATTTTTTGGAGTTTTGTTTGCTTGCTGCTTTACCTTGGTTTGAATAAATTCGTGCTTAAAAAGATCGGGAACTGACACTGGTTCGCCTATATCAATAAGAGAAGAAACAATAACATCCCACCACCCCAGTTCTTGAATCCATGAGATTATCTCATCTGCATCAGAAGTAGTATCCTTGAACCGATCCTGAAGCTGTAAAAGCTTATATGTTTTACCTGTTCCTGGAGGCCCCCAAAAAATTGTGTTTTTATTCAATTGTATAGAAGATATTTCAGTTTTCATTTGTCCTCCAAATTTTAGAAAATCAGCACCACCGCTAAGATTAAGTAGATTTTCTATGAACGACTCATATTCTGTAATGTCAGTGAGTGCCTTGATGGCAAACTTATCACTTCTTTGCAAATCCCAATCGCCAACACGAAGCCATTCTGTCCTTCGACTATGTGCCTGCGCATCTGACGTATTGTAGCTATAATCTGATTTTACTCTTCCAACTCCAAGAAGTTTTGTTCTTCCATTTTTCACAAATACAATGTCATTTGGTTTTAATTTGTACCGAAATTCATACAACGCAAGAGTGTCATTTTTAGGATCATCAGTTTTTGGGGAATAAATACCAATATATCTCTTTTTGATCTTATCTAAGGAATCATACTGGGAAAGATCACCCATCTCATTCCATCCAAGAGATATTATTCCTTTCTTTTGCCAATCTTCCCAAAACTGAGCGCCTTCCCCAGGAGCGATTGACCAATAATGACAATCCGTTGTTGTATTAAGAGACGTAATTGTCTCAACATCATCACCCTCGTCATTTTCAAGATAGGCATTTGCATCAAGGCACAGATGAAGTAACGCTTGTGCTTTTTCTATTCCACTAAATCTGGCCGCAATAGAGGGAAGTTTTTTCTTGTACTCACTCAGTAGTTCGCCATTTATAAGCTGATTTTCAAAGACATCTCTTAGTTTTTGCTTTTGCACACGCTCAGGCTCAAAATGTAACGAAAAACTCTCCTTCGCTTTATTTAAAAACTCATCCCAATATTTTGATAAAATACCAACTTGATTTTTATTTTCCTCCAAATATTGACGTACTACTTCTCCCACCTTTTGTTGGACGATCTTGCCTTCAACCTCTCCAAGATCAAAAAGCTTTCGATAGTTTTTCATTACGACTTTGTTTACATAAGGAATCGTTTGAAGTCGGCAAAAGCCATGAACTTCAAGAATCGCAACATATTCTGATTTGTCTTGAGGTTCACGAAGTTCAGAATCTAAAACTTTAAATCCTGTTTGAGAAATGGAGTCACCTGCAATCCATTTATCAATAAAGCCAAAAAAACTTTTTGTTGTATTATTGCCTAAAATTGGCCCAAAGTTTTGTGCTGCACCTGTCTGATAAGCGTTTGTAGCTGTAAACAGCGTATAGAAGGCACTCAAGAAGAATATTGCATCTTTTAGATCTTCTGGGGTCTTGGCAAGATAATACGGAAGAAATTGAAAACGATTAATCAATAATCCGTTCATGTCTTGCGGTCCATTGTCCTGATAAAATGATTCCACAAACTCTGCCAAATGGTCTGATGTTGAATTTGATCCCTTAAAAGATTTACGGTGGGCTTCTCGAATTTCTGGGGAATCAAATGGGTTTGATCGAATTACTTTTCCGAGTTCTTCACCGATTCGCTTTAAAACGTCTTTACTTATTTGAGCATCATCCTTGGGAGCGAAATTAAACACACCTTCCTCACGAGCATTTTTAGCTAATAGAAAAGAATTAAATAGATATTTTCGCAGCTCAGCAGGAGGATAAAAACTATCTTTTAAATAATCAATATAATATTTCCCCAGTAGCCGAATTTCTGGTTTCCACCAATAGTCGTTTCTAAAATCCAAATCATGGTAATACTCTTTGCAAATTTGATAACTCGATTGGATTTGAAGAAAATTGCCAAGATTATGAATTACCGTTTCTTGAATTTTCATATCAGATATAAGTTTTTGAGGTATTTCATTTAATAATTTATCTAACTGTTGTTTCATATTGCCCTCTCGTTCGATCGAAATATTTTATTTTATTTTATTTTTTTGTTTTATTTTTTTTGCTCAAAAACATCATCAAACTCACCAGCAAATGAAATCTCGTCCGTTTTTTCACATTTCGCCATCTCAAAATATTCTTTTTCTTTATTCTCAACAATCAAATTATACTTCGCTTTAATTTTAAACCATTGCTTCATATACTTACAGGCGTAATTACGATCAATGGGCATCCACTGCGTAATATCTTTTGATCCTTTTTGTCTGTTATATTTTCGGTTAGTGATAATTAAATTTTCCGGATCATTGGCGAATCTTCTTTTTTCTTCCAAACTCCAAATGGAACCACCGTGATCATGCGCATGTTTCAAGGAGACGAGGTGATCAACATCGACATTTGAAGCCTGATATAATGTTTCACTATAATAGTAGTCATCCCATTTTCCAGAAATAACTCTGCAACCTTTTTTGTCCAGCTTTACAGCTACAAGGCTTCGCTCTTTTAAGATCTCGGCCCTTGTATCCTCACAATCACCATCTTCATCAATCCAATGTTTCCAATCCGTTCTTGTATATTTCGAATCGCTGGCCTTTACTAAAACTTGCGAGGCAATATCAGATGGGCCTTGAATACTTTTTAGCGCCTCATCTTTTGATTTCCATGATTGTCCATTATAACTACTTCCGCTATGACAATGAAATGCACCTGTTGATTTTTGAGTATGGCATCCTTTAAATATTCCTGATCTTTCAACTCCGCCGGTATGAGAACAACCAAAATTACTTAAAGAAGCAAATAATAAAGCGATTAAAAACGAACGATGTATTTGAAAAATATTTTTCAAGATTTCTTCCCTGTTTAATTATTATATTCCTTTTTGTTTTTACTCCCAGTATTCTTTTAATTCAGATAGCAACTTTGCGAGAATATGATTTAAAATCTTAACTTTCTTAACCTTCAATTGAGCGTTTCTCTCTTCTTTAAATGAATAAGATTATCCAGCATCCATCCTTAAACTTACATTCATTGATTAATCTACATATAGATGCTTTAATTAAAACATCATATTAAAAATATCTGAACAAACTATTTGCACAGGAGTGCTTATGACAATTAAAACAAATAAATATTTCTCTACTCAACCATTAATGTTGACATTGATATCACTGATTTTATTTTCTATTATGGAAATTAGTATTTTTGCACAAGATACTACTATTGCTCCTTCACAAGATACTATCGTTCCTGTGCAAGAGCCTGTTGTTCCTACACCAAAAGAAGTTGCTCCCGTTCAAGAGACAGCTGTTCCCACGCAAGAGACTGTTGTCTCTGAACAAAAGGCTGCTATTCCTACACAAAAGATTACCCCTGAAAAAACAATCATCACTCAATCCTATTCTCCGAATTCAAGCATTTTGCAAATAAACCTTGCTGAGCATCTTGTGGTTATAAATAATGAAAAACTGGATCGAGATGCAAACGACTTTATCGTTACTTTCAATGATGGACAGCAATGTCCTCTTACAAAAGTTGAGCATCGAAAAAATATTTTTATTCTTTCAAGTCGGGAGTGTCCCTTTGAGAATAAGCTGAGAGTGGGGCAGCCAATTACAGCGTCATTAATGGAAAAAGAAGAGCAAAATGTTGAAAAAATAAAATTGATCAAGTCTCCAATTTTTATTTCATGGGGATTAATTAACTGGGAATATCTAATTCTAGAATCAGATATTGAACAATATCCCAATGGAACTAAAAAATTTGAATACAGGGGACACAATTCTAATATTAATACGCTACCACTCGCTTTTACCATTGATGCACAGTTTACTACTTCCGGACTTCTCTTAAACGTACGAGAAGGTGGTGGTTCGTTTTCACCATATTTGAGAGGAAACTTTGCAGATATGGGAATAAATTTTGAATATAATCAAAATTATAATAAAACAACCCTAACAGTAAATGGAATTGAATCCAATTACTCATCAAAAGTGGAAGACTGCGCTACAGGTATTTTTATTAGAAAAGTCTGGCAGGCACAAAATATGCGCGCGGAAACTATGTTTAGTTTTAATTATAATTTTCTCTACAGTAAAGACACTTTTACGGAAAAGTTACATGGCCCATCGTTTGAGACTACGTTGCGTGCATTAATGAATGTTTTCGAAAACTTTTCTATTGGTCCAAGTGTTGAGTTTGGCTATTTATTCTTAGAATATTCTGCAGAAAACTCTAACGGAAAGTTTGAACAAAGTGGATATGGCTGGGCATTAAAGATCACTCCAATTATGATTGGTTTTCAATTTTAAAACAAGGAATGCATAATCCTTGATTTTACATCTGGAACCTTTTATTTGCTTAGTGTATAAATACCCTGATGGATCAAAAAACAATCAAATCCTATTCTATCAATTCCAAGGTCTTTATCGAAAGATATCTTGAAATAAAACCAACTAGACTTTATGAATTAGCTCATACATTTTTTCATAAAAATTACCCTACCCTTGATTTGGGTTGTGCTAGTGGAAGAGATACTAAATATCCGGTCTTCTCGGTTAACAGTGGATTGCAGTGAATCACACCTAATTTAGTCAAGAATAAGACATAGAGATCTCGTGAGTTAAAATTTTATTGCGAAGTAATTTTTTAACCAAGAGGAGTCCCTATGTCTGAAAAAATTGTAACACAACAATTGCTTCTTCCCGATCTGCGCTTCGTCAAACAAGAGCGAGTTAAAAACTTTCGCTACATTTATTGCGAAAAAGTTTCGGAATTTGAGGTTTGTCCCAAGTGCGCAACCAAATGCTTTACAACCTATGACCATGTTAACGTGACGATAAAAGATGCCCCAATCCGAAGCAAAAATATTATTCTAAAAATCAGGAAGAGAAGGTTTTATTGCAAGAGCTGCAAGTCCGTATTTAGAGAGCCCGTTGGCGGTATTTATAAACGTTTTAGAACCTCTGAACGATTCAGGCGACATCTCATGTGGTGTGCTTCCAAATTTATGAATTTGAAAGAAGTCCAGAAGCAGGGTGATTGTTCTGCCTGGTTAGTCTATAAGGCCTATTATCAGCAAATTGAACTTGAACTTCGAAGAACCAAAAGCTCATGGCCTAAAACGATTGGTATCGATGAGCATTCTTTTCTTCGAAACGATAAAACCAAGCGTGTGGATTTTGTAACCGTTTTTATAGATTACAACAATAAACGTATGAAAGACGTTGTGCTGGGTAAATCTCATGGCGATTTGCTTGATTCTTCTATTCAAAAGATTGCTGGAAAAGAAAATGTTAAGAATGTCATCGTTGATTTATCTCCAACCTTCAGAACATTTGCTCAAGAATATTTTCCTCAAGCAAGAATCATTGCTGATAGATTTCATGTCACCAAACTCATGCATCCGCTTATTCATGAACTTCGAAGAAAGGTAATTGAAGATAATAAAATAGAAATTAAGAGGAGAAATCCGATCAACAGACTACTGCTTCGCTATCGAAAAACCCTTTATGCCCATCAAAGAAATGCAATAGATACGTTCCTAGAACTATCGCCTGAGCTTAAAGAACTTTATTGGTACCAGCAACGAATTTATAGGTTTTATCGAATCAAGGGATATAACAAAGCTCGAGAAGTTTTTATTAAGCTTACTGATGAAATGGCAAAAACCAAGAACAAACAAATTCTCACTTATCGCAACACTTTTCGAAGCTGGCATAACGAGGTTTTAAATTATTTTTCAACCAAACTAACAAATGGACGAACCGAAGGATATAACCGAAAGGCAAAGTTGATTCAAAGATGTGCATATGGATTTAGAAGTTTCAAAAACTACCGACTGAAACTTCTCTATTCTTGCCAATAGGTCTTTGGTTTAAAAATTGTATTAAAATTTCGTGACTTCTGCTGAAGGGTGGAGAGGTTTATTTAATTTTTACAATGACACATTAACAAATCAGCGAGTTATGACGATAAGGAGTAAAATTTAACTAATGAGAAACTCTAAAACTCTTTCTAGATCTAGGTTTGGAGGATTCACCCACTGTTAACCGATGACAGTCACTCTTTCTAGATCTAGGTTTGGAGGATTCACCCACTGTTAACCGATGACAGTCCATCAAATACACGAGGATACTTTATATTTTAATTGGTTCGGAGTTTCTCCCCGCTTTAAAAAACAAGGCATCGGTCAAGGCCTCCTTGAAGCAGTTTTAAAAGAGGCCCGAATAAACAAAGTCAAAATTATTGAACTTCAAACGCGTAATCGTTTTACACCAGCAATATGCCTTTATCTAAAAAATGGCTTTTATATTGAAGGCACCTACCTACATCGTGACAACGAGCTCATGATTATTTTGCGGAAAAGAAAATAAGAAATCGGTTTGAATGAATAAAGCAATAATTGTGCAACGGCTGTTGCACAATTACCTTCAACTTTTTAGATCCCGATTAACTTCTAATCAGAAAATCTCTACCCGCTCATCTTTTATCAACATCACAATTCTCCACATTTCAATTCTTCATCACCATCTCATAAAACCTTCTCAATTGGCTCGGCAATACTTCCTTTTTGACCCGGAATAGCAATAATGTGTGTCGTTCCTGAGACATAGTTAACAAAACATACCAGAGACCTGGTTTACACTCCTGTTATGAATGATGCATTCGGGACAGCCTCATCCTTGCTCACACTCTGCTCACATTTTGCTCACACGAACTGATTAAATAGCGTGAAAGAGGATGAAACAAGAAGAAAAATACCAAAAATGGAAAACCTCTTTCAAGCCCCGTCTCATGGTTAATTTAACTAATTTTACAAAAAAAGCCCAGAATTTCTTCTGAGCTTTTTTAAAAATTCTACTTAAGAATGGTGCCCCTCGCGGAATCTACCCACAACAACAAAAGACCCTATCTACCTCAAAAGTTTTTTAAAAAAACGGAAGCCAAGGTAGAAGCCAGAACAGAAGCCAAGAGAAGCCCACGAGAGTAATTTCATGTAATGCTATGTAATGTTCAATGCATTAACATTGATCTAACTAATTGAAACCTTCTGTTAATAATACTAATAATTTAATGAAAAATTTTTGAGAAATTCTCAAGCGCAGTCTTTTTTTTTGGAGGTGACGGCCGGATTTGAACCGGCGATTGTACGGTTTTGCAAACCGCTCCTTTTGACCGCTCAGGCACGTCACCTTTAAATCGATGACACCTATACTGGGAG
>Ga0208375_1002466_pt1 | contig 17417 bp, 17 predicted proteins | sample RifOxyD1_FD_184038 | JGI IMG/M metagenome (GOLD analysis project Ga0208375, IMG submission 184038) | Soil microbial communities from Rifle, Colorado - Rifle Oxygen_injection D1 (SPAdes) | ecosystem: Environmental > Terrestrial > Deep subsurface > Rock core/Sediment | place: Rifle, Colorado... | reverse complement strand
TAGTATTGAAAACGGTTGTCAGTTAGAAGTAACAAAAATCAAAGAACAATGCCTTAAGCAATACAACTATCAAGAAGGGAAAAACCAAACCACCGCCGTTTCTGATATAACAAAAGATATTCCTGTATTAATTCCTAGTTCTGCAACTTTAACTTCAAACACTGCTCGAAATACCCAAAACTGCTCCTTTAAAAGTCTACTAGAGAGAATTTATCAAAGAACTCAATCGAGCAAAGAACAAATTTCTATCAGACAAAACTATTTAGCCAATCTGGAAAACCAAAATTTTTCTGAATCGATTCTTTCTTTAAACAAAATCGAAGAAAAAATCTCAGCCCTTGACGAATATTATATACCTCTAAAAAATTCTTTTGAAACCCAAACCACGCCTCAAGTAAATAATTTTATCAAAATGTTAGGATATGGTTCCAACAAAAACATTTCTGATCCTTCAATAACTATGACCATTGATGAACTCGTAAAGCTTAATTTGAATGAAAGAAAAAATGCAGATGATTTTATTTTGCAAGTAGAAACTATAAAAGCCCCTTTGGAAAATTTATTTGTACTTATTCAAACCGAAATTGATGCCAGGGAACTCATAGAAAAAAATAAAGCTAAAGCTACTGAGAATTTTTCCAATACGGTAAAGAGCAATACCTTAAAAGCTATAAATTTAGCAGATAATTTCAATTTACTTTTAAATAACACTACCCCTACATTTTCAGGCACACAATCAATCGACTTATACCCAATATCTGATGATGATGTTGCTGAAATGGTAAAGAACTTACATCTTTTAGCATTAGTGTCAGGAAAAGCCATGCATCTTTTATCTGAACTTAATCAAAGCCTCATCGCTCCTTCTTTTTCGCTTGCTGTTTCAACTGATGCACTCTATCTAGCTGAAGAAATAAAATTTCGCAGCGATTATGTTTCTAACATAATTGATTTTGATGAATGTGCAAAATGCAATGACCTGGCAAATCCGGATAATCAACAAGAAAGTCATTTAATAAGAAGTCTTCTGTTAAGTATGCAAGCCTCCATTTTGGCAGCTAGGTTATCAGAATCCAGAGAAACCCTCTTGGAAATGAATATATGGAATCACATGTTCACCGATCAAGAAAAAAGTATCCGCGACACCAAAATCAGAATTTTTACCGAACTTTTAAAGACCGCTAATATGCTTAAAAATGTGGCTGATTTAAAAATGGAACACGCGAAGGCATGGAAAAAATTAACCGACTTAATTGAAATTAGAACGCAGACTTGCGTGGGGGCTATTACTCCGACTCCCACCGCTATCGCGACACCTGCGTTTACACCAATGGCTAATTGCCCCGCCAATGCAAATTTTATTTTGTCAGAAGCCCAATCTCTACAAAAGGTTGTTGATTCATACCAGACCACTGCAAAAAATCAGCACACTTTTTTAGCAACAAGTGAGACTAAAATTAAAGCTCAACTAAGTGATGCTCAATCATTTGGGAACGTCAAAATTCAAGTTAATGCCACTTCCAACCAATCTTCCAGTTCTACACTTCACATAGTTTTTAACTATTTGCGAAAATTAAAATTAAGTATTATAAAAAACTTTTTTAGCATAAATTCAGCATTAGCAGCAAAATTGTCTTCTGAGCCTCTGGATTTAGCCCTAGGAATTACCGATGGCAGCCGCTACCATTCCTTTTTCGATCTGACCAAGCAAACACATAAAAGCATAATACTGGGTCAGAATAAATCATATCCTGATTATGAAATGAGTGACCTTTTAAAACGAAGTAACTATTTATCTTTTAATTCTTCATTTTCACTTTCCGCTTACAAAGACATGGTTTTGCGTACTTACTCTCAAATGATTTCAAACAGCGAAAAAAATACTGAGATTTTGGCAGCTATCACCCACGATTCATTTAAGGGTTTTTCAACCGACATGGAAGATCGATACCAAAAATCCCTGTTATCGCTAATGCCAAAAATGGCAACCATAAGCCAATCGCTTAAATCCAACGCATCACCACTTTCAACTATATCCTATTTTTCAAGTCAAACAGCAAATATATTAAGAAATAAAAGGAACGAGGAAATAGCAAAGGTTCGCCTACCGGCAAAAAAAATAAATGAAAATAAATTTTATGAAAGAAATTATTATAACGATCAAAACATTCAATTGGTATCCAATCAAATTTCTGCTATGACCGCAGACATTGTTGACAATTTAAACAAATACAAAAACAACATCACTCTCCAAGAACTTGCTTTGTTTGATAAAATTAAAAATCAACCGACTCTTCTTGGCCCTTCTTCTAAGAGTAACCAAGCAACCGACGATAGTCTCGGAACACCTTCGAAACTACTTGCCAATGAAAATAAGGAAAATAAAGTTAAAGAACTTAAGTTCAAAACCCCAGTCGTGGTACTTGGAGATATTACACCTAATAAAGTCATTATTTCTTTGAAAGACACGGTGAACACAGAAAAAAATATTTCGACACGAACTAAGGATAATGACATTTTCTATAAGACCAAAGATCAAACCGATCGTACAGTTGGTAAAAGAAATGGCTCTTCTCGATTATCCCCACAACTAAGCATATGGGAAATCATTAGTAATACCTATATGAAAATAGCCTATCCGCAATTAATAAACGAAACCCAATCTCCCTAAGAAAATTGTTTAATTTACTCCACACTACACTCACCAGTCGCTTCACTATATGTGGTTACATAATCTAACCCTGCAAAGGCTTGATCTATATACACACAATGATTCTCATTTAAAGCAGAATAGTTATTCAACACTTGAAAAAACATTTTAATAGATTCTTTTAAATATTCTTTAGGAGACATCGACATCATCAAAGGAAACTTAACTTTAACTAGTTTTACCCAATTAATCATCACTCTCAGCTTATCGGCAGCAGTCATAATATTTCCAAGCTTTAACATCGCTCCCATTGTATGGGCAACCACTGCTCCCACATCGTGAGGATCTGTGAAATTGGGAGTTGAACAACTTTTTTTGTTAATTAAATCTTTTACCGATACCGGTTTAAGATAGCTTTCAACTACAGCATAAGATAGCTTTTTCTCAGTGTAATCTTCAAAAGTATTTGAATCAACATCCCGAGATCTGTGCATACAGTTGACACCTATTAGAGTGTTATAGTTCGATCCCAAAGACAAATAAGCAAAAATGTCGGCAAAAGCTTCATGATAGGCCAATAGTATTTTTACAATTCCTTCCGTCTGTGGATCCATTTCTTCAACTGAAATTTTATCAAAGGAGAAATTTCCACAATGTCCCGCTAATTGTGTTGAATGCTTTATATATTGCTCCATTACTTTAATTGAAAAAAAGTCATCCACGGGTATATAATAATTTAAAACATGATGACCCATTTCATGAGAAGTAATAAAAGGAATTCTCCAGGCAGGGGAGTTTCCAAAAATTGGGTTCTCTTTGTTCTGAGGATAAAATGAAATACTTTTATCTTCAAACGAATAGGTGGCGTTATCAACTAGATCGGTGCTAATTATATAAATTTCATTATCATTTTCTTTATAAATCAATTCTTTCACATATCTTTCATTTATATTAAGGTTGATTGAAGGTAACGAAGAATCGTTGGTTGAATCAATGTAAAATTGATAAGACTTTTCAAGTGACAACAAGGCACTTAAAGCAGAAGCTTCAATACTGTCACGAGGATAAGAACCATCATCCCCACAAATATATAGTGGCTGACTTTTTTGTACCACCCTGCTAGATTCTGGTATGGCAATGTTCAAAGTCGGATTATATCTAAATCGATTAACATATTGACCACTATGATAAATCTTTTTTACAAATTTCCCCGAGAGTGGATTTCCTTGGTAATCACTAAAATCAAAGCGCTCAGACCTTTCCATCCCACTTTGCTTGTAAAAAACATCCATGTAACCCAAACTACTCAACGAATGATTTTCATCACATTCTTTATCAAACAGTTGAGCAATGACTGGCTCCCCATATGAATTTTCAATAATTTTTTTAGTCTTTGGCCCAGAATTTTTACTTCCGCAAGAAACAAGTAATATTAAAATCCCAATTATAAAAACCTTCATGGCCCCACCCTTGTTTAGTATCGCTGAATTAAAGCTTGGCTATCATTAGCGATTAGGCATTTCAATTTTTATATCTCTACTTAGTAAAAATAACCCTTATAGTTGAAAACGTTGGTTAACAATTAACACAACCTGCCAAACACAAAATATGCTTCTTTAACTGGACTATTCCAATGGGGATGAAATTATTAATAATCTTTATTCTTTCATTAGTTAAAACACAACTTATGTAACATCTTAAATTTATTTGAATTAATCAAAATGATTTCATAATGTTAGAAAGTAACTATCCCCATCCATTTAGTCCAGTTTAAAACATTTGCTTCAACTACATTCCCTCAGTACAATAATAGCTAAAATTGCCAATAATAAGGATTTTTAGGATGAAAATACCATTCCCATTAAAAACTGCTGTCATCGACGATAATCGTACTATCTTAAAACTCATTGAGGTTATGCTCGATGATGAAAATGAACTAGAAGTCGAATATTTTGATAATCCCAATGACGCACTTGAGGCTATCAAAAATAACCAAATTCAACTGGTAATAACAGATATCAATATGCCTGATTTATGTGGAGATATTCTAGTTAGAAAGATCATGGATCTTCGGCTGGGAATTGATATTATTGTTATGACTGGTGGTATCAGTCTTATTGATGCTTACGCTTGTTTTAAGGCGGGAGCAAAAGAGATAGTATTCAAACCAATTGATAAAATCAGCTTTATATCCAGTATCAACGAAAGCATTGAAAAGTATAAGAAATGGAACCATGTCTTAGAACACATTATTAAAGAAAAAAATTTATAAAACAAATTTTATTTATACAGAGCGTCTATAAAGTTGACATTTATAAAGAATAGACAGTTGCCAGTTCATTAACATCATATAACTATCTGTAATTTATATCTTTTATTATCTAGCTCCTGGCATACCCCTTGCAAAAAACAAGTTGAGGTATTCAGGAGAATAAATATGAAAAAGACAATTATTATACTTTTCTTAAGCATAATCACCACAAACATTTTGGCCGGTGAATTCAAGGTTATCAAATGTGAATCGGACAGGTTAACTAAAGCGTTAGTATTACGCGAAAATTCAGTTACCTTTATAGATAAGAACAATGACCCCTTGCGTGCCATTGCTTCATCAATCCCCGCTCGAACCCAGTTTGTAAACAGTGGCCTTAATCAAATGTTAAGTTACGAAGATAAGAAATATTTTATTCACGTTTCTAATTTAGAGAATTTCAATGATGTTGAAGATTACGTTGAAATGAAAACGATGGAAGGACATAACATCATTTACCCTATCAAGTGTAGCTTAAATTAATAAAAGTCATTTATCTACCAAACTTAAATTTTCGAATATCTAACGTTTCCTTATCATTGCTTGGAATTTGACTATTTTCACAGCCCGCAACAGTCACTTCCTTCTCATCAGTTACAATTATTTCCTCCGGGAAATCTACATAGCCCGACTTGCGAATACCCTCTCTTTCAGAAAAAATACCAAGTTCAATGATATAACTACCTAAAAGACTCATACCTCCATTTAGGGTTATAGGGTCCAAACTGAATTTTTGTAACTTCATCTCCCTACTACCATAATCAAAATTACCTACAGCTAGATTTTGCCAAGGAATTCCACGATTTTGGATATCCACAGCTCCAATTAATTTACGGTGATCAAAGGCAGGACACTGAAAATTTTCAAACCGTGGTGAAGGAGCAGCGGCAGCATAATAAACAGCAAAATTAGCCAAAGCATTTGCACTCACTCTTTTTAAAGCTGGGGCCTGCATAGGTAAATAAATCTCTCCCAAGGGTTGCCTTCTCCCTGAAAAATCCTTAGAAACTCTGATTATCCAGGAATCAACACCATATTTAGTGTTTAAAATTTGAATATCCGTTCCGTTTAACCGCGGTAAATTTACTTTAATCAATATCCCCTTGCTTACAGTGTCCTTAAACAATGAACCCACTTTCCATTTTAGTATTTGAACCGATTCAATAGATCCCCCCATCGGTTTAATACTTGCCCCAGTTTTTTCCTCCATAAGCATCGAATACTCTTTACAAGAAATAAAACCTAAAGCCAAAAACAAAACCATGACTAATTTTATCATATTTAACCTACCCATAAGACTTTACAGCCATTAAGAGATCTTATCTTTACACCGAAAATCAAATCCGGTTTTAGTAAAACACTATCCCACTGTTCAATCAAAACTTCCTCATTTTCATATGATATAGACATCTGCCCTTCGAGACAAATAAGCCCGTTCATACGATTATTGTTGTGGGACTTAAACTTAAGATCACTCGTAAAATGGTGAAAATCTACTTCAAATTCACGATGTCTCGCGAGCACTTCAAAGGAACTGGTAAAAATATTATTTTTGATCATCAAATTTTTCTTATGATTAAAACTTTCTTCAAATCTAATAACATCTAAGGCTGATTTAACATGCAGTTGACGAGGAAGATTATTTTCACCAAGCCTTTTCCAATCCCAAACTCGATAAGTTATCCCGGAGTTTTGTTGAATCTCGCAGAGAAAAACATTTTTTCCGATGGCATGAATCGTTCCTGCGGGAACATAAAAAAAATCCCCTTTGTTCACCTCATAAAAATTTAAATACTGATCAATATTATCATCGTTCAAAATAGCTTTTTCAAAGCTCGCTTTCGTGATCCCTGGCTTTATCCCCAGATAGATCCCACCTGACGGCAGACAATCAAGAATAACCCAGCATTCAGTTTTTCCCACTGAATTTTCATGTGTCATCGCATACTGATCATCTGGATGAACTTGGATAGAGAGGTTATCAGCGGTATCAATAAATTTGACCAGATAAGGTAATAACTCAAAAGAAATATATTGATTCAAGGGAATTTTATCTAAAAGGCTCGGTCCTTGTGGATGTACTGATATTTCCCACGACTCGCCTATAGGTGAATTAAAATTTGCCTTCTGATTTTTTTTAAATTTAGCAATTCTCTCACCTCCCCAAATTTTAGAAACCAGATAAGGAGATAGTTTGTTTATTGACCTTAATTCTTTCATTGATTTATTTTCTCAATTATCTTAAGAATGATCAAGTTAGCATTATACTTTCACTAAAGATAAAAACTTTCTCAGACTAGTCATGACACTTGGCGCATTTGCGATTAATAGAATAACTAAGATTCTTAAAAACAATTATTACATTATCGTTTTTTATACATATAATGGTATGTGCAAAACCAACAATAGACATTTGCGAGATAACGTATGTCACTTTTTGATAATGATTCCGATGGAAGCATAAATGCTTATTCCGATAATAAGAAAATTTGGGCCATAGGTGGAGGCAAGGGTGGTGTCGGGAAAAGTCTCGTTACTGCCAATCTATCCATCTGCTTAGCCTTAATGGGTTACCGTGTATGTGCAGTTGATTTGGATCTTGGAGGTGCGAACCTTCACACTTGCTTAGGTGTCAATATCCCCGAACGCACTCTCTCTGATTACCTTTCCAAAAAAGTTCATGACCTGAATAAATTGGTTACTCCCACGGCGATCCCTAATCTTGGTTTAATAAGTGGAGCACAAGACGATGTAGGTATTGCCAACCTCAGACAAATTCAAAAGAGTAAACTCCTTAGCAAACTTCGCGAACTCGATTGTGATTATATTATTCTTGACCTTGGCGCAGGAACTACTTTCAATACACTGGATTTTTTTATTGCTGCTGATCAAGGAATCTTGATTGCTCTTCCTGAACCAACCTCTATCGAAAATACTTATCGGTTTATTAAGTCTGTCTACCACCGCAAACTTAAAATGATTGAAGAGTTGTGGGAAATTGGTCACATCGTTGATCAGGCCATTAATGCAAAGATTACAGCCAATTCACTTCCCGCAGATCTCATTGATAAAATCATTGAAATCCAACCACAAATCGGCCAGAAAGTTAAAGCGGAAATAGATAACTTAAGATGTAAACTGATTATTAATCAATCACGAACTCAGGCTGATATTGATATTGGATTTTCAATGAAACTCATTTGCAAAAAATATTTTGGCATCAACTTGGACTACGTTGGGTATCTCAATTATGACGCCACTGTTTGGCAAAGTGTAAAAAGAAGAAGACCATTATTAATGGAGTTTCCTAACTCCAATTTGGTAACTAGTTTTGATAAAATTATTCATAGGTTGTTAAATATCAGTTAAACTTTTTAACCCTTAGAGGTAATATGTCTGAAGATAATAAAAACTATTATGAAATCTTAGAAGTCTCACCACTTGCAGATGCCCAAGAAATTCATCGGGCTTATATTCAAGTAAAAAATGCATATACTACAGACTCCATTGCCTTATATTCACTTATGAGTGCTGAAGAATGCGCTAGAATTGTTGAAAACATTGAGGAGGCTTATTCCATCCTTAGCGATCCAGAAAAAAGAATAAGATATAATACTGCCAGAGGGTTGGTTAATCCCCCCACTAGGCAAGAACGATTTCAACAAGAAGCCATGCAACGGGAAAACGATACTACCCAAACAAAAATACCAGTAAATACCGAAGGCAAAAATATCGGTAAGATAATCGCTAATAAACGTTTTAATTTAGATTACAGTGTTGATCCCAGTTTCGAACAAGAAATTGAAAAGACAGCTCATTTTAACGGGGAATTTCTCAAAAAAATCAGAGAATATAAAAATGTTGATATCAATAGAATGGCTGAAATGACCAAAGTATCCAAAACATATATTCAAAAAATTGAACAAGAAGATGTCAGCAATCTTCCAGCTTTAGTTTATGTAAGAGGCTTTGTTTATCAGTATGCTAAATGTTTAAAATTAAATCCTGACTTAGTGGCAACCTCTTATCTCGAACATTTGAAATCAATCAACCCCATTCGTTAACCTAATACATGAACGAACGCGAAACACTTGTTTTTAAAATTGATGCCGAAAGCAGGGATACCTTTAAAAGGTTTGATCATTATCTGGTAAATAAGCTTGATGGTTACAGCAGAACTTTTATCAAAGAACTTTTTAGTAATGGTTTAATTACTATTGTGGAAGGCAACTTAAAGCAAAACCTAGAGCTAAAAAGAATGCCAATTGTTGACACGGTTATTGAGGTTGATATTCCTGAACCTATCCCCACCGATGCTAAACCAGAAAATATTCCGCTGGATGTTCTATACGAAGATGAGCATTTAATTATTGTTAATAAACAAGCCGGACTTGTAACTCATCCAGCACCCGGAAATTATTCTGGTACTTTAGTCAATGCAATCTTATACCACTGCCCAGACCTGCAAAACATTGGTAATAAAATTCGACCTGGAATTGTTCATAGACTAGATAAAGGAACCAGTGGCGTAATGGTCGTGGCTAAATCCATGAAGTGTCACGAAGGACTTATCTCGTTATTTTCCACTCACGACATTGATAGAATTTATGAAGCACTCATATTAAAAGCCAAAATTCCACTCGGGGGTACTTTACACTCAACGATTGGACGTCATAGAACCAATCGGCTCAAGATGGCTGCCAACGTAGCCGGAGGCAGAGATGCTATAACTCACTATAAAATAAAAAAAGAATTTGAAAAACTTATGCATCTGGAAATACGACTAGAAACTGGCAGGACTCATCAAATCAGAGTACACCTTGCCACACTTTTAAAAACTCCGGTACTTATGGATGCGCTGTATGGAAATCCTAATAATCAACTTGCTCATCTTGATACAGAACTTGCAAATATTTTAGCAGGTTATCCACACCCAATGCTTCATGCCAAGGCACTTGGATTTATTCATCCCATCTCCAAAGAAAAAATTTACTTCGAGGTAGATCCCCCCTTAATTTGGAAACAAGTTTTTGAATGCAGCAAATAATTGGTAACTATATTTTTAAGACCTTCACGGAAAAACCAAACATACCCGTCGTCAGACTTGAGCAAATTCACAGCAATATAATTATTCGCCCTGACAATGAAAATAAAAAAGCTGATGGATTTTATATCAAAAATACTGACCAAATAAATAATCCACTTTGTATATTAACCGCTGATTGTCTTCCCATATTTATTCTTGGGAAAGAAGGTTATGTCTTTTTACATGCCGGATGGAAGGGGCTAGCTAGCGGCATCCTATATCAAAAACAAATCAGCCAAATATCTCCCCACACTTTCTATATAGGTCCTTGCATTTACCCTTGTTGCTATGAAGTTGAGACTAATTTTATCACTAATTTTAAAAAAGACGGTGTTATTATCCAAAAAGACCATAAAACTTTTTTTGATTTAATTGGCACTGCCAAAAATCAAATTACCTCAATCTTTTCGGACATTAATTTTCAGCACTCCAATATTTGCACTTGCTGCAATCAAAATTTTCACAGTTTTCGCAGAAATAAGACTGCAAAAAGAAATTATAATATTATAATAAAATCTTAAACATGATCACTTACTTATTTAAATGTAACTCGGTCGCACAGGAGATGCCATGACAAACAACGAATCAAAATTAATAAGTGTCAAAACCCCAAATCTATTTTTGGCCCTATCGTCTCTGGGGATGATCGTTAGCTCTGCTTATCTTTACTGGCATTATTTTGCCATTCAATATCCTTCAACTCTAGTCAGTAGTTCTTTTTGTGAAATTAACAGTTTCATAAGTTGCAACGCTGTAAGTTACTCTCCAATTTCTGCAATTTTTGGAATTCCAATTTCTATATTTGGTTTATTAAACGGCTTATTCATTCTGTACTCCACGATAAACTACTCTAAAGTAAAAGAAGAGTTAAATCATTTGCTGGCTTTTTTAAATTTTATTGGTTGTGTTATTCTTTTTTTAATTTCGCTATTTTACTTTAAACATTTGTGTCCAGTTTGCTTTCTCTATTATATTTTTTCAACTACCGCCTATGTGCTATATTTTAAATATGGTGCCAAGCTTAAATTTAATATTAAACCTGCCATTTATTACATTGCTATCACTATTGTTTTTCTAGCAGCTTCCTTTATGCATCACCAATATGAAAAAAGTGCAATGTTTGCTCATAGTGATATTTTTATCAATGATTTTTATACCTACCCCAAACTTGGGGCTCCTCGCATTGAATCCCCTTATCGGATTTATTCGTCCACTCCCAAATTTGCTGATGCTCCAATTCAATTAAGTATATTTTCAGACTTCCAATGCCCAGCTTGTTCTTATCTGGCTCAAATTATCAACCAGATAATTGGTCGCTACGAAAAACACTTGAATGTTCAATTTTTCTTTTACCCTTTAGATAGTAGCTGCAATGATCAGTCAGGACTCGTTCATCCATTGTCATGTAAATCATCATACCTGGCATCTTGTTTGCCAAAACAATTCCACTCTGTGCACGATGAAATTTTTAATAAAATAGAAACTATTTCCTCCGATTGGCTTGACCGATATGCCAAAAATAAAAATGTCTATGAATGTATGAATGACGTAAAAACTAAGGAAGATGTAGTAAGCCTGATCAATATTGGAAAAGATTTTAATATCCAAGCTACCCCTACTATGATTTTAAATGGTGTAAAGATTGAAGGAGTGCTCCCAATTCCTCAACTTATTATCATCATGGATGAAATTTTAAGAAGGCATAATGAAAAAAGATAAACTACCCGAAAAAACAATGTTTCCAATTATCGAGACTCATTGTCATTTGGACTATCTCGATGATGAATCTATTGTAGACACCATACAAACCTCTGGGGATGTTGGTGTCGAAAAGCTCTTAACCATCGCTGTATCACCTGATAATCAAAACAAAGTTCTTTCCATCGCTGAGCGTTTTGATAATGTCTGGTGCACCCAGGGTATTCATCCTCACGAAGCCAAGTTTTATGATCAAAGCACGGAAAACATCATATTAACCAATTCTAAAAATTCTAAAGTTGTAGCTGTTGGGGAAATTGGACTTGATTACCATTATGATCACTCTCCACGAGATATCCAAATCAGTGTTTTTGAAAAACAATTACAACTTGCAATTGATTTAAAATTACCAGTCATTATTCACACTAGAGAAGCAGAAGAGGATACTAAGCGTATTTTGCAAAACTTTTCAAAAAACTTAAAATACGGATTGGAAATACACTGCTATTCTTCCAGCATGGAGCTGGCCCATTATGCTTTAAGCGAAAATTATTATCTTGGTTTCAATGGCATTTTAACTTTTAAGCAAGCCCAAAACGTTCGCGATGTCTTGATGATAACTCCATTTACACAAATTGTTTTGGAAACTGATGCACCTTACTTATCTCCGATCCCTGTGCGCGGAAAACCCAACGCCCCTTTTTATCTACCCTATGTAGCGCAATATATGTGCGAGTTACTTGGTCAAAAACAAGATTTTCTCTTGCCTATTATTTACGAAAACTCAAAAAGATTGTTTAAAATCTAAGAACTCTTCAATCTTAATTTCTCAACTCTCTGAGCGTTTCATTAAGGGCCATATCAGTAATAGATTCCTTGGCCAGATGATTTTGTAGCGCGGTATCACCTAAAACCGAATTAATGTTTTGAAATAAATCAAACTGCACTTGTCTTGATCCCAAGATATCATCTTTTAAAAGTGTGTTTGTCACCATCGTTCGATTGGAATCTCTAGCAATATTGGGCCCGTCGTTAAAAAGACTTGATTCATCAATCAGGTTGATATGTTTTACTACATTTTGAGGAATAATATCATTAGCAAAACTAGAAGAATCAATGGTTACCAAAAGATCAATTTTTTTAAAACCATTTTCCATTGAGTCCAGATCATTACCAATTTCTTTAGCAACATCCCCGCCAAATCCTCGACCTACTATTACGATAGGTTGTCCGTTTGGGCGTCTTTTGATCTCATTAATAATTATATCTTTATCTTTGTAATCAAAATATTTTGAATCTGGAATGTGGCTACTCATCTCTTCTAACTTTTTATTTTCGCTGCTAAGTCCTAGCCAATTAAAACCACCTATAAAAAAAACACCTGGTTTTTTTATGGGACGAAGATCAGTCTTTGGTTTTTCACGTTTTTCAATTTCGCTGGTTTTATCAATTTTACCCGGAGCAAGCAAGCTTGCTACATCCATCGCACCTTTTACCGCCGATGCTCCTGTGCTAACAGACTCTCCATTTAACTCCGCCGCTCCCTTGGCCAAATCTTTGGCTGATTTTGAAATCTCAGCCTTATCTGAAGGAAGAGATTTTTTTACCGCATCTTTAACTGGTTCTGCTTTTGTTTCAACATCTTTTAAGGAAGATGGTTTTACATTTTCAAGAAGCTTTTTCTGCTTGATAAATTGATCTTGAGAGGAATAATGTTTGATATTAGGGCCAACTTCCATGAGTCTATTATAACAATTTACAAATCGAGATTAAGGCCAGAAAAAAAATCCACCCAAACAAAACCGTCAGGTATTAAATAAAAAACTATCTATTCAAAAATGCAAAAAAAGTCTTCTGATTATTTTTTAAATTGCTAGAAGCAAGTCTATTCACTTATCTAACTCAAAAAGTTATCTGTGCCTTGAATAATTTATAAAGAATATTGACAAGTAAGGTAAATAACCTTACTATATAAAGGAGCATGATGCCTGATCACAAAAGTTGAATTTACAAAGAAAGTGGAAAAACAATTATTAAAAATTCCAAACTATGTAAAAGAAGCGCTACTCCTTTGGGCCAAAACAATTGAATTAATCGGGCTTTTTGAAACAAGAAAAATTTCTGGTTATCATGACGAACCTTTATTAGGTAAAAGAAAAAGGCAACGCTCAGTTCGGTTAAATAAATTCTACAGGGCCATATATATAATCGGAAAGGATAGTGAAATTACATTGATTTCTGTTATAGAGGTAAACAAGCATGACTACTAAAAAATTAATTCCCCATTTAGAAAAAGAACTCGGAAAAATAAGTTTTGGTATGTTTTTAAGAGTGGCAAGAAAATCACAAGAACTAACCCAAGTTACAATGGCAAAAAAACTTGATATGGCTAAGGGAACTCTTTGTGATATTGAAAAAGGTCGGCAAACAGTCAGTCCTGAACTTGCTTTTAAGATTGCTAAAAAATGTGGTCTATCTGAAATTGTGGCTGTTCAACTCGCAATTCAAGATCAACTTACCAAATCAAAACTCAACTTTAAGGTGAAATTAGCTGCCTAACCCTAAATAGATCAAACGTACTAAGTATTTTTTATTTATATAAAATGTTTAACTTTTATATTTCAGTAATTTTTACAAATGTGACATTGGAATTTTTCAGGGATCGGGAAAAGTGGTAAACCCTCGTAGACTCTTGAGGTACTAATTTTCAATGGGAGAATAATATGAAATCACTAATTTTACTTCTAGCTTTATTTATTGCATTTTCAAGCAATTCCTTTGCTGGCCAAAAATCGCTTGAAACTATCGTAACTTGTGAACAACACGATGACAGTGACCAATGGATACAAGTTGGCATCGTAATGAATGATGGACCAGGTCTTAGAGCAATTGTAGTAAAACACAATTACGACGACAGTAGTGCCAGACTGCTTTTTAATGACCGCGTTGTGGAAGTAATCAGTGATGATAATCAGTCTTATTACTATGAAAATGTCACTAACACTTTTTGGCTGACTGTAACTAATGACAGCGGCGAATTTAGTGTCCTTTTTGATGGTCCTAATTCAATTAATCAAAGCAATATGGACTGCTTTAGGAATAGTGAAATTACCTTTGACCAAAATTAAATTTTAAATAATACATTTAGGCCCATTATTCCTTGGGCCTAAATCCTTTTAGTTGCTCAGCCAGATTTTGCTTTAAAGGAATATCGTGATGTTTGGGTACTTTATCTAATTTTACTTTTTGAACGACATCTTCTTGCTCAAGCGGTACTTCAATATGATTCAAAAATGAAGGAAGCTCATCTTTAAAAATCATTCGATCCAGATGTTTTATGTAACCTGACCAGTGTCCAGCTAATTGATCACTGCGCTTTGCTTGCATAACAGAATTCATTTTTGAATCAATAAGATCAATAAAGTGGACCAAAAAGGCTTCGCTGGTCATTGGTAATTGAACAGCTCCATACGCTATCTCTCCGTGATGAGATAACACAATATGTTTCAAATGCAATTTTACTTGGAAAGGAAAATTTTGAATCTTATAGGTAAAACGATCTATTAACTCAGCTGCTTTTACTATATGTCCAACTAGTTTTCCTTCTTCGGTATATTCAATCATGGGGCCATCAGAAAGCTCATAAATTTTTCCAATATCATGTAAAATTGCTCCAGCTATCACATAATTAAAATTTGCTCCATAATGATCAGCTAGAGTTTTTGCCAATTTGGCACAAGAAAGAATATGTTCAAGCAATCCGCCTTGATATGCGTGATGAACTGTTTTGGCGGCAGACCACTTCTTCACTCTTTTTTGAATTTCGCTATCAAAGAGAACCATCTTAAGTAAGTCTTTGATATAAACGTCGGTTACTTCTTCAACAATTTGGATTAAGGAGTCAAACATTTCATCAGGAGGGTTTTTAGAACTGGCAATAAAATCCAGTTCATTCATGCCTTCTGCATCAATTTTCGTGATAGACTTGATAATAATTTGAAATCTATTTTGGTAATAATTAACCTTACCATCCACCACAACAAAATCACCCTTTTTAATAGTATTAAGAATATCTTCTGCATCATTCCATTTTCTAGCTTCAATATCACCGGTTTTGTCGGTTAGAATAACATTTAAATAATTTTTCCCATCTTTGGCTTCCATTAACGCAATATACTTAACCATAAAGGCAGAATTAACACTCTCTTTTACTTCAAGATCCTTTACAAATATTTTTTTCTCCACTTAAGTCACACTCCTAATTTGTATACCTAACTATAATAGTAAGATATTTATTCTACCAGTTAGTTTGCATAAGAAGAATAAGTTATGGCATATTATTGAGATATATTAAATAAAAAAATGGAGTTTTACTATGGCACTTAAATATGTGACTGAAGGCAATTTTAATAATAAAAATGTAATTGCTCGATTTGATTTTAATGTTCCTTTAGCCAAAGATGGCTCTGGCAAAATTACTGACACCACCAGAATTGATAGCGCACTACCAACTATTAAATATCTTCTTGAACAAAACCCTAAAAAATTAATCATGATGAGTCACCTAGGCAGACCAGATGGTGAAGTAAAAATGAAATACTCACTTGCTCCAGTAGCAAAATATCTTGCCGAAGTTTTAGGTCAAGAAGTCCTATTGACCGAATCCTGCACTGACCGTGGCATTAAGACCATTATCAAACTGAACAAACAAAAACTTATTCTTCTTGAGAATCTTCGTTTCCACAAAGAAGAAACTGATGGTAACGATGAATTCGCCAAAACTTTATCTGAATACGGAGACATTTTTGTTCACGATGCATTTGGAACTGCTCATCGCAAACATGCATCCACCTATCAAATTATAAAATATTTTCCCAATAATTCATTTGGTGGTTTTTTGCTACAAAAAGAAGTTGAAGCCTTAAATAAAATAGTTGAAAAACCAGCTCAACCGTTTATTGGAATTATGGGTGGGGCCAAAGTTGGTGATAAAATCAAAATCATTGAAAAACTTTTGGTATCTGTAGATAAGCTTTTAATTGGCGGCGCCATGGCTTACCCATTTTTAAAAGCATCTGGACACAGTGTCGGAAAATCCCTTTGCGATGAGGAAGATGTAAAACTAGCCAAACAAATCCTCACCTCTTCTTTAAAACAAAAACTAGTTTTTCCTATTGACCATCTCTGTAGTGAATCACCTGAAGGAGCCGCAACTCATATTAACCAATTAGATATTCCAGATGATAAAATGGGTCTTGATATTGGCCTGAACACAATTAAGAAATATAACGAAATCTTGAAATCAGCGAAAACCATTCTTTGGAATGGCCCCATGGGGTATTTTGAAAAAGAAAATTTCAACAAAGGCACATTCGCCATTGCTGAATCCATAAGCAAGCTTAAAGCTTTTACCCTGGTGGGAGGTGGTGACTCGGTTAGTGCCATTAATAAATCTGGTGTTTCAGATAAAATTAGCCATGTTTCCACTGGTGGCGGCGCGTCACTAGAATTTATCGAAAACGGCACTCTACCTGGGATACAAGCTCTTAAATTTGGAGTTAATTGAGATATTTTTTCAACATTTATTGCCAAAACTGATAAGTATTTGTATATATTCACAGACAACTAATCTTTAAATAAACGAGAATGTATTATGATTACTACCCTTATGG
>Ga0208375_1002465_pt1 | contig 17430 bp, 18 predicted proteins | sample RifOxyD1_FD_184038 | JGI IMG/M metagenome (GOLD analysis project Ga0208375, IMG submission 184038) | Soil microbial communities from Rifle, Colorado - Rifle Oxygen_injection D1 (SPAdes) | ecosystem: Environmental > Terrestrial > Deep subsurface > Rock core/Sediment | place: Rifle, Colorado... | reverse complement strand
TGATCCGTGGCATCGATGCCACCTACCACCCATTCGCCTTGGGTGGTTGCTTCGTACCGCTTTGCTATTTCTCTTTCATGTTCTTTTGACCAGTTCATCTCTTGTTTCTTTTGTGCCACGGCTTTAGCTTACCTTTTCAGTCAGTTTGACTCGCTTGAACAATGCGGTATTGTCGGCTGGTAGGTATACGGTCCCGCTGATTCTCACGTCCGACCAGAATGAATGGTAGTCTTTCGCTGGTGCGCTTACAGGCCAGATGATTGTGAGTGGAGTCGTGACAGCACCGCTTACGGTACATTTCCAGATTTCTAACTTCCTGGAAGATGTCTGCCATGAAGATGTCTGCCATAGATGCTTCCACCGTCTTGCAGCCTTCCTGGTACTGAACACGAACAAGCCGGATTTCTCAAGGGCTTTGGTCCATCCCGTGGTGGAGTATTCCTGTTTCCAGGTTTTGTCTGTGACCAATGCTGATAGTTTTCGGTTCCCTTCTACTCGCACCACTTTGTAATACTGCACTTTCTTAGCCATTGTCACTCCTTTTGGGTTGAAGTGGCCCTGTCGACCCCAATAGGTTCCCGGATGGTACTACTAGCATACCGAACCTTCAGTTCAGATTTGATTGCTGCCGGGTGTGCCATCAACGTATGCACGCCACTGTCCGAAAAGGCTTTCGGGATGTATCGGTCGAACTCTGCCACCCACCACCCCCAGGCATTTCCTGCAATGGTTGCACCACCCCAACAGTTGGGGTTCTTCCACATCTTGGCTGGTTCAGTGCCGCCAGCCATTTCTGTGAAGTGGTTCCATGCCCGACGAGCCGCTCGTGCGGTAGGTCTAGCAATGTATTCTCTCATTTGGCGTCCCCATAGAACAGCTCAATCCGTTTGCTTTGTCACGTTTGCCTGCTTTCCATCAAACTTGGCCTTCAGGCGTTTATACTCGGCCCGGTCACGGGCATCGGTGTTTCGTTTGGCCCGCTTTACATCCCTTCGTTCAGCAGTCGCTTCTCTCTGTTCTTTCGTCTCTCGGTACTGCTCGCGTTTCTTAGGCACATCCACCTGAAGTCGGTCGTACCAATCAAACTGCTCAGACCGGTCAGGAGAGGAGTCAAAGAGATAGTAGTCGGCTTTGGTATCGTCTGGATCCTTTTCAACTTCATGCTTCAGAATGACGGCATAGGCTTCCGATTCTGTGAGGCTGTGACATACCTCAAAGCGAGATCCAAATCTCTCAAGTATCTCGCCGCAATTATATTTGTATGAATCGGGCTTGTACCAGACTAGCGTGTAACGTTTTTCAATTTGCATCGGCTTCTGGCCCCTCGTCTTCATAGAACAGCTCATCGTATGACCTTGCTTCATATCGCTGGCCCTTGTACTTTTTAGCACAGTCTCGTGGCCAGTAGGTGGTCCCTTCTGGCTCTATGACCCAAAGGCCAATAGCCAGCTCAATCTCAAAGACCGGCCGGTTTAGTGACCTGCCTATCTCCGATTCACTCACATCTCTGACGGCATCTACGTAGTCGTAAGGGTCATCATGTGTCACGTCGTCAAGATGGTATTGCAGTTCTTCCTTAAGCTTACCAGTGGCAAGCTGTTTGATGATGGCATTGGCTTCTGATCGGGTCATTTGGCCACAACCTCCCGTCACACTATCTACTACTCTACTTTCGGGAAAGCTAACACATCATCAATCCACACGGGATTAGAAGTATGGGCCATGGGGTTGCTTGCGCCGCACTCTGTTGGCAATCTTCTAGGGATAAGCAGGTATTGCTAGCGCCTGTGTTTCTGCCGCTTCCAAGAGGGAGACTTTTGTTGCCAATCCTCAAGGGATAAGTAGGTATTGCTAGACTGGCCCCGTAGCTACGCAAAGAAATACAAGGGCAAGTTGCCAATCCATTGAGGATAAGTAGGGTATTGCCAGCGGGGGAGTTCTCATTCCTTTCCCCGTCCAACCCTAAGCCGTTGTCAATCCATTGAGGATAAGTAGGTATTGCCAGGCCGGAAGCAATTTGCACGAATTGTCCTCACGGAACTTGTCAATCCTCTAGGGATGAAGAGGTATTGCTAGCACGCCATGAGTCCCGGTGACCTCGGTGACGTGATCCTTGTCAATCCTCTAGGGATGAAGAGGTATTGCTAGCCATTTGGGTGAGGAGACCGGCAAAACAGAGAACGGTTACCAATCCTCTAGGGATGAAGAGGTATTGCTAGGGAACGCGTCTCTGCGCTCTCCCCTCCCCCTCCTCGTTACCAATCCTCTAGGGATGAAGAGGTATTGCTAGTGCGATCGATTTGCTGAATTTGGTGGGAGAGGTGCAGGTTACCAATCCTCTAGGGATGAAAAGGTATTGCTAGTCCTTCTTGACCGGGTCAAGGTGCAGGCCGTCCTTGTTACCAATCCTCTAGGGATGAAGAGGTATTGCTAGAACGCTAAGGACGACCTAGTGCACAGGGCACCTGAAGTTACCAATCCTCTAGGGATGAAGAGGTATTGCTAGCTCATCAAAGGAGGTGGTGGGAGATCATGGATGATCAGTTACCAATCCTCTAGGGATGAAAAGGTATTGCTAGCTCATCAAAGGAGGTGGTGGGAGATCATGGATGATCAGTTACCAATCCTCTAGGGATGAAAAGGTATTGCTAGTTCAAGAAGACCACAGCCCGGGTCAAGGAATCCAAGTTACCAATCCTCTAGGGATGAAAAGGTATTGCTAGTAAGCAGTATGCGGAATCCATGGATCGGGCCTTGCTGTTACCAATCCTCTAGGGATGAAGAGGTATTGCTAGTATTGAAGTAGATTTGTCTGAGTTACCTGAAGATGGTTACCAATCCTCTAGGGATGAAGAGGTATTGCTAGTCGGCAACTCCATCTTACTGACGTTCGTCTGATTGTTACCAATCCTCTAGGGATGAAGAGGTATTGCTAGCTGGCTGCCACGTCCTGAACGTAGGGCACGACGGGGTTACCAATCCTCTAGGGATGAAGAGGTATTGCTAGGTATCGCAGATGTTCCGGGGTAGGCTCTGACTTCCACTTGTTATCAATCCTCTAGGGATGAAGAGGTATTGCTAGCGGCAGTTTGAAGCGTCAGGTTTGGGACACGAGCTCTTTCGGTTATCAATCCTCTAGGGATGAAGAGGTATTGCTAGTTGATCGAGATCGTGTTGTCGGTATCGGCAACGGTATCGTTATCAATCCTCTAGGGATGAAGAGGTATTGCTAGCGCAATCTGCTGCATGGGTGCAGTGCCACCGGCGTTATCAATCCTCTAGGGATGAAGAGGTATTGCTAGCCGGGTGGTAAGGATCGGGACAACTTGGAGGGAAAGTTATCAATCCTCTAGGGATGAAGAGGTATTGCTAGGCTACACGCAGGAATGCTTCCTCGGCAGTCGGCTGGTTATCAATCCTCTAGGGATGAAGAGGTATTGCTAGAGCATGCCTAGCATGTCCAGATTTCATGCGGAGTTGCGGGGCAGTTTGCGAGCGCCCCTGATTTTGGGGTCTTTCCTGACCCGCCAAGATGCCTGTTTTAGTGTTTCACTCAAGAAAATTCTTCTATGTTTTCAAAGAGCTAGAGTGCTTTGCGAGCGCCTCCAGGGTTTTCGTCATCACTTGACCGCTCGCAGCAGCCCTGCAATTCCTTAATTAACCATACTCCAATCCGACTTTGTTCTGAACTCACAAAGTATCTCGTAGATGGGTGCTCCACAATTTTTCTGCGGGCACGAAAAAGTTTGGTCGATCTGTGTTGGTAATAGAGTATACACAATCGGGAGCGGTGGTTAGCCACCAACCCCGGTGACAATCACTTCCTACTCCAAAACAGTTGGAGATTGAAAGGAGAAAGGTATGGAAGCGCACGAATTTTCTCTTGTAGGTGGTCCGATTCCTCAGAACTCAGGTTATGCAGTCTATGCTGCACTCACTACTATCATGCCCGCCCTGCATGGTAGACGTGGCATGCAGGTTGCGCCCATTGGAGGGACAAGAGTCAAGAATGACCCTTCGGTCATCAACTTTGACCAGAGAAGTCGCCTTCAGATCCGGGGCATCAGTGACGAAGAGGCCACTATTCTTCAAGATAAGGCACTCAATGTGCTCGGGAACTTCGTCATTCTCAAGAGATGGACCAAGCGCACGATAAACCCAAGATCCGTGATGGCATCCAGAATTGTCATCTACAAGAACAGGCAGAAGGATAGTAGACGCCCCTTGGACGCCGATCCAACTGAAGAACAGGGGTTCATGGTCTACCTGATGGAGCAGTTGACCAAAATGGGAGCAGATCCCAAAACGGTGACCATGAAGCTCGGTTCCCGAAGAGCACTCAAATTCAAGGATTGCCATTTTCTTGGGTTCTCAGTTTCCCTAGTGGTCCCCGATCCCACTCTAGCAGAGATCATCCTGAAGAACGGCCTTGGTAGCTTTCAGACCATGGGCTGTGGGATTTTCCGGCCCTACCTGTATGTGAGGTAGGCGGAAATGATGACCTACAAGGGAAGAGAGTTCCCTACACTCATTGGCAAGACCCATGATGTTGAGTTCAAAACCGGGAAACGATTCAAGGCCCGTGGCTACGAACTCATTGATCATGTGTTTGCTGTGACCCGTATGACCATCTTCCTCTTTGATGAGACCCCCTTTGGGAAACGTCTCCATACGGATGCCATGCGGTTGAACATAACCTATGATGAGTTCAGGCGTCTTTGCATCCTTGCAGCCCTACTGCATGACCTTGGGAAGTGCGGTGGAGAGTTCCAATTGATGTTGTGGGTCAAAGAGGCTAATGCACAGGCTGATCGGTACAAGCAGATCCACAGGCACGAAATCCTGTCCCTGTACATCCTGACCCAGATACCAGCAGTTTTTGACTGGCTGGTTAAGGAAGCCGGGTCATTGAAGGGAGCTTGGATGGTAGCTGCTGCTGTATTTGGTCACCACATCAAGACGAGTGATGACAAGCAGTGCCGTGGCGGATGTGACCTGACAGAGAACATCAAAGTGTTCATCAACAAACTAAGCAGAGATTTGGCACCTGTCTGTGCGGCGGCGGGATTTGGTACCTTCCCCGAATGTGCTGACTTTGTGGTGACCAATGCCAAACTTAGTAGGGCCGTTGAAGATATGGCATTGGACCCGGATAAGTTGGGTGCCATTGAAACTCCGGTCTCTTTTGCTATCAAAGCGGTCACGATTTTGGCCGACACTCTTGGGTCGTTGACTCCCAGTGTGGAAAGCCTCCTACCTACATGCGAAGATGAGATCAAAGAATACATAAAAGGCATCTTTGTCCAGGGAAGGTCATACAACTATCCGTGGCGTGCTAGGTTGAAGAAAGGGCAGAGCTACCATAGTTTCCAGATCGACGCAAAGAAGCTATGGGGTGGGGACGCTATCCTGAGTGTATCCTGCGGACGTGGAAAAACCAATGCTGGGTACTTCTGGGCAGACCGCTCAAAGAAATTGATCTTTACAGAGTCCACCACCGGGACTACCACACAGATGTACAGAGAGCATCGGGATAGGTTCTCCAAAGATAAATCCAGTCGATCCAAGGTGGACCATCTGTTGGAAAAGCAGAAAGACAAGCGGATGGCTGAACTCAGCAGTAGGATGGAAAGTCTACATGTCCAGACCTATGATGACTCGGGGGAAGATGCAGTAATCGAGCAGATAGAGATTGGTAGGATGCTTCGGAGTTTTGCTGATTTCAAGGCACATGTGACCTATTCCACAGTGGACCAGTTATTGGGTATTCGGGCCTTCTACCGGAATTCCATCCTGTGGCTGCTCTATCTAGTGGACGCCCAGGTTGTACTGGATGAGTTTCATTCATATGATCGGCGGATGTGGGGATGGCTGTTAGCCTTCCTGGATTGGTTCCCCGGAGTGCGTATCTTCGCTATGTCGGCCACGGTGTCAGACAAACAGCAAGAACTCCTCAAGAAGCAGCGACCCACGATTACTGTCATTAAGGAACGTGGAGACAAACTGCCTTGCCATTGGCCAAGGTACCGTTTGACTCTTCTTAAGGACAAGGAAGAGGCCAAGCCGTACTTCAAGCAGGGTGGGTTATGGATTGTCAATACTGTGTCAGCAGCACAGGAATTGGCACGACTGCCTGAATTTAAGGGGCAGGAAACCCTGTTGTATCATTCCAAGTACCGCTATGTGGATCGGGATACCATCTTCCGTAGACTTATGAGAGAGTTTGGCAAAGGTCACATACGGGCTATTGCCACTCAGGTAGCGCAGATATCTCTAAACCTGTCTGCACAGCCTTTGATCTCTGAAGTCTGCCCCATTGCAGATTTCATACAGCGTCTTGGTAGGCTGGTTAGGTACCTCAAATTGGGGGATCCCATTGGGCAGGCGTACTTCTACATGCCCGAGACGGGGTATCCATATGACCCTAGCGGGGGTCTGGAATCCTTCAAGGTGTATCTGGATTGGTTGTTGGGGTTGTCTGGACGAGAGTTGAGCCAGTACGACCTTGATGCAGAGTTCAAGAAGTTGCAGGACAAATTAGAGCCTGCTGGTTGTGTCGAGAAGTTGCCAATGTACAAGACGGAGCGAATTTCGGTCAGGACCGGCCAAACGGCAACTCTGGGTTTACTCAGGGCAGATGTCGAGGCGCACAACTTGAGAGATGATGTAAGGCGAGAGTTGCTCCAGATGTACGACATCCCGTTCTACATGAGTCCGAAGGATGCTCAGGTGATTCGGGCGCAAAGCGGCATGGTGCACTACAGGTTCGTGCTAGACGAGCCTTATTTCAGGTACGATTCACGGATTGGCTTACAGAAACTAGGGGGGAATTGGGAATGACTAGATGGGAGTATGACCTTAAACAGGAAGCAGACCCAGTAAAGAGATTGGGACTGCACGGGCTCTGGAGGTTCCTTCACTATGCCAGTGGGGAAGATAGCGAGAGGTTCCCGACGATTCGGCAAAGTGAGACTTTGAAGTGGGAGTTTGATGGCACCAGTAAGATTGCCGTCGAGTTTGAGTCTGTAGAGGATGCTAACAGGCTCATACAGGGGTCCATTAGTATGATCAAGGGTATCTGTGTACCCCCCGGCTACCCAGATAACCCGGATCAAAGTTCCTTCATCGGCACAATCCGGGCGCATCGGGGGATCTTAGGGGTCATTTTCGTTGCTGGAGAGAACGGGGGCCGGAGATCCAAGAGCCTTGGTGGCACCGACGTTTTGGAACGTGTCAGGAAGGTTGACCCGGAGACAATAGATGGGTTGCTTGCGTCCCCCTTCTGTTTTGGCCATAAGGGGGGTGAAGCTACCTATGAAGAGAAGGTTACTACGCACTACGGGAAATCTGATTGTGGCGGGGAGCATTTCTTCAAACCCCTTCAATTGGATAGCCTGACCAGACAGGTAAAGTTGACGGCAGCTATTCACCCGTCTTTTGGCAAGTGGAATGATGTCCAGATCAGCATGGCACCACGGGATCTGTTTCCCCTCTTTTTTGTTATCTTCAGCTATGCCTTTACGATGTGCGATGACGGGGCAGTGGCTATCCCTCTGGATGCCGAAACCTTTAAGGCAACGGATCTTTTGCATAGGAGGTTTATCCGTAAGGTGGAGCAAGGGGCAAGTAGTCAATGGTTTGACGGCACGATTCGGTCGATTCCCGGAAGTGCCAATCTTGCGGCTTTCATCATGCTATCCTTATTGGATGCTCCAGCTAATCGGTTCTATGACCTGATCGTTTCCAGTGATGATCAGGATAAGAAGAAGAAAAGTATTGAAATCATCGCCTACAGACACCTTGAAAGTGGTGATGGGTCTTTGGAAGCTTTGTCTGCCAAAAAGTTGATGGACTCAATACGGGCGTCTATGGTTTTGGCTGATGCCAAAGATATGCTGTGGGAAGTGCGGAAAGTCCCCTTACAGGTGATCAAACGGACTCAGGGTAAGAGTACCAAGGTCACATCAGTCTACGATCATGTGCTGGGGAACATCGGGGCAAAGCGGGCTTGGTATACCGACCTGGGGAGGATTTCAAGCCTTTGGTCGACAGGTAGGAGTAGTGGTAAGAGTAAGGACGTTTTCTTTGGGTTGTACCCTTCGGAATCAGTGGCTCTGAGTGTCCTATTCAACAACATGGGGGAAGAGATGGACAAGAAGATTGTGAATGAGTTTAGGAGGGTTTACAGGAACTACATGGGGAAGGTCAGCGAGTCGTACAAGAAGCCTTGGGAGAGGGCTTATGAGGATTTTGTGACGACTAGGCTCTCCAAGGTGGCATCAAAGGGGCAGTTGATGCAGGCGTTGGCTGAGATTTCCAAGATGGTGGGAGGGGGTCTCTTCACAGAGGAGGTTTCGTTTGAGATCCTTGCCCGTGCAGATGACAATCCCCGGCTGCTCCGGGATTTGTTGATCTTCGGTGTGTCATTCATTAACCCGAGGAGGGTCAAAGTTGATGCTGAGTCCGGTAGTGAGGCTACCCCGGAAGGTCCGGTGGAGTCTGATGTGGATAGTGCTGTTGCTGGTAACAACTAGAGAAAAGGGGAAATGACGATGAGTAAAGAGTCAAACAAGTATCTGGGTGTCCTGTTCATTTCACGTCCGATGACGGGTTCAAACTCCTGTGGGGAGACCGATGGCGGTAACGGGTCTCGCCTTCAGTTTGTGACCATCGGAAACAATACCTACTCCGTATTGAATGGCCCTGCCATCCGGTACGGGATCCGCAATGCCCTTCAGAGGATGCCGGAAATCAAGATGTGGAGGAAGCACACCCCGGATGGTTATCTGTATGGGAAAGACAGCGTCAGGACGATGGTTGAGGCCAAGGGGGAAGTGGCCGACGAAGCCAAGGCCATTCAGGAGTATATCGATCTCCTGTTCTTCGGCTACATGATTGCAGCAGAAGGATCCGGCAAGAATGCTGTGGCGGATGGGGAAGAGGCTACGGAGAAGGGAGCCGCTGGCAAGAAGACTCCCAAGCGTCGTGGTTTGATCCAGGTGAGCATGGGCCTGTCCACGTCACCTTTCCTGGGGGACACGTCTTTCAGCCTTGGGACTAAGGCCAAGGATGGGGAACTGTGCCCGTACACCGGACAGCGGCACTTTACCCGCTACTACTTCACGGTTCACTTTGATCTGGAAAGGCTTCGGGAAGAGGGTCTCATGGACAGGCTCCCTATAGTGCTTCAGTGCCTTCGTGGCCTTCAGGTGGGTGGCAAGCAGTCTGCAAATCTGGCTGAAGTGGTGCCTGAGGCTCTGGTGTGGCGGTTCTTTGATGTTCCCGGTCAGAGTGGCCTGTGGGTCTCCCCGACTGAGGTTTCATGGGAGCCGGAGAAGAAGTTGGATCTTCAGCGCCTGTTTGACTCAGCAGCCGATTGCGGGTACACGGTGAATGTGGCTGGTAATGCTGTGTCAGGCACCAGCATTGATGACGGTCTCAAGGCTATTACGAAGGCTCTTGGAAAGGTATAGCCATGATCAGTCTACTCGTGAAGGTAGTGAGTGGGCACTACAGGATTCCAGGTGTAGTGCCTACTATGATGTTGGCTCGGACGTATCCGATAGCCCCACCGTCTACGATGGTGGGGTTTATCGAGTCCATGTGCGGGAAGGAGCCGGGGGCTTTTGCCAACTCTAACTCCAAGTTTGCTTACGGGTGGTTCAACAAGCCCGGTGGCAGAGGTACTTTGTTGAGACTAGACCACGTCTGGACTTCTGACAAGGTACTCAAGAAGACGACAGATCATGTTCGTCCGGTCAAACGGGATGTCCTTTTTGATTTGTCCTACCGGATGGTGGTTGAGGGGGCTTTCGAGGAACTGATCCGGGAAGCCCTTGATGGTAAAGCCAAACGGTATGGGCTGCTCTACCTTGGTGAGTCAGACGACATGGTGTACTGGGTTACCACCAAAACTGCCCCAACTAAGTGGGTGGTTCCTGGTAACAGCATGGCTTTGCCAATAAAAGCGGGACGGGGATTTGGGACGTTGAGCCCTATTTACCGTGGCTTTGCTTTCTTGGAAATGGATACTGATGAAGTTCCCGAGGATGCATGGCTTGAGCCTTACCATGAACCTGCCAAGCCGCCCAAGCGGTCACGTAAGAAGATTGTGCGAGCGCCCCGGTGACGGCAGAAACCCCTGGGGGCGCTCGCAAAGTAGTCTAGCTCTTTGAAAACATGAGACATTTTCGGAGAGCTAAACGTGGATTTGGGGTAGTTCTGATGGCGAGATTAGGTCAATTTAAGGAACCTCTCGCAAACTGCCCCGCAACTCCGCATGAAATCTGGACATGCGGGGCACCCACTAGCAATACCTTTTCATCCCTAGAGGATTGGTAACGAGGAGGGCGCAAATGGCTGAGCCGTCGTGCTCGCCAAGGCTAGCAATACCTTTTCATCCCTAGAGGATTGGTAACTGGCGCAAGGTGGGTAGGCTGGTGAAGGCTTCTTTAACTAGCAATACCTTTTCATCCCTAGAGGATTGGTAACTGATTTGGCAACGGACGCCAGATTTCAGGCGTCGAAGCCTAGCAATACCTTTTCATCCCTAGAGGATTGGTAACACGATTGGCGGGGAATCAATCGTGTGCTCCGGCTTCCTAGCAATACCTTTTCATCCCTAGAGGATTGGTAACGCTTCCAAGGGGACCGGCTCCAAAACGCAGGGGGGCTAGCAATACCTTTTCATCCCTAGAGGATTGGTAACGGGAGTCTCCGTCTCCACTTCCGTTTCCTCTCCTTCCTAGCAATACCTTTTCATCCCTAGAGGATTGGTAACGTGGCGATCGGTGGATTGCCTGCTTCCGAGGCTTCCCTAGCAATACCTTTTCATCCCTAGAGGATTGGTAACATGTTGGTTGCCATTGGCTACCTCTTCAACACGACCTAGCAATACCTTTTCATCCCTAGAGGATTGGTAACGGGTGGCTGATTTCAGTGCCAGCACCCCGCCGTCCTAGCAATACCTTTTCATCCCTAGAGGATTGGTAACATCCCTTGCTGCACCCAACAGTAATTGACTTCCTTCTAGCAATACCTTTTCATCCCTAGAGGATTGGTAACTGTGAGCAGTAGGCATCTTCATCCGGTTCAGTGCTAGCAATACCTTTTCATCCCTAGAGGATTGGTAACGCAGGATTTCACGGCTTTGGCTACGGACCAGAGACCGTGCTTCCTAGCAATACCTTTTCATCCCTAGAGGATTGGTAACGGCCCCGACCAAGGAATAGTTGAATGGCTTCTGGACCTAGCAATACCTTTTCATCCCTAGAGGATTGGTAACGAAGTCAACCACATTCCCAAGGCGTCTATCGTGTTCCCTAGCAATACCTTTTCATCCCTAGAGGATTGGTAACAGACATTTTCTGCCGTTTCTGTAACAGCGAAAGACCTAGCAATACCTTTTCATCCCTAGAGGATTGGTAACGTCTCCACAACTTCAAGACCGGCAAACTTGTTGGCTAGCAATACCTTTTCATCCCTAGAGGATTGGTAACATGATGGCCCCCAGACCACCACTGATCTCCACTCCCGTCTAGCAATACCTCTTCATCCCTAGAGGATTGGTAACCAGGTCGGCTGCAAGAGGATCCCGAACCCGTGAGCATCCTAGCAATACCTCTTCATCCGCTAAGGATTGGCAACGAGGTGTTGGCACCACACCCCCGCCCCCCAACCTTCTAGCAATACCTCTTCATCCGCTAAGGATTGGCAATAGGAGTTGACGGAGCCGGTTCCGGTCAAGAAGGACGGTCTAGCAATACATCTTCATCCGCTAAGGATTGGCAACTCACATCCCCCCAGCACCAAAACTGGTCTCCGGGGTCTTTGGCAATATCTATTCATCCCTAGTGGATTGGCAACACTTCAGCATTAGGCCCGGAGAGATAGGTCACGACTCCCTAGCAATACCTGCAAATCCCTAGAGGATTGGTAACTCGGTACCTACACTACCTAGCGGCCGGAAAACGTACTAGCAATACATCTTGATCCCCAGAGGAGTGACAACAACGGCCACCACATTTACTACATCGGTGCGGCCGATCTAGTGATACCTGTTCATTCCTAGAGGATTGACAACGAGTTTGAAGGTGGGGACGTTCCAGAATCTCAATGGATTGGTAGTGTCCTCTCTGGTGTATCGATACTACAGCCCCAGAATCTTCCTCGCCCCACCTACCCATCCGTCAACTGCCTTTTGGGCTTGCACTAGTGCCTCAGCATCGGACACCAATTTGTCAGGGATTTCTACATTTTCAGCCAGCACCTTGAAATCTCGGCCGATGTTGGCACCCGGTACTACTACCACTTTGCCATCATGGACACATATTGATAGGTAATCTCGCTCAGGAAAGACGATCCGTTTGAGCATCCATCCCCCGCCATGTACATAGTCCATGACCCCTTCATAAATCATTTGCTGCACAACGATTCCCTTCATTTCTTGGTCCTCCGTTATGTAGTTGCTGCCCACAGGCGTATATCTACTATACTCTAGTGCACCTGCAAAAGATCAGAGAAAATGGAGTATAGTCTAACAATAGGAGGTGGCTTGAAATGCTCTACTGATTTGATTGGGGCGCAATGCCCGGACATGCTATCTATGATGCTAGGACTATGAGTCAGGGTGGTGCTCCCGCCTGTATGTTGGGGGGTAATGGGCATAAACTGGCGTGGCAGACGAGAGGATCCTTACGGGTGCAGGTTCCCTGGGGGTCCAGTGGTGATACCCGGGAGTTTGTTCAGAGCAATGCACAGAGCCGCTATGCCTGGGATGCTTCCCAGCCTGCATTGATACAACTTGGATTTCTGCATCGGGAACAGAAGAATCCCTTAAATTCCGCTGGGGGCACTCCTCTGTCGTTGCAGGTGGCTAACAGATCTTGTTTCGGATTTGCACGTTTCATAGACCCACTTCCTTTGCTAGGAGTTCGAAAAGCTGTGGACGACTTCTTTTCCGGTTGGTCCAAAGGGACTCCCACCGGGCAGTGATTCAATGCCATCCGTTTTTCCGACAGGTCACATTTTACTGGGATCGCTTTCATATTTGTCTCCTTTAGTGGTCATCACATCATCCACCCTATATCCTGCACTATACTCCGCAACTCGTTCTCCAACTCAAAGAATGCTCTCCGTAGTGTTTCCCACAGGGGCGTTCCCTTGTACTTTTTCCGTAGCTGATAGACCCCGGCGTCCCAAGCGTTCAGATGGTACTCAGACCCCCTGCACTCCAGACTACTCGTTATCCATACATCATCCAGTATTGTCAGCATCATCTTTGCCTTATCCGTCAAACCGCTCAAATTAGGCAGCAGCCAAGCCAAGTACCTATCCCCTGTACCTTGCCAGGGTTGGACGTCATCTGTGCCGTCTATGCCCATTTCTGCGCTTACAAGAGGTTCATCAATGGCATCCTTCCAGACCGCTTCATTGAAGCGTGCAAAGGTGTCCATAGTTTGCTGTCGAGTTCGCCAGAAGAAGTGGTTGGCTACTCGCATGTTGCCAGTCCGCAGAGCAACACAGTTGTTGTAAGGATGCAGCAGTGCATAGATTACCGCATTGGCTTCAAACACCTTCCAATCTCGATGTTCCACGTCCGGGATCAGGAATTCGTCTTTGTCGTTGAGCCACCCGCACTTGACCAGTTTGCGGGCAGCAAAGTAAGCACACCCCCTAGCAAAGTTCTCTTGGTTCAAAGGTATCTGAGCGTACCCGTGCCCTGCAAAGGCACCGGAGAGCATGAATACCCATTGTAACGATTGGTAAACGTTATTGCCTTTTGCCATAAGGACCGTTAGTGTATCCACAGGCAAGGTGCCTGTCCCGTCTGTCTGCAATCCGCTTGTAAAGGCAGGCACCTTGACCATCTCATTGCTGATGTTCCGACTTGCCACCCAATCGGAAGCCCGTCTACCGTCACTGTCATAGAGTTGCTTGGTCCCTATGAAGATGGGTTTCCCGTGGCTATCGAGATCCATGACATCACAGTGCAGCGGCTTACGTTCCGTGACCCCGGGCGTCTGCCATAACGTGAAACTTATGCCCCATCGGGAAGATAGTTCCTCAAAATGTGAGGCTTGGATCAGGAACCCGGCTTTATAAGCCCAGTTCTGATACCAGAATGTGCGGAAGTGCTCAAAGCCTTCTGAGCAGACAAAGCCCGGTTTGGAAAACACGGCTATGACTGCATCTTTGAATCCGTACTCTTTGACTATCTGGTCACATCGGAACAGGAACTGGGCATAGAGTTGCCGGGTTGCGTCTCCTAAGCCCCCCATATCCATGGATGTTTGTGTACGCCCCGTACCACCCTTGTATTCAGGATCATACCCGGCTCTACCAGCCGTACCTCCGGCTGAGTATGGCGGGTTCATTAGGAATACAAGTTTCGTTCCTGATTTGGCTGCTGACATCAGTTTGACGTGGATAGGCTCGGGGAGTTCGTTGGTGGACTCTATCTGAACGATGGCATCGGGATCTGGGGGGCATAGGAAATCATATTGTGCCACAAGTGCGTCTGGCTGGGTTGCTTGGAGGGTGGGGATGTCAGCGGGGTCAAGGGTGGTCAGGATCAGATCGTTGAAAGCGTGACCTGCAACCATGTTGCCTGTCCCGGCTGCTGGATCCCAGACTAGAGATGTGTCTTTCCAGTCGGAGCCAAGATATTTGGCTATGACCCGAATGGCTTCATCGGCCCATGGTTTTGGGGTGTAAAAGGCACCTTGCTGACGTTGGGTGGATTCGTTCAAGTGGGTTGTGCTTTAGTCGTTACCTGCTTTTTCGCAGTCTTTCTCAGATCGTATCCACAGTCTGATGTCGGGATTGTGCCGCATTTCAATTCTTTCAACATTGGGGATCAAGGTCGGGTCACCTGCTCGTCATAGGGCATCTCTAGCAGGGCTGACACCGCCTCCCCTATCTCTAGGGCTGCCTTTATGTGGGTTGTGCACTCTTCGCCAGATTCCTTAGCTGTTTTGGCCATTTGTGCCGATCGAATGGCTGAACCTAACAGCTGCTTCGCAGCTGTTACATGAGTTGGGACTGCGTCCCCCAATTCGTCTAGTTTTGCTAGAGCGTTTTGGAAATGTGAGATAGCACTACTGATCTGTTCCATCATGAGTTCGGTGTTCATTCTATTCCCCTACTTTGTTATTTGGTCACGGAGAGCAAGTAGGGTCACAAAGGCTTCGCGGATCGTGGTTTGCTTTTCAAGGGTGAATTCGTCAGTTCCAGAGCATTTCTCTACCACGATTTTGGACACGGCGTTCCGTGCCTGCCGGATATGGTTTCTGACTTCATCCAATGATTCGTCCGCTTCTGTCTGGTAACTCATGGCTTGTTATCCCTTCATGTATCCGGCCCAAGTGTCCCTCATCTGGATCAAAACATGGAAGCTATCTCTCGGAAGTTCTCATTGTAGTTCCCACAGCCAGGGGAGTTATTTACTACGATGGCAGAGAGAGCATCTAAGGTCGCTTGGGGGTTCTCTTGGGCCTGAGCCATCTTTAACCCTGCTTCCGTGATTGTGATCGGTTTCATTTTCGGGTTCTCCTTTTCTTGAATGCTGGTTTTTCGGGTTTGGCTTCTTGATTCGTCCACTCTATCAGATCAGCAACGGTTAGCAGAGAGTCTTCTGTTCGGTTGATATGGTCCTGCAGTTCCTTGAGGCGTGCCTGTAGGGCTGTCCGGCATCTTTCTAATTTAGCACGGAAGTCCGTGAGTGCTTTCAACTTGGAAACTGAGACAAATCCAGTGACGGGCTTATAGTACGGTTTGTGGTACGCTATGTAGTCATTATTGTTTGGGTCTAGCGACGCCCAACCTATCAGCCATCCTTTTTGCTTTTTCATTTCGTTTTCATCCCAAACAGTTCGTTGCCACTCCAAAAGCATACTTTACCACCATACAACCCTAGAGTAATACCCTTTTTCAGCATTGGGTCAGCGACAACTTTGACAGCAGGACTCCCCACCTTGGTCGGAAATATCTCCAGAGCCTCATTCTCAGTGATAGATGCTGTTACCCCCGATTCAAGAACGACAAAGTTCAAATCGGTTGGAGTAATGTCATTGACTTCCCGGACATCGTAGGTCTTCCAATCTGCCGTGTTAAACCGGAAGATCAGCCGGTCATAGGTGGAGTGTCCTTTCTTCTGGCCGACTACCATAAGGACATTTCCTTCCATGCGGGCGTCCATGATCCTGTAGGCATTGAGCTGGGGCATCTTGACTGTGTAGGACTCCCCACTCTTGGGAAAGAGTACGGCAAAGATCTCTCCAAGCATGTTTTGAAGAGCGGCTCCCCGGAAGCATCGGGTGGCCTTCTCCATGCAGTTGGCTACATGGTTGGTTGAGAGAAAGAGTTTGGTTCCTGTATCCGCAATCCCAACCTCATGGATACGGGAAGATTCCTTCACATAGAGTCTATCCCCACAGGTGAAGACATCTTCGGTCACCAAAGGGAAGTTCAGGTATGTTTTGCTGGTAGTCCCGAATACTTTGAGGTTGTTTCCATCTTTCCATGCCACGGCTATCAGGTTGGATTTAGGATCGGTAAATGCCCCTACTAGCGTCCCGGTTGGTGGGACGTCTCCTACTTTAGCCCTATTGAGCCAGATATCTGTATCGGTGACGGCTAGGGTTGACCCGTAGCTGTCATAGAAATAGCGGATGGTATCGGATAGAGACCACATGGGAGTGATCTCCAATTGGGCTGATGATGCGTACCAGGCTGTTATTGTCTGAGCCATAATGGCTACAGTGGCTACCAGATCAGCCGGAGGCGGGTAGCGTTTGCGGTCGACAAACAGGGCTTTGAACCAGTCCATGTAGACGGGTGGGATGGCAGTGAATGGGTAGATTGTACTCTGGGGGTATCTTACGTCCTTGTCAAAGACAGAGATGCTATCCTGCATCCTTCGTCTGGTGACAGCAAACTGGTCATTTGGGTCGTCTGACGGGAGTTTCTGTCTGTAGCCCTCTATGGGGCCGTGGTACTTCCCTCGATAGGGGTGAAGTCCAATGAACATCTGGAAAGCGATGATGGCAAAGGAATACCAGTCGGAAAGTTCGGTCCACTTGTTGCCCTTGATGGTCCAATCTCGGATGCTTTCCATGATAGCGGGGGCTGGGTAGGAACGGGTCTGGTATGAATCCGTGTCGATACCGTAGATTTCCTTGTACTGCTTGTCTGTCAGGAAGTTCAGTTCGTTGAGATCCACGGCAAGGATGTTTGCTCTATGGATGTCTGTAGTCATGCTCTGCAGGATCCGGACCAGTTTGAGCATTTTGTCATGGGTGATTTTGTTACGTTCCCGATAGCCCTTGGTGAAGATTTGGCACAGGGTAACGGGGTCGGCTATGTAGCGCATCTCGTAGCCGATGGGTTTACCGTTCTTGTCTACGAGCAGACGGTTAGGTTTGATGACGT